>Ga0209081_1002653_pt1 | contig 10314 bp, 14 predicted proteins | sample GOMGulsemesocosm_4_FD_184636 | JGI IMG/M metagenome (GOLD analysis project Ga0209081, IMG submission 184636) | Methane-oxidizing microbial communities from mesocosms in the Gulf of Mexico - GOM15B Gulf of Mexico (SPAdes) (version 2) | ecosystem: Environmental > Aquatic > Marine > Cold seeps... | reverse complement strand
CTTATATCTCTTTGTGCCAGCGCACAGAGTAAACAACTTGTGGCAGACAGCGGCTTTGCTGGGCAGGCGCTTAAAAACTGCAAAACGGATTTGCGTTACCTTAATCAGGTCATCGGTTGGCAAGTGAAGTGGCCAAGGCAGTGGCAGAGCGTTATAGCGGCTGGGCCAGAGACTGTGGGTGAAGCAATCACAACTTGGTCTCAAGTACCTGCTGCATTAACGCTAGCTACGGAGACATTACGCTTAGGTATTATCTCTGAAGAAACAGCGCCACGCGCAGTAGTTATTCGAGTTCAGCAACAAGTTCGCGACCTTTTGTCTGATCTGACTATGGTTAATTCAAAATACACCTTTAAAAGTGTTGAGAATAAGAATGCGACACAATGGAACTCCCTTGTTAGAGAAAATATTGCGCCAGCAGTTTCAAAGTTTGAGAAATTTATTCATAACGAATATCTCTCTATAACCAATACAGTTCCCGGACTTTCCCAACTCAAAGGTGGGGGGGAATGTTTTTCTGATGCTGTAACGTGGTGGACTACCTTAAGCCCATCCTTGAATGAAATTGAAGAGATCGGTAAACGATTTCTCAAGGAGTCACGCACTCAATTGCTCGCAACGGGAAAGAAAGGCGATACTGTGGAGAGCATGCTTTCGGGCCTGCGTACTAAAACAGAAAATAATCGCACTACTGCTAAAGAGTTACTTACCATTTCAGAAACAGCGCTGGCTCGGGCGAACGATAAAACGTTGTTGTCTTTTTCGAAACGGACTAAAAAAGAAATCATTGTTAGCGAAATGCCGAAATACTTACAAGCGTCAGCCCCTGCAGGGTATTACGGTCGAGCTCAAGGTAATACGCCAGCACGATATATCATAAACCCGTCACGTCCAAATGAGCGACGTCTTATGGCCGAGGTGATCGCTTTTCATGAAGGAGTACCCGGTCACCATCTCTGGTCTGCATACCCCAGGAAGGAGCCGACCACAGGTTATAATTCTGGTATTCTTGAAGGTTGGGCACTCTATTCTGAATATCTTGCAGATGAAATGGAACTTTACAGTTCAACGTATGACCGGCAAGGTATGATCACAAAGCATCTTTGGGCTGCGAGTCGCCTTATTGTTGAGCCAGGGCTTCATTTGCGAGGTTGGTCGCGTGAAGATGCAATTCGCTTCATGATGGAAAATACAGTGATGTCTCGTACCGAAGTTGAAATTGAAGTCGACCGCTATATTGCCATGCCGGGTCAATCGCTTAGTTATATACTCGGTGCTAATTTGATTTTGTCTGAACGCAAGAGTGCGCGAAATATCATGGGCAGTCTTTTTGATATTACTGAGTTTCACGATGTCATTTTAGAACCCGGAGTGCGCGCATTACCTCAAGTTCGGGAAGATATTAGGGCCTGGGTTCAGCTAACTAGCGCAGGGGCTGAGCAAATTGAACACATAAGATAGTAAATGTAGCCGATGTTAATTTTTCGTAAAAAAGAACATTTAAAATTAGTGACAAACGTTTCTATATTAGAGAGATATTAATAAATTAATAGATTGCGTACTAACAAGGGGGTAAAGTCGGACTCGTAACAGTTTGCTCGATTCCATTTCGTTTCACAATTTAGCAAACTATTATTCGCCGCTTTAAACGGTGTTATATGCAATTAGGGTTCAGGAGTAATATTCAAGTCGCATGAGAAATTTAGTAGTAATTAGAGAAGCACAAAAAAGTGATCACCCATTTATTTTTGAGCTGTCACCTTATCTTTCAGATGTAGCTCAGTTAGAGTGGCATACCGACGATGCCATTAAAAAAATGCAAAACGATTATATTTCTGAAATGCTTGCTGAAACATCGCAACCAAATGCCACATTTATTGCAGAAACGAATAATGCTTCAATGGGCTTTATTCACGTTCGCACACATAAAGATAGTATTTCAGGCGAAACTTGTGGAACTATACCGCTTCTTGCCGTATTACCTAAGTCACAAGGTTTAGGATTAGGTAAACTTTTAATAGAACACGCTGAAAATTGGGCTAAAGATTTAGGTTGTAGACTGTTACATCTGGAGGTGTTCGCAAATAATAAAAAAGCAGATAGCTTCTATCAAAAAATTGGGTTTAAACCTGAAACGGTTCATATGATAAAACAGATATAGAGTAAGTTGCATATAACAAGCAATTAAACAGGGAAAAAACAGTTGTTTTTTGCTCCTTCGTCGCCATTTTAACCAACTATTTTATTGCCGCTTAAACGGCGTTAGGTTACACGGAGATTTCATCAAAGCATGAATGTTTTTCTAATAGTGGCAGGTATATTAAGTGCTGTTGCAGCAATCTTGCATTTAGGTTGTATCTATTTTGGGGCTCCTTGGTATCGCTTCTTTGGTGCTGGAGAGCAAATGGCGCTTCTTTCTGAGCAAGGGAGTAGTCAGCCAACTCTTATTACAAGCGGAATTGTTCTTGTTTTTTCTATTTGGTCAATGTACGCATTTTCTGCTGCTGGTATAACTTTTAGACTCCCTCTAATTCGTCTAGCTCTTATATTAATTACAATAATTTATTTAACTCGTGGAGTCGTAGGTTTTTTCCTCATAAACTCCCCAATGGGGCGCTCTCCTGAGTTTTGGGTTTGGAGTTCTGTAATTTGTTTGTCTTTTGGTGTTGTACATCTAATAGGGTTAAAACAGCAGTGGTCAAGCTTATGAGCAAACTATCAATCAGCCCCTTATTGTGGGCGCTAGTGTTCAAGAGGATTCAGCATTGAGTGTAAGAAAAGCCAGAATAGAAGATCTATCATATTTAGTCGAATTTACAGCCGAAGAAGCCAGAGAAGCCGAAGGTAGTGTAAAAATTCCAGATACATTAGAAAAGGGGATTAGCGCTGCTTTAGCGGATAACACCATTGCTACTTACTGGGTTTTAGTTGATGAAAACGACATTCCTGTAGGCAGTGTATCAACACTGAAAGAATGGAGTGATTGGAATGCTGGGTACTATTGGTGGATACAAAGTATGTATTTGGCTCCTAGTCAGAGAGGGAAAGGTCGAATGGCTTTATTGCTTGAAGCTGTTAAAAGTGAAATGAAGTCCCAAAAAGGGCTGGAGCTCCGTTTATATGTCCATAAAGACAATGGTGCTGCAGTACGTGCCTATGAAAAATCGAACTTCGAGCACTCGGATTATCGAATTATGACGCTCAGTAAATAAACACTAACAAGTGCATCAAATATGACTCCATTAGCTGGACAATTTTTTGCAGAAGACAAAAGGCGCAAAAAAGCTTCCAACTTGTTCCGTAGTTTATGCGGGCATTAGCTATTCAAATGCTCTATAGCTAGTCAAGATCTAAATGCTTCAATTCATCTATATGCCGTAATACTTCTTTTTGAGGTAAAGGACCACCATGGCCCATAAAAAATGTTTGTACGCACTTATTAGTAATGGATTGTAACTCTTGACTAACCTGTAAAGGATGATCCTCAAAAGGTGGTCGCTTCGCTTTATGTGTCATCGCAATACCACCTAGTAATATACCTGATGAAATGAGATCTCCAACTACTAACGAGACGTTTTTGATGAGAAATTATTTAACGTAACTTATTCACTAACTAATTATGGAAAATCATTGATTCCGGTATTAGAGGTTCTTTATTTCTGGGGTAAAATAAATGTGCCATATTGCACGCAAGAATAGTTAACAAGCAATTCAACAAGGACAAAAAACAGTTGGCTTTTGCTCCTTCGTCGCTTATCTTAGGCAACTATTATTTGCCTATTAATGAGGCGTTGATAAATGCAACATTCAGGATCAATATAAATGTTTCGAAGACTTATCTATGTTTTTTTACTCACAAGCATAAATGGATGTGTTATTCCTGTCAGTTCTAGCTGTACTAATACAAATACACAAACATATGAACACCCAGATCCTAATTTCCCTCCTAAAACTAGCAAGTGTAGCACTACAGATGCAGTAGTGTATGTTTTGGCGGCAACACTTAAAACCTTAGAAGATGAGGATAAAAAAACTGAAGTAAATACTAAAAAAGCGGTTAAATGTTCTGATATGGTAGGTAAAGCTCAAAAAGAATGTGCTAGCAAAGAAAGTGAGTTATACGACCCTTTAGATGAACTGTGAGTCAAATTTATATAACAAGTTTTTAAAGCAGGACAAAAATCAGTTGTTTTTTGCTCCTTCGTCGCTTATTTTAGCCAACAATTATTTGCCTTTTAGCAAGGCATTATAAATATTGGAGATGTATTTGAATATTCTACTAGTGAGTAGTAGCCAAAGAGATAATTCTAAAAGTTTTGAAGTCTCAAAGTATTTACAAACTAACATATTAAATGGCATGGAAGGCATTAATTCCTCGATTTTAGATTTATCGCTATATCCTTTTTTATTAGACCATTATGGTACCGGTAGAGATGATTTAATTTCATTAGCCAATAATAAAGATGAAGTGTTAAGGTTATTATATGCCTGTGATGCTGTAATTTTTACTGTTCCTGAGTGGGGAGGAATGATCCCTCCTGCACTTGTAAATTTATTACTTTTGTCTGCTAACGGCTCTGCTAATGGTTTGCCTTTAGGTCATAAACCTGCATTTGCTATAGGTGTTTCGGCCTCCAGTGGTGGCAGTAATCCTATTTCTTTATTAAAAGGATATGCGGCGAAAAACAGTCATCTCACTTGGTTACCGTTACATGCAATTATTCAAAATGTAGATGATTTTCTAGAGCAAACGTGGGCACCAACACTTGAGAATAGATATTCGCAGGTTCAATCACGTTTATTGGTTGGTTTGAAGAGTTTAATTATCTATTCGAATCAATTGGCTTCTGTTAGAGATGAGTTAGTAGTCTTATCAAAAGAACACCCTTTTGGTCAATGAAATACTTAGTTAAACAAGGAAAAATACAGTTGGCTTCTACTCCTTCGTGGCTTATTCTAGTCAACTATATTTAGCCTGTTAACAGAGGGTTAGGTATTTAAAATAGATATGTCCGAGGGTAGAGTTTTGTGATGAAAGAAATAGATAAATTAGCTTGGTTGTATATTAAAGATGGCAAGCTTCTTACTGCGCGCTCAATGAACAAGGAATTGTTTTATCTTCCTGGTGGTAAACGAGAAGAAGGAGAATCAGATGAGCAGGCTCTTATTCGAGAAATAAAAGAAGAAATATCCGTAAATATCATACCTAGTTCAATTAAATATGCGGGAACTTTTTCAGCTCAAGCTGATGGTAAATCTGATAACGTAATCGTTAAGCTAACCTGTTATTTTGCAGACTTTCAAGGTGAGTTAACCCCAGATGCAGAAATCGAAGAAATTAAATTCGTCGGATTTCGAGAACAATCGTTATGTTCAGTGGCATCAATTGTTGTTATGGATTGGTTAAAAGAAAAAAACGTTATACAGTAGTGTAATCAATACCTAATAAGCCATTAGATAGGGACAAAAAACCGTTGGTTTTTGCTCCTTCGTCGTTTATTTTAGCCAACAATTTTTTGCCTCTGAATGAGGCGCTTGCCTTCATGGAGTATATATGAGCATAGAAGTTTGGATTTCATTTGTATTAGCATCAATGATGTTGTGTTTCACTCCGGGACCTACGGTTTTTCTTGTTATGGGGCAATCCTTAAATCATGGGAAAAAATCGGTAATTCCTTTGGTAACGGGTGTGCTTTCTGGTGATATCATTGCAATGAGCATATCTTTTGCAGGATTAGGGGCTTTATTGGCAACATCTTCTGTATTATTTAGTGCATTCAAATGGATTGCTGCTGGGTATTTAGTTTATCTTGGGTTAAAAGCATGGTTCACTAAAGCTAATATGGAAGAGCTTGATACAACTCAGAAAAAAAACGGAAAAATATTTAAAGAGGCATTAGTTGTTACGGCCTTAAACCCGAAAGGGATAATTTTCTTTATTGCTTTCTTTCCATTATTTATAAATACAAATAATGCCGCATTACCGCAAATGCTAATAATGGGCTTATCATTTTTAGCTGTTTCCGTACTTAGCGCTTCTTTTTATTCATTTTTTTCTGGTTATTTACGCAGCAAAGTTAACTCAGTAAAATTCCAGAAAGCATTTAATAAAATCAGTGGCTCAATGTTAATCGGTGCAGGAGCCGTTACTGCAACATTGCAAAAATCAGGCTAGCAAGTCGTTTAAAAGGACAAAAAACAATTGGTTTTTGCTCCTGTGTCGTTTATTTTAATCAACTATTATTTGCCGATTATTTGGGTGTTATATTTCTAGGAGATTGTGTTGACTATTGTTGAAACTGAAAGGTTATGTATTCGTCAAATTACGAATGAGGATGCTAAAAATCTATCAAAAGTTTTAGCTGATCCTATAGTAATGCAATATTCGACAGTAGGCGTTCACACAAAAGAACAGATTTATGAGTATATCGCTAACTGCAAAAATCAATATGACTTAAATGGTTATGGACATTGGGCAATTTATCACTCTATTACGGGGGAGTTTGTTGGTGTGTGTGGTCTTAATAAACATAAAGTGGATACTGATGATGTTATACATATTAACTATCGTCTCGCCACTGACCAACAAGGTAAAGGTTATGCTGTTGAGTCTACATTTGGTGTATTAGATTTTGCTAAAAACTGTCTAAAACTTAAAACTATACACGCATTAATTGAGTCAGCGAATATTAGTTCTGTTAAGGTAGTAAATAGAACTGGCTTTCAATTTATTAAATCTTCTGTATTTCGTGGCTTTAAAATAGATATCTATCAAGTGGCTTTATAAGACGATCTATAACAAGCAATTAAACAAGAACAAAAAACAGTTGGCTTTTGCTCCTTCGTCACTATTTTAGCCAGCAAATTTTTGCCTGTTAATATGGGCGTTTACGTACAAGTAGGGTTCGTACATGAATTTAAAACTTAAGTTAATATACTCAGCAGTGATTCTTATTTTGGCAAATGGGTGTAGCACCTATAGCGTAGAGGATTATGGAGTTCCTGACGTCAGTAAAAAAGAATCTTTATGTATTAATATGGAGCCAGCTCAAGAGATGAAGTGTAAGGAAAGGGAAAAAAGCTTACTAATCGGATTAGGTGCTGACAAAAATTGTAATCATCCATATGAGTATGAAAAAAATAGATGTAAAAGTGAACAAGCAAAGCAAAAAAAAGCGCTTGACGAATCGCTTAAAAAACATACAGACAAATAGTACATATAACAAGCTAATAAATATGGAAAAAACACTTGGCTTTTTTTGTTCCTCAACATATTATTTGCCTCTTAACGAGGTGTTAGGACAATTGGTGTAACCAAATAGTCCTCAGTTTTTAAAAGGAAGTTAAGTTGGAATTTATCGAACCGTATAAAATTACAGTTTTAGTCATGGGGTTGTCAGGTTTAACATTTTTTGCGCAACTGTTAGTAGCCGATCTTGTTGGCTTAAAAGCTCGTCATATACCAGGTTACCCAATAGAGCCTAACCATAATGATCTGCATTTTCGTTCTACGAGGGCTTTATCAAATACAAACGAGAGTGTAGCTATTTTTATACTACTTGTTTGTTTTTCAATACTATCTTCAGCAAACGCAAATCTTCTTAATATAAGCGCTACTGTCTATTTGGTTGGAAGAGTTGGTCATATGCTTTGTTACTATTCAAATTTAAAGTTATTAAGAAGTATCTCATTTGGTTGTAGCTTATTGGGCTTAGCAGCAATATTTATTGTTGGCATAGTCGAGTGGTTTTAAAAGTAACGTGCCCTAACAATTGCCAGTTTACGGCTAACAAGCATTTAAACAGGGGTAAATAACAGTTGGTTTTTGCTCCTGCATCGCTAATTTTAATCAACTGTTTTTTCCTGTTAACAGGGCGTTAGCAATAATCAAGAGTGTGTATGGAAATCAACTTTAGAGTAGCAACAATTAAGGATTCTGAAATAATAGGATCTTTGGTTGTAGAACTGACAACTGAAATTTTCGAGTTAACAAAAGCACAGCATTTTGATATTGATCTTAATGGAACTATTCAACGGTGTAGTGAACTAATTCGTGAGGGTCATTATTCAGCAATTATTGGTGTTTATGAAAATAATCCTGTTGCTGTTGTTACTATGACTGAAACATATGCGCTTTATGTCGGTGGAAAAATAGGTGTCATCCAAGAGTTTTATGTTTCTCCTGAGTTCAGAGCTTCAGGCGTTGGTTCAATGTTAATTGAACAAGTCCAAAATTATGGTAATAAACATCACTGGTCCTGTATTGAATTATGTACTCCGCCTTTACCTGAGTTTGAGCGGACTTTAAATTTTTACCAAAAAAATGGACTAATTCCGGTTGGTGGTCGTAAAATGAGACAAACATTGGTGTAAGTCCTTGCTAACAAGCAATTAAACAGGGACAAAATACAGTTGGATATTCTCACTTCGTTCAATATTTTATTGCCTCTTAACGAGACGTTAGTTTTCTATCATGTCGAATTTCTTCAATAAATGATTGCAGATAATGCTTATCCTCTATTTTTTATAAGGAATAGCATTATGACTAAACGACTAAATTACTTTACAACCTCTCCTCAAGCTATGGAGATATTACTTGCACAAGAAGATTATCTTGGGAAACAGTTTAATGGCTGTAACACCCTCTGGGAGCTAGTTAAATTGAGAATCTCTCAAATTAACCAGTGCGCTTATTGTATTGATATGCACAGTAAAGATGCACTTAGTCAGGGAGAAAGCGTTGAGCGAATTTATGGATTAAACGCTTGGCGGGAAATGCCACTTTATTCCGAGTCAGAAAAAAACGCTCTTAACTGGGCTGAACTTATAACTTCAAGGCAGCCCGTGACTGATATACAATACCAGAGTGCTCTGAATGCATTCGGTGAACAATATTTGGTTGACTTAACAATTGCTGTCAATGCTATTAACAGTTGGAATCGTATTGCCAAGGCATTTAAACCTGATGTTGGCAATTATAAAGCAAGTTAAAAGGATTATGCATCGCGTGGTTTCTACTTTAGATTTTAAAATATTTCAACCTAAAGGACTCTTGTCAACCCAAGTTCAAGGTGTGTGGTCGGCGTCTGTCTCACCACAAGGTTCAAATGATATCAAAAGGTGGCTTCATAGCGATGCATGTAGCGGCATTTTGTTCAATTTAAGTAGTGAAATTTATTTGAATGACACTCCGCTTCCTCCTGGGGTACTATTACTTCCTGTAAGCAAACAAGCTCAGTTAATCACTTTGCCGCCTGGTTCTCAAGTGGTTGGCGTGAGATTTCATCCTGCCATGAGTTTTAGTATATTTGGAACACTTTATGATCAGCCAACTACCTTAAAGGTTGAAGATGACTTTTCATTTGCGCTTTATTCCCTTCATCAGCAGCTCGGAAATGTACAGGGACATTATGCTCAGATTATTGCTCTTTATAGGTGGCTACACAAAATAATAGATTCTTCTAATATGATCCCTTGCTCATTAATTAAAGCGTTAAATGTTTTAAGTCCTAATATGACTCTGGGATCGCTAAGTGAATATGTTCCTCTTAGTCAACGTCAAACTGAGCGTCAATTTCAGAGGTGGATGAACATGACTCCCAAATATTACCAAAGAATATTACGAGTCAAAAGCACTCTGAATTTCCTAAGATATAACCCTGATACAGAGCTAGCTGATTTAGCGCTTAGCAATGGTTTTACTGACCAAGCTCACATGACCAGAGAATTCAAACAAATAGCTAAAACTACTCCAAGGCAATACAGTAAACTGGTGACATATGATAAGGCAGTATAGAAAAATGTATTTTAATGAGCTATAAAATACAAACAGAATGGGAATTCTAAGTGTCTTTAACAGAAAGAGTTTTTAAAAGTAGAACACTGCCACCGAAAACTAGCAAAGGTTTTCAAGTCGGACTAATAACTGTTGGCTAAGCTCTACTTCGTTTCACCTTTTATCCAGCAATTACATCGTTTAAAAGGCAATCGAGACGGGATTTGGTTTATTCTGTAAATGGTAACTGGCGCATTACTTTTGAGTTTATCGATGGTAATGCATCTATTCTCAACTATGAGGACTATCACTAATGAGTATGCATAATCCGCCACACCCTGGAGAGTTTATCTAAACCAGTCGACAGAACTCCTGAGAGTTGGCTATCATTGCAAGATAACTATGATCTTTGGCATGCAAAACAGCAAATAAATTTAACCAATGTCCGTTTAGTAAGTTTTACAGTGGCATAAAAATATAACAAATTCCTTAAACGGAAAATTAACATTTGGCCATTATTTCGTTATTATAGCTAATCA
>Ga0209081_1002652_pt1 | contig 10318 bp, 16 predicted proteins | sample GOMGulsemesocosm_4_FD_184636 | JGI IMG/M metagenome (GOLD analysis project Ga0209081, IMG submission 184636) | Methane-oxidizing microbial communities from mesocosms in the Gulf of Mexico - GOM15B Gulf of Mexico (SPAdes) (version 2) | ecosystem: Environmental > Aquatic > Marine > Cold seeps... | reverse complement strand
TGCACCCTCGGTCAGAGACAGGAAACCGATTAGCAAAGCATAAAGATGACCGTCGCCGGTACGGGAAATATAACGAGAAACTAAAGCTAGCGGTTGGTGGATTCGCGCATTAATTAAACGCGTGAACATAAAAACATCATATTTATGGACGGAATAAATCAGTTTCATTTTCTTACCTCTGTTTCACTCTAAATAAGACTTCAGATGCATTGCTTGTGCTCAAGGCTAAGAATAGTTTTCTACTGTGACAGAGTAATGACGTTTTTTTGAAACTTTTATGACAAGCGCTTAGGGTTCAGGATTCAAGGCTACACACTTAAGGCGGGACAGCTAATAACTCGTAGGGCGGACTTCAGTCCGCCATTGCTAAAAAAGCGGACTGAAGTCCGCCCTACAAATAGGGTGAACGTCCCGCTTTAAGTGAGTAGCCGGATTCAATCAGGAATAGTTCACAATAAATGGGGATAACCTTATTTTGGGGGAGCGACTTCAAGTCGCGATATTCGTGGCTAAAAGCCACTCCTACAGAAAGATTAAATTTGGCATCCTTCATATTGCCCCCTAAAGTAGTTTACACTTTGCTATTTTTTGAAGTGCAGGGAGCGCGGGCAGCTTGGTGACTGAGATGAATCAATTTATCTTTTGCGATAATCGTTTCCGCTTTTTCTAGCACAGCTTGTACTAAAAATTGATAGCGTGTTGCGCCGGTTAGTTCAGTTGCCGAATTAGTGTCTCTTTAATATGTTCGCTAACTCTGGCAATAGTTCGTTGCTGGCAATGGCCATACCTCTTCCTTGATGGTGACATAATGACGCCATATATGCGTTATACGGGGCTGTCAATCAATGACAGCATTAACTAACCCTAAATCCACCAACTATGGCTTTAGGCTCACAACTTCCGGTTTTTGATCTTGGTATTGATATGATTTACGCCCATAAACGCTAAAACGATGAGTGCGCCAGGAATAACTATGGCAGCGGCAATAGAAGCTGTTAGCTTTAGTTTTTGATGTCGACGACTTAGAGCGTCTGTTATTTTAATTTTTTCGACAGGATACCGGATTGAGCCACAGGCATGACACAACGGGTAGTGAATTTTTTCTAATACGCCACAAAAAGAACATTCTGACATAGCCCCTCCCCAGGAATTAATGTCTGGTTTATGGATACTAACAGAAAAATGCAAAGTGACAAAATAACGACCGCAACCCGTAGGTAAGCACTACAACGCTAAGGCATTTTATTGGGTACACCTAAATTTGTGCTATGTTACGTGACTTGTTAAAGTCATCAAAAACCATTCCTTGCAAAACATAATCTATGAAAATCGGCATACAAACATGGGGTTCTAATGGTGATATTAGGCCAATGATCGCGCTGGCAAATGCCCTGCAAAACGCGGGGCATACGGTTACATTGCTAGCCAGTAGTCTTGATAACAGAAATTACTCAACAGAATGTGCCGAGTTTAATATTCGTTATCAACAAATTCCTGAGCACATACCCTTTGATTTAGAATCCTTTGCGCAGCAAACATTCCGTATGAATAGTGCGCAATGGCTGGTTGCCTTACTGGATAACGCATTCTTTCCCTACCAAGATATCATGTATCAAGCCGCTCAAGAATTGGCGAACAGCCATGACCTGCTGATCGGGCATCATTTTCTTTATCCGTTAAAACTTGCAGCGCGCAAACATAATAAACCGTTTTATAGTGTGACCTTCTGTCATGCCGTCATACCAGTTGCAAGTGCTCCACCGTTTCAATTTCCTAACCTTGGCAAACACCTAAATCCTTGGCAATGGCGTTTAATGGATTATGCTTTTGATTTTTTGTTAAAAAAGAAATTAACCGCACTCTGGAATAAGGAAGGTATGCCCAAAGTTAAGCATGTGTTATCAGAGTTATTGACTTCAGATACACTCAACTTGGTTGCTGTTGATCCGGTTTTTTGTCCAAATCACACAGAGTGGACAACACAACACGCTGCTTGTGGTTTTCTTAATTTACCTATACGCGAGCAAGAGTGGCAAATTGATACTAACTTACAAAATTTTCTTGATGCAGGCCCTGCTCCTGTCTACATGACTTTTGGTAGCCTGCAACAAGCCGTACCCGAATGGAGTATGGACTTATTTATCAAAGCGACTCAGCTAGCTGGGTGTCGCGCTATCATTCAGACCAGTTCCGCTCATTACCCTGAGCATAGCCAGCAAGAAAGCCTCTTTTTTATCGGCAGACACCCACACCAAAGCCTGTTCAAACATTGCGCTGCCATTGTTCATCATGGTGGTGCAGGTACCACTCATTCAGCATCGCTGTGTGGTCGACCCTCTATTGTTATTCCCTTTATGGATGAGCAATTGTTTTGGGCTAAAACATTACAGCAACTCGGCTTAGCACCTAGTCCTCTGCCCGCTAAAATTGCCACAGCTAATTTATTAGCTGAACGTATTAACACCGTACTATCAAATGATCATTACTTAAGCACTGCACATAAAATTGGGGAAACTATTAGTCAACGACAAGGGGTTAGCAATGCAGTTGATTTGATTGAAAAGACCTTCAATCATCAACAAGTATAAGAATTAATGCGTGCAATCCTAAGTACTGCCAATAGTGTTATCGTGGCAATTATTATCTCTTTTACACAAGCGACTACATGAGCATTTATAAAGAAATCGAAACAATGCACGCAGAAATGCGCTCCTGGCGTCAATATTTGCACCAACACCCTGAAACGGCATTTGAGGAATTCAATACCTCATCGTTTATCAGCGCTAAATTACGAGAGTTTGGTTTAGAAGTGCATGAAGGGATGGCGACAACGGGCATTGTTGCTAGCTTATCCTACGGCAATGGTCATAAAAAAATTGCCTTACGTGCGGATATGGATGCTTTGTTTATTCAAGAAAAAAATAAGCTAAGCTATAAATCTAAAAATAATGGCAAGATGCACGCCTGTGGGCACGATGGACATTCAGCCATGTTATTGGGTGCGGCAAAATACCTAGCCGAGCATACAGATTTTAATGGCACCGTTTATTTTATTTTTCAGCCTGCCGAAGAAGGGCGTGCTGGAGCAAAGCAAATGATTGAGGATGGTTTATTTGAGTTATTTCCAGCGGATTGCATTTTTGGCTTACATAATTTCCCAGATACTCCACAGGGCCATTTTGCCATTCATACAGGCCCCGTTATGGCTTCCTTTGATTGTTTTGAAATTACTCTCGCTGGGCAAGCAGCACATGCCGCTATGCCTCATTTAGGAAGTGATGTATTGCTTGCTAGTGCGCACTTGATCACTGCTTTGCAATCAGTCGTTAGCCGCAACATTAATCCCGCTGACCCAGCTGTACTCAGTATTACTCAAATTCATGGGGGTGATACTTGGAATGCCCTGCCTGACTCGGTCGTGTTAAGAGGTACTTTTCGCTGTTTTAACCAAGCAACGCAACAGCTCATTGAAAACCGCATTAGACAGCTTGTTGAATCCATAGCGCAGGGCTTTAACCTAGAGGCTCACATGAGCATTAATCCAGAAAATGCGGGATACCCTGTTACCTGTAACACCGATACAGAAACCGCTATAGCTATCGAAGTTGCTCAGGAATTGGTGGGTATTGAACACGTTGATTTACATGCGGCTCCTAGCATGGGCTCAGAAGATTTTGCGTTTATGTTACAAGAAAAGCCAGGCTGCTACGTGTGGTTAGGCAATGGCTCATCAGATGGCGAATGCCTGTTACATAATCCACATTATGATTTTAATGATGAGATTTTACCAGTAGGTGCAACTTATTGGGTTAAATTGGTTGAGCGGATTTTAAACTGATTTATTCTTGGTTTGTACCCGATGAGTAATTTAGGTTTGCGCGGTGGCTTGCATCAAATTCTGCGTAACTTTGAAATTGCGCATGATGAGTATATGAATATGGTGGTTATTCGATGAGAGCTTGTAGTGCAGTTTTGGTTGCGGTCTAGGGATGAAGGGGGGGAGTTGAATTTTAGCAATTCTTCTGCTATGCCTGATGTTCTAAGCGATCTTTAAGGCATAAAAAAGGCTTCCAAGACGTGAGTCTGTGAAAGCCTTTATGGATTTTAAATTTAGCCGTACAAAGACGACTTTTAACATCATGCGATGCTGCCTGTTTTACTTTGTTTACGGTTCGCGTTTACGTTGCTAGCAATAGCCGCAGCTGCAAATAACGTAGATGAAATAATGAATTCACCAGAAATAAAGCCGAACAAACCAGTTATAAATACCAGTCCAGTTAAAATATCTTTGTATAAGTCATTCATAAGTAAGTCCTCTTAAAATTAAAAATGGGTTTATTTAAACTACAGGGTCATTATAAGAGATTGTTTTTTATTTACAATATACGAAAATATCAATAGATTATTTCTTTTTTGGATATAGTTGATTTAGAAGTTATTGAGGTATAAACGGGGAGAGTTGATGGGATTCTTATAAACCCCACGCGCGTGGGGAAGACGTCGGACGTTTATCAGGCAGTACAAAGCCGCCGCCTAATAAACGGTAACGGTCCTCATTAGGTCGCCCTGCTTTACCTAATGAAAAATAGCCTGTTTGTGTCTGCATGAATAAGCCTTTAATATTTTAATATAGCCGCCGCTTATGGACTAGCCAGCTTAGCGCTAAAGCAAAAAAATGATTTGATAGCCTCTTTTCTGCTTACTATTGATGATCACTTTACAAGCCGCAATCGCTTGCTCTTCTGTTTCAAACCAATCTTTGTGTACTTTGCCAGATGATCCAACTCTGCCCCATTCGTGAATTAATGACCATTCATTAAATAAGTTCGGCGCAATATGCATTTGATAAAAACGATGCATATTTTTATCGTTATCATGCCGTTCTAAGTAGGCACGTTGCATTTATATATCCGCCACCAATTTACTCAATCAAGCCTCTATCGAATGCATGTTTTTTTTAGAACCAGAGTTAATAGATTTAACCTGCAATATACTTTCCCCTTGTTTTGATTCTAGCCAATATTTCACAATGATTCTGTCATCATTAGGGTAGAGTTTTATTTTTTGTTGCAGCATACCAAATATAATATGTAGCATAACGACCGAATCTTTAGGATCATTTGGTACGCTATTTTTCATCAATATTATAATGTCTTGCTCGTTTAGACCCTTTAACCCTGGAAAGATCTGAATCATTTCGATAATTTTCTTTATGCGTATTTTTTCAGGATAGCTAGAAACATTCCATACCATTGCACTTAAAGCAATAATAGCCTCATACCTTTTCTCATTCATATCTGAAACAATGTACGGATCACATAAAGTGAGCAAGGCTTCCGATAATTTAACGCCATTATATTTTTTTAGTGCTACTGCCTGCTGTCTTTTTAAGTGTTTATTACGGCTTGCTTTACCCATTACTCTATCCCCTTATATATTCGCCACCAACTTACTCAACCGCTCTTGCCCTGCATGCGTATAAATCTGGGTAGTAATTGTAGTAAGTGGTGTCTGCATGACCCTTGGTGTATTTTAAAAACTCCAAAAATTCTTTCTAGATCTTCTTGAATTTCAATTCAATAGAATTAGCCATCTTTCCTACATCGCACTCACCAAAACCTGTTTGAAAAAATCTGCTTGGATTCGGGCTACACAATTTACTAAAATTAGTATTTTATAGTGTTCAATATGGAATGGCAAAACGTAAAAATCAAGTATTGGCGCAGAAAAAAGCCTATTAACAACTACAAAAACACACATTTACAGTATGAAAAACAATAAAATTACGTAAAACAAATGTTTTAGTAACTTTAGTACCATTTTTGGTCTATTTACACCCAAAACAGACAAAACTTAATTTTTGTACTACCCTTATTATTAGTGTTAGTGCTAACAATCACCTGTTACTGGTAACAAACAATATGGCAACTTCAAATAAAGAAAGGCAAAAATTGTTTCGAGAATCAAAAATTCAATCAGGACAAGCAAGAGTTTCTTGCTGGTTAGATGAAGATGATAATCGGCGATTACAACGCTTGATGAACTCTTTAGACTGCAAGGATAAAAAACAGCAGGGATATTCTTCTGTTATCAGCCAAGCATTAAAAGAGCTTGAAATCAGTTTAACCCCTCCCCCACAGAGAGAAATTGTTAGATATGGTTTGCGGATTATGAACAATGGGACAATTAAATGAGCAATGATAAACAAGAGATTGTTGTAACGGATATTCAAATACCCTTCTGGTCAATGGTTGTTCTGATGGTGAAGCTCGCTATTGCGTCTATCCCTGCTCTATTCATATTATCGATATTCGGCATGTTGGCAGCTGGGTTTTTTGGTATGTTTTTTGGCGGCATGGGTCAGTTTTAATAATGACTTATTTATCCCTTAAACTAGGAAAGGCACCAGAAACTGTTACTGAGGCAGTCGATATATTATTGCTTGTTCTAAGCGATGATCAGAAAGCTGAAATAGCAGCTATGAAAGAAGATGATCTAATTGATCTGCACTTCGGCTTAGGCAGTAAATTACGGGCTGATTGTGGCATTACCTACAAGCAATGGAAAGATAGATATGGGTTTGCAAGATAGAGATTATTACTGGGAAAAAAGAGGATCTACAGTCTCCAAAACAAAGAAATATAGCTCAAATATTAAGTATATTCTATATCCAGTTTTTGCTTTTGTTGTGCTGTGGTATGGGTCAAATACGTTATTGAAGAACAAAGAAAACAGTAAAATAAAAGAGAACCAACAAACAGTATCCGGTGGCATCGTATTGAAATCAGATAAACAAGGCCATTTTCGTGGCGTAGCTCTAATCAACAACATCCCCATGCCGTTTTTAATTGATACGGGTGCAACACTAACAGTAATACCAAGGAATTTAGCAATTGCAGCGAAATTACCTTTAGGTAAAACGATCCAATCCACAACTGCTGGTGGTAAGGTTTATGATCAAGAAACAAGAATAGCTGAATTGAAACTAGGTAATGCACTAATAAAAAATGTGAATGCTACTATTAATGAGCATTTGAATGAGGTACTTATTGGGATGAATACATTACGGCATTTTAAGATGGTTCAGAGCCTGGGCATATTAACGCTACATGCTAATAGCCAAGATCAAAGTGAAAAACCTAGAGAATCTATTTCTTTCAGTGAACCCATAATTTCACAAGATAAGCCAAAATATACGATAAGTGAGACAAAAATAGTAAAGAAAAAATTTGTGAAAACAGTTACATGCAATAACAATGTATGTAAAACATCGTATAGTAATTAATGACTAGCTCGGCTATCGCCCAGCACTTTATTTGATAAAATCCATCCCTGGCCGCGGCAGAAAGCATCCCTGCTATCTGCCATTAAGCTTCACCGCATTAAACCCGCAATTGTTCCCTCCGCTCAAAAGCATACGTCCCTGTACGCTTTTGAACTGTCGGTCATAAATGCTAATCTTCAGTTGCTTTGTAAAGTTCATCGCGCTTTTCTTGCAGCCTTGCGTTATGGATAGCAGGGGATGCTTTATTTAGCAGAGTTCTTCGCCGGCTAAATTAACAACACCAGCTAATGCAACACCAGTTACATTCACTGAGTTATTAACGTGATGCCGGTAGTATTTATGGTGATGCCCATGAAAAATATGCTGAGCGCCGATAGCTTCAGCTAAGTCATCAATGGCAGAGAAGCCATGCTTATGACAACTAGGGGCTTCATGCGTCACTAAGATATCAGCCCTTATCTCTTGCTTCATAAGCTCTACTTCATGATGCCAAATGGCATACTCTAAATGTAGTGGTATTTTCTTAATATTACTCGGCTGACTGCCTAACCAGTGCTGTTTATTACGCCATTGGGGTTTGTTTTTTATATCCCAGACACGTCCGGCAAAAATACCTCCTAAACCAGCCACCTTTAACCCTCCAATATCTACTACTGTCAGATGTAGGTTATTGCCGGCAAGCTTTGAATGAAATAAGTATTCATATTCCATTTTGGTTTTAACATCATGGTTTCCGTGTATCCAATAAATTTGGGTTTTATCCCCAATTGCTTGAAAATAACGCTCTAAAGGCTGCTTAAGATTATAATCCCCCAGTAACACGATGGCTTCGGGTTTGTAGCAACTTTCTGCCTGAATAATTTGCGCAAACTCGCCGTGCGGATCTCCACAAAAAATAATTTTATTGTCTGACATATAAGATCCGTCTCCTGATATTTTTATAAGGATTTTACACGCTTAACACCCACAGTTTATTTACATAAGGAAAAAACACTTATGAACTATGAAGTAATTATTCAATCACCCACATTCGAGCGCGCTAAAGAATTAGAGTAACAAGACATCGTACGTGCGTTGTATTTTATCTTTTCGGATAATGCATGGGTGGTTAAATAAGTTAAAGACATAATCTTTCTCCCGTTTATAATGCTCTCTAGTTGAACAAATATTACATCAAGAGACTTTTTGATCCCCTAAAGGTCACTACAAACACAAAAATAGCTTTTTTCATCTGTAGAAGGTTATTTTTAGAGTTAAAGATGATCAAGTGCCATTTATCTCGTTATATGGGTGAGCATAAAGTCATGCCGCTAAAGGCACAGGTATCAACACGCCTGTATCATGAAAGCTATACAGGCATAGACAGAGATGTTGTGAATAATTTGTGTCAATATTTCGATTGTAAAATTGAAGATTTATTTGAATTTATCCCTGACGAATCTACAGCCATTAATAACGCAAATACACCTGAGTAATGAACCCGCACTTTCAAGCAATAACCCTCAAAGCAACCGATGCAACATCGCTGTTTAAAATCGAGAGCATTCAAAGCCTATGGAGCGGTTATGGCGAAATTGTGCGCTATGGATTAAAAGCTAGTCCATTCAAAAGCGTTGTGATCAAGCATGTACGCTTGCCGGATCAAAGTCATCATCCGCGTGGCTGGAATACGGATTTATCGCATCAACGCAAAATTAAGTCCTATCATGTGGAAATGGCTTGGTATCAGCAGTGGAGTTCTATGTGCTCTGCCAGCTGTCGAGTGCCTCTTTGTTTGGCCCTTGAATCGCAGCAAGATGAAATGTTTATGCTATTGGAAGATTTAGATGACTCTGGATTCCCTATTCGTAAATCACAGGTCTCAATGATTGAAATTAAAGCCTGCTTATTTTGGCTAGCAAATTTTCATGCGACTTTTATGGGCAAACAAGCTGATAGACTGTGGGAAGTTGGAACTTATTGGCATTTAGAAACGCGGCCTGATGAATTACAGGCTTTACAAGATAACCCACTTAAAAAACATGCTCAAGCGATTGATAAAAAATTACGCCTAAGCCCCTTTCAGACCTTTGTGCATGGCGATGCTAAGTTAGCAAATTTTTGCTTTTCTAAAGATGGAAAACAGGTTGCTGCCGTTGATTTTCAATATGTGGGTGGTGGTTGCGGCATGAAAGATGTTGCTTACTTTCTCGGTAGCTGTCTTAATGAAGATCAATGCCAGCAACAAGAAGCAAAATTGCTTGATTATTATTTTCAGCAACTTAGGGGCGCACTGCTAAATCGAGAACCTCATTTTCCAGTCGATGCACTTGAGCTTGATTGGCGAGCGTTATATTCTTTCGCATGGACTGACTTTCATCGTTTTATCAAAGGCTGGAGTCCAAGTCATTGGAAAATAAACAGCTATAGCGAACGTTTAGCGCGTGAAGTTATTGCTCAACTGGATAATAAACAATAGGTTTAAATACAGTCATGCAACTCAGTAGCAACGATTTATATTTACTCAGCCAATGCGCTATTTCTGCTGCTCTACAAGCAGGACAGGTCATTGCTCATTTTCCTCGCGAGACATTAACGGTCAACAAGAAAGAAGCGGGTATTAGTTTAGCCTCTCAAGTTGTCACCGAAGTCGATCACCTATGTCAGACCGTTATCTTACAAAATTTACAAACTAGCTGTGAGATATATGATTTAGCTTTACTTAGTGAAGAAAGTCCCGATGATTTACTGCGACTGGAAAAAGATTTTTTCTGGTGCATCGACCCTTTAGATGGCACGTTGCCTTTTATTGAAGGGAGACATGGCTATGCAGTCTCTATTGCTTTAGTTTCACGTGAGGGCATTCCTTATATTGGAGTGATCTATGATCCCGTGAAAAATACGCTCTATCATGCTGTTAAAGGAGCCGGTGCTTTTCGCAATGGCGAGCCTTGGCAGTTATCGGAAAATAAGCAAATAAACCCCTCACTGCATTTTATTTCAGATCGTAGTTTTGCTAACCACCCTCACTATCAAGAAGTACTGCTTCAGCTT
>Ga0209081_1002648_pt1 | contig 10323 bp, 10 predicted proteins | sample GOMGulsemesocosm_4_FD_184636 | JGI IMG/M metagenome (GOLD analysis project Ga0209081, IMG submission 184636) | Methane-oxidizing microbial communities from mesocosms in the Gulf of Mexico - GOM15B Gulf of Mexico (SPAdes) (version 2) | ecosystem: Environmental > Aquatic > Marine > Cold seeps... | reverse complement strand
GAACGTGTTACTTTACTTTTCTGAACGGCCATGATGGTTTCCTACTTACGCTATTTACCAGAACCGGGGCGCCTCAGGATTTCGGCGAGCCCTTAAGTTGTTCCAGCATTTGAAATGGGTTGCTTGCCACCTCCTCTACCTCTCCTGCTTCACCAACACTGAAGGCAGAAGTCTCAACACACGCGTGTTCATGGTATGAAGCCAAAGGCAGGTTAAGCAGCAATTCGTCTTCAATGACCTCAAAAAGATCATTTGGCCCCTCTGCCGCAATCCATGGATCGAATCGCTTCGGCAGATTCTTTGCCGCATCCTCATCCCATACGATGGCCAAGCTAATGCTTGCCTCAACCGGTACAGTGACCGGCTCAAGACAGCGCTGACAAGTAACTGTCAGCTGACATTGGGCTTGACCCCTCACGGTGCGAATACGCTCTTCGTCGACCAAAAAATCCAGTTCGACGTCCACCTCAGCCGTTCCATCAAGTACCATTTCATTGATACGAGACAAATCATTTACCGGTAGTTTGCCAGCAAGCTCAAGGCCTTGCTGGGCAAATTTGCGCGGATCGATAAGTCGCGGCAGGGGCTGATGTAAAGGGGTGTTTGACATAAGCGCGCAATTCTATGGATATGACCCCATGCTGTCAAAGAAAATCAGCCAGAAAAGCCAGAAAACTGATAATTTACCTCACAACGAATCAATAAAGACCCAAATCATCATGAATACCCAAGACCAAGCCTCTCTGGTACTCGCCTCAAGCTCCCATTATCGCCGCCAACTGCTCCGTAAGCTGCAGCTAGAGTTCCAATCAGCTGCCCCTGATATAGACGAGTCTCGCAAACAAGACGAATCAGCCGAGGCACTCGTTTCTCGGCTATCACAAGAGAAAGCACTGGCCTTAGCATCCAGCTTCCCGAAACAACTGATTATAGGCTCTGATCAAGTGGCGGTTATCGACGAGCAGATACTGACAAAGCCTGGAGACATGCACACAGCCACACAACAGTTACAACTCAGCAGTGGCAACACCGTCACATTCCTCACGGGGCTCTGCCTGCACAACAGCAAAACCGGGCAAACACAAACCAGCTGCGAGCGCTTTTCTGTTAAGTTTTTAGCGCTCAGTGATGAACAAATTGAAAACTACTTAATAAAGGAAGAACCCTATGACTGCGCTGGCAGCTTTAAATCTGAGGGTTTAGGAGTATCGCTGTTTGAATCAATGCATGGGGATGACCCAAACACATTAATCGGTCTGCCGCTGATCGCGTTGTGTCGCATGCTGCGCAATGAGGGGGTAGACCCTCTGAGGTATTAACGAAGAAAGCCAGGCGGCACTGCCGCCCATTAAATAAGGAGCTTACTGGCTACTCACCCAAAAGATACACGTAACAACAAATATGGCGATCAACACCACGGCGGCAATGGCATCAGCTGTACTGTCGCCGGTTTCCTGCATTTCAAATGGCTCATTCATTATTATTATTCTCCATTATGTAGATTCTCAAACTCAACGTCGGCCGCTCATGCCCTTAGATAGAAGACTGAAGGCCTCGCCCCTTTTAACAATCCATTTTATGCACCACATTTTTTAAAGCTGCAAGTTATAAAAGCCTCTTATTAGGAAAAGGTCTTAGCGAAAGCAAGAAAACGCGTATGCCCGAATATCAAGTAGCACGGACGTTACCGTTTTTCACACTCACAGCCGCTCGCGGGGGCTCGTTAAATATTGTATGCTTCGCGCCTTAATTTTGTGGGCTGAGTACCAGCCAAACGAAATAATCAGCAACCGCGCTTTAACCCTATAAAAGAACAGGTGTACGACTCAATGTACATATACGACGAGCACGACTACAAGATACTCGGCGAGCGAACCACGCAGTTCCGCAAGCAGACCGATCGATATCTTGCCGGCGAATTAAAAGAGGAAGAGTTTCTTCCGCTGCGCCTTCAAAATGGCCTCTACATTCAACGCTTAGCGCCAATGCTAAGGGTCAACGTGCCCTACGGTATGCTGAACACGACCCAACTGCGCAAAATTGCCCAAGTGGCTCGCGAATATGACAAGGGCTACGTGCACGTCAGCACCCGCCAAAACATACAGTTTAACTGGCCAGAGCTGGCTGAAGTCCCAGCCATACTGACGGAGCTGGCGGCCGTGGAAATGCACGCCACCCAGTCCAGCGGTAGCTGCCTGCGCAACACCACCAGCGATCAATTTGCTGGCATTGCGCCAGATGAAGTGGTTGACCCGCGCCCATACAGTGAAATCATTCGTCAATGGTCATCTTTTCACCCTGAATTCGCCTTCCTTCCACGGAAATTCAAGATTGCCGTATCGGGAGCCGAAAGCGACCGTGCAGCCATCCGTGTACACGACATTGGTTTGCAGTTGGTAACTAATACAGACGGCGAAGTAGGTTTTAAAGTCCTTGTTGGCGGCGGCCTAGGCCGCACCCCAGTCATTGGCTCGGTCATCCGCGAGTTCTTACCTGAAGTACACCTGATTAGCTACCTAGACGCCATATTGCGCATCTACAACCAACTTGGTCGCCGCGATAACAAGTACAAGGCTCGAATTAAGATCTTGGTGAAAGCCATGGGCGCCGATAAATTCGCTGCCAAGGTTGAGCAAGAGTGGGCACACATCAAAGATGGGCTCAGCACACTCACCCAGGAAGAAATTGAAAACGCGAAGAACGCCTTCTCCACGCCCGCATACGCCGAGCTGGATGACGCACAGACCACTTTGGACCAACAAGCGGCTAAGCAGCCAGCGTTTGGCAAGTGGCTGAGCCGCAACGTCCACCCGCACAGGGTTAGCGGCTACGCAGCGGTGACCCTGTCACTCAAACCTACCGGCGTAGCACCTGGTGACATCACTGACAGTCAGTTAGAAGCGATTGCCGACCTAGCGGACGACTACAGTTTTGCAGAAGCACGTACCACTCATGAGCAAAACATTGTTCTGGGCGATGTAAAACAAAGCGATTTGTTTGAGCTCTGGAAAAAAGCCAAAGCCAAAGGTTTTGCGACTCCGAACATAGGCACATTGACGGACATGATCTGCTGCCCAGGCGGCGACTTTTGTTCCCTGGCAAACGCCAAATCCCTGCCGATCGCCGAAGCCATCCAACGCCAGTTCGATGACCTCGACTACCTATATGATCTGGGCAATCTGGATTTGAACATATCCGGCTGCATGAACGCCTGTGGTCACCACCACATTGGCCACATTGGCATTTTAGGCGTCGACAAGAAAGGCGAAGAGTTCTATCAGGTCCAGCTAGGTGGTAACGCTGGCACCGATACCAGCTTAGGCAAGGTACTCGGCCCAGCTTTTGGCGCCGACGACGTGCCCCGGGTGATGCAGCGCATAATCGACACTTTCGTAGCCAAGCGAGTAGACGGCGAGCAGTTTATTGAAACCTATCGCCGTATTGGTATGGCGCCATTCAAGGAGCAGGTATATGCCAAAGCTGATTAAAGACGCCAAGATCATTGATAACCAATGGAACATGTTGGAAGCCTCTGACACACCGGCAGACGCCCTCATCCCCGCCGGCAATGTTATTGTCCCGCTGAATGTTTGGCAGTCAAAAAAAGCTGACCTAGCTAATCGAGCGGGCGAGGTTGGCGTGTGGCTGAGCAGTAACGAGTTCGCTGAAGAGCTGGCCGATGACGCAAAAAATCTGCCGCTTATTGCCTTGCACTTTGCTACATTCATGGATGGACGCGCCTTCTCCACCGCCCGCTTGCTGCGCGAACGCTTTGGCTTTACTGGCGAGCTACGCGCATCCGGCGCCATCATCCGTGATCAACTGTGCTACCTGCGCCGCTGCGGTGTCAACGCCTTCCACTTTACCGACGCCAGCATCAATCTGGAAGGCGCACTAGAGTCCCTAGACGACTTCAGTGATGGTTACCAAACGTCTGTAGAGCAGAAGACCCCGCTATTCAGACGCCGCTAATACTGGTGTCACATCGTAAAAAAGGCCGCTTAACACCGCGGCCTTTTTTACGCCCAGCAAAAAGAAAAATACAGCAGCCCCGCCAAACAGATGCAAAAAATGGCTGTTTGGTTTACCTTCTAGGAATAAACATACAATAAACACAGCACGCAGTAGAGATAACAAGACTTTATGCACGAAAGCCTTTTTCAATCCTTCTTCTTAATTTTTACCGGCGCAGCGGTGATTGCGTCCATAGCTCTCTATACCCGCCAACCACTGCTCGTGGCCTATATCGTTCTAGGCGGCCTGTTAGGCCCGTTTGGGCTGGGCCTTATCCAAGATATCAGTCTGGTGACGGACATGGCCCACATTGGCATCATATTCTTGCTTTTTTTACTTGGGCTCGACATGCAGCCCAAGTCGCTGCTTAACGTGCTCCGAAAAGCCAGTATCGTTGGGATTCTGAGCTCAACCATATTCGCCCTCACGGGTTACCTGATCGGCTACAGTTTTGGCTACAGCCACATAGAAAATCTGGTTATCGGCATGGCGCTGATGTTTTCGAGCACCATCATCGGCATAAAACTGCTTCCGACCACCGTGCTACACCATAAGCACACGGGCGAGCTTATGGTTGGCCTACTATTGCTACAAGATTTCCTTGCCATCATCTGCCTCATGATTTTACTGAGCGGCGACATGGGCAGCATTAATTTATCAGCCTTTGGCATGACATTGTTGGCGCTGCCGCTGCTGGGCGCCTTCGCCTTCACCTTTGTGCGCTTTATCCTACTGCCACTGATACACCGGTTTGACCGCTTCCACGAGTATATTTTTCTGCTCGCCATTGGCTGGTGCATGGGACTAGCGCAAGCCGCGCAGGTACTGGGGTTATCCGCTGAGATTGGCGCCTTCATTGCGGGCATCAGCCTCGCCACCAGCCCCATAGCTCAATATATAGCCATCAACCTTAAACCCCTGCGCGACTTCTTTCTCATTCTCTTTTTCTTCTCGCTCGGCGCGCGTTTTAACCTGCCCCTGCTTAGTCAGGTTTGGCTAGCCAGCGTCGTGTTAGCGGCGGCCGTATTGATTATAAAACCACTGACCTTTCGCTTCTTACTGCACCAGCACAGCGAAACGCAACGATTGGCTTGGGATATAGGTTTCCGGCTCGGTCAAATCAGTGAGTTTTCACTGTTGATTGCCTTCATCGCCACTAGCAACGCACTTATCAGCGAGAAAGCCTCAGTGTTGATTCAAGCCACTGCCATACTGACCTTTCTGGTGTCGAGCTATATTGTTATATTCAATTATCCGACCCCCATCGCCGTCAACGACCGCCTAAGACGCGATTGAATTACAACTTCACAAGATAGCGACCAACAGCATGACCGTTTAGCAGTTGATCCAGGTGCAGAGGCGCCTGCGCCAAACTGATCTCAGAGGCCATTGAGCCCAGCAGAGGTGGACGGTAAACACCTGCCAGCTTCTCCCAGACCCTTATTTTTTGTTCCAACGGCAACTCAACGCTGTCGACCCCCAACAGGTTGATCCCGCGCAAGATGAATGGAAATACATTTGCCTTGAATTCACTAGCCGCCGACAACCCACACGCGGCGACACTGCCCCCGTAACCCAACGACTTAGCCAAGCCAAAAAGGTAGTCTCCACCAAGGCAATCTATCGCATGAGCCCACTGGCAGCTCACCAATGGCCGACCAACCAACTCATCAAAAGTCGAGCGGTCTATCACCTGTTTAGCGCCTATCTGAGCCAAACGCTCACTGGCCTCTAACTTGCCAGTAATGGCCGCCACAGCAAAGCCCTGCTGAGCCAGTAGAGCAATGGCCATACTGCCCACACCACCTGTGGCGCCCGTAACAGCAACTACCCCATCACTTGGGCTAGCACCCATTCGCAGTAGCTTTTCCATGCACAGAGCTGCCGTTAGTCCTGCCGTACCGTAAATCATAGCTTCCCGCAGGCTAAGCATAGAGGGCAGCGGCACAAGCCAATTGGCGGGCACACGGGTCAATTGAGCCAAACCACCCGCGGTATTCATGCCGAGGTCATAACCTGTTACCACGACCTCATCACCGACACAAAAAGCCCCTGAGGCATCCTCAAGGACATGGCCTGCCGCGTCAATACCAGGGGTGTGGGGGTAATGTTTAGTAACACCGTGACGACCGCTCGCAGAAAGCGCGTCCTTATAATTTAATGAGGAATAGGCGACTTTTATAAGCACTCCCTCTTCAGGTAAGGACCGAGTCGTTAATGACTCAATGCTCTGCTCGAAGGTGCCTCTGGCTCCCTCCGTGATTCGGAGCGCTTGGAAGGTAGGAGGGACATTGTTCAACATAACTTGGCACACCCAAAAAAAGGTCTGCCTTAAGCGTTGATCAAATACGGTATTTTTACCAGCGAATACAGCAAGAAAATATGAAGCGCTCTGTGAGAGCAATGGCGCCGCAGAGATCTCTGCGGCCTAGACAAGAAGACAGGGATTTACCCCTCCTAAGAAAAGAAGCGAGTCGACTGCAAGCGACCCCACCAGGTGAGCATCAAGCGATCGAGGGAGGCTTGTGCAGCGAAGCCAAAGCGCTCCTGAATCGACTTTTTAAAGACAAAGTCCACCTGAAACACCTCTGCATCGCTAGCCCGAGAGACAATATATTCATCACTGGTCGACAGCGCGTCGACCAAAGATTGCTCCAACGCTCGCTGACCAAACCACACGTCGCCGTTGGCTACCTTCTGTACATCAACAACTGGTCGGTTAGACGCCACAAAATCTTTGAATAGATCGTGCGTATCCTCAAGATCTTCAACAAATTTCGCCCGCCCCTTGTCGGTATTCTCTCCAAACATCGTCAGTGTCCGCTTGTGCTCGCCGGCGGTCAGCATTTCGAAGTCGATGTTATTTTTCTTAAGCAATCGATGAAAGTTAGGCAGTTGAGCCACAACACCAATTGAGCCAAGAATAGCGAATGGCGCCGCCAATATCTTATCGGCCACGCAGGCCATCATATAACCACCACTGGCCGCCACCTTATCGACACAAACCGTGAGCGGAATCTGCTGCTGGGTAATACGCGCCAGCTGACTGGAGGCCAAACCGTAGCTGTGCACCATGCCGCCGCCGCTCTCCAAGCACACCAACACCTCATCGGTGGGTTGAGCAAGGGATAACACAGCCGTAATTTCTTCACGTAGATTCTCCACCGCCGAAGCTTTGATATCACCATCAAAGTTCAATACAAACATTCGCGGCTTGGCCAACACCTCTCCCGCACTTTCTTGGTTAGACTTTTCCGCCTTTTTGAGCGCTTGTTTATCCGCTTTCTGCTGAGCTTTATCCTGCTTTTTTTTCGTTTTATGAAGCGTCTTAAGAGCCTCAGGAGACATTACTGCTTCTTCAAGCGCCGCCTTCACCATGTCCAACTTATCATTGAGTTTGCTGACCTCAATATGCCCCTTTTCTGGCTTTGCCTTATGGCCAGATGACACAACCAAACCAATGATGACCGCGACCGATACCACAATGGTAATGGCCTTCGCCAAGAACAGGCCGTACTCCGCTAAAAACTCCAAATTTCACCCCAAATAAATAAATTACAAACAAAAAAATTACTGCCAACGCTCAATTGCGCTCTGTGCGCGCTCATTAAGCGCTCTCGCTACAAGCCCACTATGGCTCAGGGACACCTCAAACAGCGCACCATCACTCATCGGCACAAAAGTGGCACTGCCATAGTGGGCATCGACAAACGGCAATGACCAGCGATTCAGCCAAGCCCATACATCGGCATCGCCTTTACTGGGATTGAGTGCGTAGACTGTACGTTCACTGCTGCGCTCTTTTTCCAGCGAATAATAACGACCACTCAAACGGTCTAATCGATAACCTGGCGCGATGCCCAGGCCGGCGACAAAACCCTTCCATTTCATAAGCCTGGCGTCCAGCTGCCACTGATCCCCACGCAGCTCAAAACGCTGTTCAACGCCCTTCCCATCAACCAAAACAGCTCTATATAACTGCGAATCCAAACGTTCAAAGCTTACGGTCGCTACCGACTTTTCATCCAGTAGCTGCTGATAACTAAACACATCCCAAGCTATCAAGGCGATAACCAATGCCAGCGCCGTCAAGGCAAAACCCAACATGCCCTTAAGCCACCCCAAAAACCAACCGCCGCGCAGTAAAAAACGAGAGGCCAGCCAGACCACCAACAAAGACAGCACTGCGACCAATATAGCTAAACCGTCGTACACCATATACTCTCCGTGGCCCTGTCGGACCAGACGTTATTGAACGCGATACCCCAATGCTTGTAAGCTTTCTTCTGCAATCTCAAGCACCGTATCATCGGCTTCCTTGTCCGTGCGCACAGCATCTAGATAGTATTCTAAACCGATAATCGCATCGGCAAAGGTCTCCAGTAACTGCCTCAAGGCTGCCGGCTGCTCATTTTGCATCAAACTCCCATCGATGAACTCAATACAACACGCGACCACTGATGCCGCCCTCAGCCGGGACAGCACGATCATACCACCGCGTACAGAGTTCAACGTAGCACCTACATTTTGAATGTGCCCTCGATCATAATTTGAGTCTGAGAAAGAGCTAAGTGCACGCTTCACCAAAGCGAGGCCTGATTCGGCCTCCTTAATAACCAGTAGCTCAGCTTCATATAATTGACTCGCCGCGATCACCTCCCGCCTCGCCAAATTATTAACCTTCGCCAGCTTTTCATCCGAAAGGTTAAGCATTTCTAGGCCAGAGACGGTACTTTCTACGTACAGCAACGCATCAGCGACATCCAGCAAAGCCTTTGCATCAGCTGCTTCAGGATTATGCTGCCAAGACTCGATTTTAACGATTTCTTCCTTTAGAGTATTACTGGCCGCGCTCAAACCAACAACTGCCAAAATATCCGCCACCTTGCCAAGCGTTGCAATCAATTCTCCACAATCGTCCAGCGATGTCCCTCCAGCCTCCGATGCGTTCTCTAATATTCCCTTGGTGGCACGTAATTCATCTTTAAGCACCGCTGCAACCGAAGCCACGGTATTGGCACTGGGGCCTTTGAGTGATTCTCGCTCATTGCGCAACTCAACATCAGTCACACCCAGAGGGCTAACAGAAAACGTCGCTAGAACCTGCTCGGCTTTGGCATCCGGCTTATCGGTCAAAGCGATTAAGTACAGCAACGACACTAATAGATCATCAGGCGGCGTCTGTTCAAGCGTCGCTAGACCTTTGAGTAACGGCTTTATCCTCCTATCAAGTGCCGTCAGCAGCAGCTTGCGAGGTTTAGTCAGCTCCATATTGGCATTCGACATTGCCGTTACGGCTGCCGAAGCCACCCACCAAAGCTTACCCATGGGCCGGTCGCCGGTAATGCTTTCCAACCGCTCAAGCGCACGCGCCATGATCCCCAACGCCGACTTCGTTTGCTTGCCTTGTAGGGTATTCAATAACCCGACCTGAAACATATGACGAAGGCGACGCACCAGCGCAACAAAGTCTTCACCATTTACCGTTTGGCCAATGGCTGGGTGTTGCGGCGATACATCAGCGTGGAAAAAATAGGCGTCAGGTAGAAGCGGCGCTCGGCGATGCTGACGCAACTCGTTGATATAGGGTATGAGCAGCACTGGCATGCCCTTACGCGTCTGTTGGGCATACTCTAAATAACGCGGTAAGATGAAAAAAGAGTCGGTGACCACAGACAAACTTTCATCGAGATCCGCGCCTTCATCGGCCACCAATTGGCGCGCTGCCAACAGTATCTCATCGGCCAAAAGGTCCGCCCCGTGTAGCTGAATAAGCCGCAAGGTACCACTGATCTGTTCGATACCCGCTATACAGGTTGCCAATAACTCTTGATTGCCTCGATCTGCGTAAAACTGCTCCAACTGGCCAGCCGACTGCTCAATGGTGATTACCAACTCATCACTGACAAGGTTTAAGGAACTAAGATTCACAACTTCACTTTGTACCACGAGAGATTCCTAATTTACCCTCACGTTGAGGGATTAAACCAACACGTACGTCACCAATCCAAGTACGCACCTGTCCGATATTCGACCAAAACACTCAACAAATATAGGCGTGCCTTTTATGAAAGGCCTATATTCGCAGAAAAGATATCAAAATTCAGTGTGATCTTATTGAAATACTTGAATTTTTTTAAGATCAAGGTAGCTTAATCATCAAGCTGATAAGATCGTCACAAGTTTAGCGAGGTAATTACCAATACCCGCTATGCGTTATGCGCGAACTTGTTCATATCGGGACCAATAGAGCAACCCTACAGATTTGATATATGGACTGCCTAACAAAGGCAGACTTAAGGATAAATA
>Ga0209081_1002646_pt1 | contig 10323 bp, 5 predicted proteins | sample GOMGulsemesocosm_4_FD_184636 | JGI IMG/M metagenome (GOLD analysis project Ga0209081, IMG submission 184636) | Methane-oxidizing microbial communities from mesocosms in the Gulf of Mexico - GOM15B Gulf of Mexico (SPAdes) (version 2) | ecosystem: Environmental > Aquatic > Marine > Cold seeps... | reverse complement strand
AACATTCTAGGTGGACCTCATCATGACCAACACAGTTAAGTCACCCATTGAAATGATGTACCAGTGGGAAACCGAAACACCGGACAAGGTGTTCCTTCGCCAGCCTTCCAACCTTGTTTGGAGCGAGTACTCATGGAAGGAGGTGGCCAACCAAGTCAGGCGCACCGCCCAGTACCTCACCAACAAGAACTACCCCAAAGGCAGCCGTATTGCCATCTGGTCAGCCAACAGCAAAGACTGGGTTATCACCGACCTCGCCATCATGCTCAGTGGCCACATCAGCGTGCCCATCTACCCAGGGCAAGACATTGAGTCAGCCGCCTATATCTTGGAGCACAGTGAGACACGACTCGTATTCGCCGGCGTTTTTGATCAAGCCGAGAATATCCAGCAGGCATTACCCAAAGGTGCATCGACAGTGGCCATGCTTGGCTGTTCCGTCGAATGCCACACCAGCCTCACTGACATTATTGATACGGTCGAGCCCTTCAAACAATCGCCCATCCCTAATCCAGATGATGTGTTCACCATCATTTACACCTCGGGTACAACCGGCAACCCCAAGGGTGTTATGCACATGCACCGCACCCCCGGCCATGCAGTTCCCGGCATGGCAGAGACCTTCACAATGAACAGAGACGACAGCCATCTGTTCTCCTTCTTGCCCATGGCCCATGCAGCCGAGCGCATCATTATTGAGATGGCGGGTATTTACAGCAACTCCAGCATTTCCTTCTCTGAGGGGCTGGCCACGTTTGGTGATGAAATTCGCTCGGTACAGCCGACCTTCTTCTTTGCCGTGCCACGCCTCTGGTTAAAGTTTAAAGAGGGCATAGACGTCAAGATCCCTGCGGAGCATCAGCAGCTACTAACCAACGAGCAGAAAAAAGACGTCGCCAAAGCTCTGGGACTGGCCAACGCCAGAATCATCATCACAGGCTCCGCTCCCTGCCCAAGAGATGTACAAGACTGGTTCTTAGATATGGGCATTCAGTTACGCGATGCATATGGCATGACGGAAAACTTTGTCCATGGCTCTGGCTGGTTTTCCGACCAGCCGCCCAAGGCTGGGTGTGTCGGTCGACCTATGACCGATGACGTAGAAGTGAAACTGTCGGACGAGGGTGAAATTCTCTTTCGCAGCAAAGGTTTAATGAAAGGTTATTACAAGAATCCGGAGAAAACCGCAGAGGTCATGATTGACGGCTGGTACCACTCAGGTGACAGCGGCAAGTTTGATGAACAGGGGGACCTGTGGGTCACCGGCCGAATGAGTGAAACCTTTAAAACAACCCGAGGTAAATTCATAGTGCCAACCAAAATTGAGCAGCTGCTCGGGCGTTCAAATGAGCTATCCCAACTGTGTGTGTACGGCCATGGTTTGGATCAGCCAGAATTACTGGCTACCTTGTCCGAGCTGGGTTCAAACATCAGCTTTGATGAGCTTAAAGAGCACCTAGAAAACCTTCTCGATGAAGTCAACGCAGAACTTAACTCTTGGGAGACCCTCAGTCGCATCACAGTGGTGCCCGAATGGACCATAGATAACTCGATGCTCACCCCGACAATGAAGTTAAAACGCAAGAAAATTGAAGATTCTTATCGAGACCGATCCACATCTCATGAAGGCTACGAGAGAGTGCTCGACTTCACCAAGTGAGCAACAGCCACTTATCATTGATAGCTTAAATTGAGGAAGATGACGTGTACGATTACATTATTGTAGGTGGTGGTTCAGCAGGCTGTGTCTTGGCCAATAGACTATCAGCAAACCAAAATAACCGCGTGTGTTTACTAGAGGCGGGCAGCGACACAAACTCCACGACCGTATCGACTCCCGGCATGTTTGCGGTTCATGCATTTTGGAAAAAGTTTAACTGGACCTTCAGCTCCATCCCAGAGAAAACCTACGCCAACAAACAGCATTACATCCCCCGCGGTAAAGGCCTAGGCGGCAGCAGTAACATTAATGGCATGATTTACATACGCGGTCACCGCTCCGACTATGACGGCTGGTCAGCTTTGGGAAACAAGGGCTGGAGCTATGACGAAGTGCTGCCCTACTTCAAGCGTTCAGAAGGCAACCAAGGCATTGACGACGCCTACCATGGCACCAAAGGTCCACTCGTCGTCTCGGACTCAGAAAAGCAATACCCATTAAGCCAAACGTTAATTGATGCGGCCATCGAAACCGGTGAGAAACCCAATAGAGACTTTAATGGTGAAGAGCTTGAAGGCATTGGCCTTTACCAATTTACCATTAATGACGGTGTTCGCGCCGGGGTCAAACCCTGCTACCTAGACCCGGTACGAGCACGTCCCAACCTTACGGTGATCACCGGCGCACACGCCACCGCCGTCGAGTTTGAAGGCGACAAGGCGGTGGGCATTCGCTACAAACATCAAGGCGAGGATAAGATTGCACGGGCCGACAAGGAAGTCATTCTTTCTGGTGGCAGCCTGCAAACACCTCAGCTGTTACTTTTATCCGGTGTAGGCGCCCCTGCAGACCTAATACAACACGGCATTGAAGTTCGGCACGAATTGCCCGGCGTCGGAAAGAATCTACAAGAGCACCCAGATGTATGCGTGGCCTTTAAGAGCAAAAAACAGGATGGTCTGTCGATTGATATTAAAGGTTTGTTGCAAATATCTGGGCAACTCTATAAATATTTCTTCAAAAAAGAGGGTTGGTTTCGAACGTCTGTTACCGAAGCGGGAGGATTCATCAAGTCTTCCCCCGATGTTGTGGTGCCAGACATTCAACTGCACTTCTTAGCGCTCGTATTTGATAACCACGGCCGCAACCTAAAAGCTCTATCTCAAAATGGCTTCTCGACTCATGTTTGCAGTGTTCGCCCCAAGAGCCGGGGTGAAGTCACACTGCACTCAAGTGATCCTCTGGCCGCGCCCAAAATCAAATTCAATCTGCTGACCGACAGTGGCCGAGAGGACTTGAATGTATTAATTAAGGGCATTCGCAAGGTACGTGAGTACGCCAAGGCTCAAGCGTTATCTGGTTATGTGTTGGAAGAAATCTTTCCTGGTAAAGAGGTGCAAACCGATGAAGAGCTGGAGGCTGACATTTACAAGCGCCTAGGGCACGTATACCACCCTGTAGGCACCTGTAAGATGGGACATGATGAATTAGCCGTGGTAGACGATCGCTTAAAAGTACACGGTTTAAAGGGATTACGTGTTGTCGATGCGTCCATTATGCCGACACTGAACAGCGGCAATACCAATGCCCCCACCATTATGATTGCGGAAAAAGCAGCCGATATGATCCTGGAAGATAACGCCTAAGGCGTTATCTTCTATTTCTTCTTCACATTTTCCTGCTGCCACTGACGAGGCGTCATTTCAAAGTAGCGTTGAAAGCTTCGAGTAAAACTGCTTTGGTCGGCAAAACCCAACAACAGTGAAATGTCGGACATACGATAGTGGCTGTTCGATAAATAATGCTTGGCGCTTTGCGCCCTGCAGGCATCCAGTATCGCTTTGAAACTGGTATCCTCGCTCTCTAATCGTCGCTGCAAGGTTCTATGTGTATGACCCAGTGCATCAGCCACTGCCTGAGTATTGCATCGCCCAGAAGGCAGTAAAGCCTGAATCATAAATCGGACTTGCGAGGTTACGTTTAATTCTTCCTGCACTTCAAGTAGTTGACGTAATTGTTGCGAAATATTATGCGCTTCAGGCACAAGTGCTCTGCTCATATACTTCCTATCAAAACTCATACTCAAAACTCGGCCACCAAAAGCCACTGGCGCCTTAAAGTAGTTCGAATATATTTGACTATCTCCAGACTCGGAATGTCTAAAGTACACCGCTCTCGGCTTCCAATTGTCTCCACACATCCAGTGCATCAAATTTTTCGTGAGCGCCATTCCATGATTTTGAAAACCAAGGCTATTAATCATTCCCGGCAGGCCAGTCTCAAGAGTAAGCAGCACACTGTCTTGCGTCTCCTCTATACGTAAATAAACAGCTTGCGCCTGAAGACTCAAATGTCGAGAAAATATTTTCAACCCTTCCTGCACACTCGCAGCATCTTTGAGCATGGGATAGATGGAGCCTAGGAACCCAATAGACTGACGTGACGCGAGCTCTAGAGCAATCGTCGACCAGTTTAATTCTCGCGCTGCCAAGTCCAGCAGTCGCAGGTGCAGAGGGAAAGGAATCAGTGACTCCACACCTGAAAAAATCGACGCCTGTAAGCCTGAGGCTTCAATCAACTTAGGCAGATCCCCGCTGCGTTCCAGGATCATCTCATCAAGGTGCGTCAAAAATTGAGTGCTTATGAGCGGCTGTTTCATATTCCCAAACCCATCCATTCTGCATTGGCGTGAATAAACAAAATAATGGCGCAAAAAGATAAATTATGAAAGTTTTTATTTGTAATCTAGTCCCTAGGTAATGCCGCTGGGAATACCCAGCTATCGAGCCAACAAAGAAGCCACTTACCGAAGCAAGAAAATATAACTATAAATAGGCGGAGAGTAGATTGATGAAAACAAAAAAATCCTTTAGAAAAACCCTCATAGCGCAAGCGGTGGTCGTGGCCATGGCGGGCGTGAGCGGCCACGCCGTGTCTGCGGTATTGGAAGAGATCATTGTCACGGCGCAAAAACGTGCGGAAAGCCTGCAGGACGTGCCTATTTCAGTATCCGCCGTCGATGGTGAAAAAATTGCCGAGGCGGGTATTCAAAAGGTTCAGGACGCGGTCGCCTATATCCCCAATGTATCCATTACCCAGCAGTCACTGGGCGACAACATAAATATTCGTGGTATTCAGTCAGGTAACCTCGCGGGTTTTGAACAATCGGTCGGCACCTTCGTAGACGGCGTTTACCGTGGCCGAGGTGTGCAGTCGCGTTTTGCATTTTTAGATGTCGGCATGCTGGAAGTACTTCGTGGCCCACAGGGCACCCTGTTTGGTAAAAATGTCATTGCCGGTGCACTGAATATCACCTCTGCCAAGCCTACGGAAGAATTTGAAGGCTCCATCACCGCAAGCGAAAATATTGAGTTCAAAGAAACAGAATTTAAAGGTTATGTGTCTGGATCCCTAAGCGATACCGTACGTGGGCGTGTCGCATTCTTAAAGCGCGAGATGGACGAGGGTTGGCTAACCAATGAACGCTATAACACCAACGAGCCTGCAAAAGATGAACAGGCCCTGCGGGTTTCTTTGGACTGGGATCTAAGCGACAACACCCTTTTGTCGTTCAAACACGAAGACGCCAAATGGGATAACTCAGGCATTCCATTAGAGCATGTCGAGCTGGGCCCGCTAGCCGCCTATGCACCGCTGGGCATGGAAGACACGATTGATGGCAACACAGCCATCGGCAGCTTTCCTCTCGCGCCAGATCCGGTACAGGAGATAGGCAGCAGCCAAATTTTTGCAGGTGACTCAAACGAGACCGTCTTCACCCTTGAGCACGGTCTCGATCAAGGCACATTGACCGCCATTGCCGCTCACTCTGAATATGAGTTTGAACGTATTCTGGACGCCGACTACAGCATTGCAGATCTGGCGAACTTCCGCGAGACAGAAACCTTCGAGCAAAAAACCTTTGAGGTTCGATTTGCTTCCGAGCAGGGTGACGACTTTGAATACATTACCGGCGCCTTTTACCAAGACGCTGACCTGTCTATTGGCGGCAACAGTCAGTTCAATTTAAATACCATTGCTTCCGGCACTGCTGGTGGATGTGCTGCTGGTGGCGGCACCACCGTTGCTTATAACCCAGCAACCGATAACCCCAACGCTGTACTCGGATCCGCCATTGCCGCGAACGTAGGCACTAGCGCTAAGACAACCAACAATTGTGGACAAGCCTCACTGGTTGGACCACTGGTGGGTCTGGGTTTGGATGGTTTCAACCGATTCTCACAGATGGACCAAAACACAGAGTCTTGGGCCATATTTGGTCAGTTCACCTACCACCTAAGTGACACATTGCGCAGTACCTTTGGTGTTCGTTACACGGAAGAAGTCAAAACCGTATCCAGCAAAAGCGTTGTTGCTGACTATGGCCGCACCAATGAAAGCCCAACCACAAGCCCACTATTGCCAGCGGTGGCAAACCTGCTGGGAGAATATGCGCCGCACTCATTCGAAAACCTATCACGCGATGAAGAAAGCCTCACCTGGTCTGCCAACCTTCAGTACGACTACAGTGAAGAGACCATGCTCTACGGCACGGTTTCCACCGGTTTTAAAGCCGGTGGTTTTAACTCATTCTATTTTGATCGAACCCCAACAGAAGATGAGATTGAGTTTGAAGAGGAGGAGGTCAGCACGATTGAGCTGGGCGCTAAGATGAGCTTACTCGATGGCGCGGCGGAGTTAAACATTGCTCTATTCAGAACCGAATACGACAACCTGCAGGTATCGGTATTCAGTGGCGCCACCACCTTTAACGTCGCCAATGCGGCCAAAGCAACTACACAGGGCATAGAGATTGATAGCCGCTGGCAGGCCACCGATCAGTTAATGCTGTCCGGTTCTTTAGGCCTTATCGATTTTGAGTACGGTGAATACGCCAATCAGGCTTGTACCGACGCGCAGTTCAACGAGTGGCGCGAAGGTATCTGGGCGACCAATCCCGCGGCGGCTTTCCTGAACAACGGTGACTGCGCGGCTGCAGGCATTAACGATTTGAGCGGTAAAACGGCAGCGCAAACCCCTGAAATGTCTGCGTCACTTTCGGCCAACTACATCATGCCCCTAGGCGACAACTTAGAGCTAGGCATGGTGCTGGATCTGAATTACCGCGACGATGTTTTCCGTCAAGACGATTTGGATGAGCACACACTGGATGAAGCCGCTACTTACGTTAATGCTTCCCTGCGCTTGAACTCTCTGAACGACAACTGGGGCGTGGCTCTGCGCGGCAACAACCTAACGGATGTTGAATCCTTCGACTTCGGTATTGATGTGCCCTTGGCATCAGGCGCGCATGTTGTACAGGTAGCGCCACCACGGTCCTACTCGTTAGACGTTACCTATAACTTCTAATTATTCTTCGCTGTAAAAACTTAAGGGGCCTTCTGGCCCCTTTTTTGTACCTCATTCACAACCACCTAAGTGCCTGCGACATTGTGTCGCATCCCCAGCGGCCACCCGCTCCAGTACAATTCTCGTCGACTCAACACAACTTTCTATCTGTATTAGGGAATCATCCATGGCCACTCATGCGCAGCGCCCCAACTACCTTCTGCTTCTACCTCTAGCGGCGGCCGTATCCGCCACTGTGCTGAGCAGCCAGGCCCTGGCCGAACATCCCTTGCCGGAAGTTCACGTTGAAGAAGAACAAAGTGCACTGCACGCTACCCACAGCGCCGACATAAGCCGCATAACCAGCCCAGACAGCGCGGCGCTGCTGCGCACCATCCCCGGCGCTGCCGTCAACAGTAACGGCGCCCTCACCGGCATTGCTCAATACCGCGGCCTCTACGGCGATCGCATCAATGTCAGCATCGACGGCGCGCACATCCACAGCGGCGGCCCCAACGCCATGGATGCACCCCTGTCTTACATTCCCGCCAGCCAGCTGCAAAACCTAAGCGTTGAGCGTGGCATTGCCTCGGTTTCCAGTGGACAGGAGACTCTCGGCGGCCACATCACAGCCACCAGTCAGCAGGGTGACTTTGGCATGAGCGATGTCTTTGAGATCAGCGGCAAGGTCGACGGCCAGCTGCAATCACAAAATGATGGCCGCCAACTGGGCGCTGCCGCCATTGTCGCCAACCAACACCACAAGTTTGGTGTTAACACGCTGGATGAAACCGCGGACAATACAGAGTTTGACGGCGGCGAGCTGGCCGCAACCGGCTATGAACGCAAACGCCACAATGTGTTCTACGGCTACCAGGACGCAACCCAGCGCTTGAATATCAAAGCCGGTAAGAACAACACGGGCAACAGCGGCACACCCGCCCTGGCGATGGACATAGTCGCCATTGATACCGATCTGGCCGGCTTTAACTATGAAGTTAAAGCCGGCAACACAACCTACAAGGCCAGCGCCAGCTACAGCAACGTCAGCCACACCATGGATAACTTCAGCCTGCGCGACGCACCGATGAATGCGAGCATGCACCGCTCGACACTGGCCACCGGCGACGGCAGTAACTTCGCCCTGTCTCTGAGTACCCCGTTTGCCGGCGGTACCTTGAGCGCCGGCATCGATCAAAGCTACGCCACCCATAACGCTGACATCAATAACCCCAACAGCGCCATGTTTTACGTTAGTCACTTTAACGAAGCCGAACGCAATATTTTCGGCAGCTTTGTCGAATGGCAAACCCAACGCGACACGTTGTCTTTTGAAGCGGGCCTGCGTTACAACCGAGTGAGCATGGACGCCGACGAGGTGAACACCAGCATGACCATGATGGGCGGCATGATGGGCGCCAACACCACCACGCTGCGTGATAACTTCAACGACGCCGAACGTGAACAAAACGATGATAACGTCGACCTTGTCTTAAAGGCCGCCTACCAAGTGGACGAAGCACTCACACTAAACGCGGGCCTGTCGCGCAAGCAACGCGCGCCGTCTTATCAAGAGCGCTACCTGTGGCTGTCCATGCCCACCACCGGCGGTCTCGCGGACGGGCGCAGTTACGTCGGCAATATCGAGCTGGATTCAGAAACCGCTTATGAGCTCAACCTCGGTTTTGACGTCAAGAGTGGCGACCAGTACATGGGCGCGCAGGTATTTTATCGCGAAGTTAAAGACTACATTCAAGGCACCGAAACCGACTATATGGCCGCCAACATGGTCGCCAATATGATGAGCGGCCAGGATGCCCTGCAGTACAGCAACATTGACGCACGCCTGTTCGGCGGTGAATTCACCTACGGCCGGGCCTTCAATCAGCAGCTGCGCCTAGACGGTGTTGTCAGTTTTGTGCGCGGCGAGCGCACCGATCTGGACGACAACCTTTACCGCATCGCACCGCTCAGCCACCAGTTGAGTCTGACCTACAGCCAGGAGACCTGGCAGGTCAGCGCCGTCAGCGAGTTGGTGGCCGAGCAAAACAAAGTATCCGACTACAACAACGAAGTGGCGTCCGCTGGTTATGGTCTAATGCACCTGCGCGCAGACTGGCAGCTGAGCAGTGCGCTGTCTCTTAACGCGGGCATTGAGAACCTAACTGACAAGCGCTACGCCGATCACTTGGCGGGCTACAACCGCACTATGAACAGCGATGTGGCGGTTGGCGATCGCCTATGGTCGGCTGGGCGCAGCCTCAACCTCGGCATGAGCTACCAGTTCTAACGTTTAAGGCACTCAACCTCATAAGGCCAAATATTCGTATTTGGCCTTTTTTGTATCCCCAAAGTTCGTTTTAATGATGCGATGAAACTATTGCCGTTAAGCTTGTCTGCCCCCGCACAAAACCTGCGTCGCCTACTAATGGTGCGCGGGCTGTTCTTACTCTTGCTGTGCACAACCCTCACCTATTGCTATTGGTCTCTCGGCTTTGCGCTGCCGTACCGACCGCTGCTGTGGGTCGTCAGCGCGCTTACGCTGATTAACATCGTCACACTCATACAGCTGCGCTTGTACCCCAATACTTCACAGCGGGTTTTCTTTAGTCAGTTACTCGTCGATGTCATGGCCATCACCCTGCTGTTATTTTTCAGCGGTGGGGCAGACAACCCCTTCGTCTCTTATTATCTGGTACCTCTGTGCATCGCGGCTGCGACCTTGCCGCCACGCTTTGTCTGGCCGCTATCGGTCATTGCGCTCATCTGCTACACCAGTCTGTTCTTCTGGAACATTCCCCTAGCCGATGTCGCGCCAGTGATGGGTCCTGCACACAGTGACGCTGCGCACGCGGCTATGCCTCATGGAGCTGAGCCTCATGGGCCGGCAGAGCATGGCTCAATGGACGCTGGTCACCAAATGACTGGCATCAGTGCCCATACCGCCGGCATGTGGTTTAACTTTTTAATCAGCGCCACGCTCATTACCTACTTTGTCGTGGAGATGGCCGCCTCTTTAAGAACCCAAGACGCCGAGCTCGCCCGCTATCGTGAAGAAGACCTGCGCGACGAGCAACTGCTGGCCATAGCCACGCTGGCCGCGGGGACTGCCCATGAACTGGGCAGCCCGTTAACAACGATCAAAACCCTGCTCGGAGAGATGCGCGCAGACTACAAAAGCACCCCCGCAATCGATAAAGACCTAGAGCTGTTACAAAGCCAAGTCCTGCACTGCGCGGATACGTTACGAAACCTCAATGAGCGGGCATCAAACTTAAAAGACGGCGTTCTACCGGTGATCAGCCTGCACGACT
>Ga0209081_1002644_pt1 | contig 10325 bp, 10 predicted proteins | sample GOMGulsemesocosm_4_FD_184636 | JGI IMG/M metagenome (GOLD analysis project Ga0209081, IMG submission 184636) | Methane-oxidizing microbial communities from mesocosms in the Gulf of Mexico - GOM15B Gulf of Mexico (SPAdes) (version 2) | ecosystem: Environmental > Aquatic > Marine > Cold seeps... | reverse complement strand
TTAGGGGCGATATGGATACTCAGGCCTTATTATCTGAGGCGATTGAAAAATATAAGAAAATTATGAAGTATGAGTATTCATTAAAGCTGAGTGAGCGTGATACTGTCATGCTTGTTAATTCCTTAGATGCAGGCTTCAAACCTAATGCGCGCTTACAGGAGGCAGCTGAATGGTTAAAACTTGGGGTTAGCATTAATGAAAATGAAATTTATGAATAAGAAAATATTACTATTCGCTTTATTTTTTATAAATCAGCCTGTATTTTCTGATGGATCTGAATTTAATGCCAGTAGTGGTACATTGTTTATACCTATGGTCATAATAGGTAGTGGGTTAATTTATGATGTAAAATTACAGCTTAACCCAGAGGGGCTATTTTCAGTTTTATCTTACAATACCACAAAGAAAAATAGTTCGGAGTCGGCAGAGCCTTTACTTATAAGTGGTTCTGGCGTGGTGGAAAGAAACCTTCCTGACGATGTTGAAGGTAGTCGACATCAAAAATTTATTCTTAGATTGGCATCAGGGCAAACTGTTTTAATCTCACATAATATTGATTTAGCCCCTAAAATTAATTCACTAGCCGCAGGAGATACAGTTGAATTCTATGGTGAATATGTCTGGAATTCCCAAGGTGGGTTAGTGCATTGGACTCATCATGACCCCGATGGATTTCATGAAAGTGGCTGGTTAAAACATGCGAGTATAGTTTACCGATAGGGTGTTTCCCTGTTGATCAAGAGAGGGGTGCGCTGAACGCCTAATAAATTGTTTATATTGGTATCACCAATGCGCGCGCCAGTTTAGCTTTTAAATAAATTAGTATCTTATGACTACACTTCCTCCCGCTATCTTTCTTATGGGGCCAACGGCTTCAGGTAAAACCGCTTTGTCGGTGCAATTAGCACAGCAACTAAATGCGGAAATTATTAGCGTTGATTCAGCTTTGGTTTTTAAAGGCATGGATATCGGTACGGCTAAGCCAACTTTAGAAGAAAGGGCAGGTATCCCTCATCATTTAATTGATATTTTAGATCCATCGGAAAGTTTTTCTACGGGCGCTTTTAGGCGGCAAGCTCTGGCATTAATGGCGGATATTACGGCGCGGGGTAAATTGCCTTTATTGGTCGGTGGCACAATGCTTTATTTTAACGCTCTATTTCATGGCTTAGCTGAGCTGCCTAGCGCAGATGAAGCATTGCGCGCACAACTCGATGCGCAGGCGCAAGCCATCGGCAAAGAAGCAATGCATGCTAAATTGCAATTAGTTGATCCGGTTGCCGCAGCACGTATTCACCCGAATGATCCGCAGCGTGTTCAGCGCGCTTTGGAGGTGTATGAGTTGACCGGTAAGTCGATGACGCAATTACATGCGCAAGCTCAAGCTGAAGAGATTCCCTACCAGCAAATTAAGCTGATCATTGCGCCGCGAGATAGGGCAGTTTTGCATGAGAAAATTGCGCTGCGTTTTAAGCAAATGTTGCAACAGGGTTTAGTTGCTGAGGTTGAGGCACTATATCAGCGGGGTGATTTAACGGTGCAAATGCCATCTGTACGAGCGGTAGGCTATCGACAAGTGTGGTCTTATTTAGACGGTGAGATTAATGCTGAAGAAATGCAGGAAACCGGCATTATTGCGACCCGTCAGCTAGCTAAGCGGCAATTTACTTGGTTACGTAGGGAAGTTGATGCACATCGCTTTTATACCGAAGAACAAGATGTCTTTAGTGCCGTATTGAAGTCGGTGCAAGCGCAAATGAACGGGCTTTAGTTTTACTTCTGTATTGCGTAAGTTGCATACACATATTATTTATAAAGGTTTCAATTATGGTTAGAAAAATTGTTTTAATAGGCAAAGGCTTATTGGTCGGCGCTTTGCTCGCTGGCTGTGCTACGACTGAAGTTGCTTCAGAAAATAATAGACAAGTGGCATTTGTGACGGTGCATCACTCTATAGTTCACATTCCTGTATTAGCAACTTACCGGTGGTCTGATGGGTTTATGCAGCAATCGGATACGAATGTTATAAAAAATGTGTCTATGTGGGATTTGCTCAAGCAAGGCATAGAGCAAGAAATGCAGCGCAAAGGCTACAGACAAGTGCTGCAAACTGAGCAGGCGGATATTAATATAAGTTTTGCAGCGGCATTAACTTCGACCTTGGATGATCAGCAAATTCAGCAAAAATATGGTTTAGTGCCGGGTCTAATGGTTAACCCGCTCAACCCGCAGCGTTACGAAAAAGGAACTTTGATTTTTGATGTGCTTAATCCACAGACAAATAAGTTGGCATGGCGCACGGCAGGTCAGGCATTGACTAGCTTGGAAGCAATTCCTTTGGCGGAGAGGCAAGCAAGAATTAGGGGTTTTGTTAAAAAATTGTTGGCGTTCTTACCTGAAAAGGAATAAAACAATACTTTAAATACTGATTTTCGGAGTTAGATAAATGAAACAAGAATTTGACGCATTATTAGAAAAATTAAAAACTGAACGTGATGAAATGCAGTTAAAAATGCATTTAGCCTCTATGGAAGTTAAAGAAGAATTTTCAGAGGCTGAAGAAAAATGGGATGTTGTAAAGCGCAAAGCTAATGAAATTGCCGATGATTCAGTAGAAACGACGGATGATTTTATTGCGGCGGCTAAAGTCGTCGGTGAAGAGCTGAAAGACGCTTATCAACGTATTGCTACGCGTATTAAAGATTAATTGTTTTAAGCGGGGGAGAGGTTTCTCTTCCCGTACTTGTAACTTAGTAGGGCGGACTTTAGTCCGCGAAAAGATCGGGGTTACGCAGAATAGGCGGACTGAAGTCCGCCCTACGGAGTCACAAGAGAAGCTCTGTCTTTCACAAAGCAGAGCTAATGCTAGCTAGTTGGCCCGTTCACATTTTCTGGATCACCTTCATAAGGTGTCGCATATTTACAATCTTTTTGCGGGCAAACCTTTTCTGGGCCGTGACGCTTAGTTGTTTTTAGGGTCAAGATAGGCCAGTCACAAGCTGGGCAAGGTTCTTTAACGGGGACATTCCAGAGTGCATAATCACATTTTGGGTAGTCTGAGCAAGAGTAGAAAATCTTACCGAAACGTGATTTACGTTTTAAAATGCTACCTGTTTTACATTTTGGGCATTCTACGCCTGTATCAAGCGGCTTCTCTAATGGCTCGATGTGCTTACATTTTGGATAAGCGCTGCAGCCGATAAATTTCCCGTATTTACCTGTTTTAATGACTAAGTCAGACTCACAGTTCGGGCATTTACGATCAGGAACAACTTCCGGTGTGTTGGCTTCTGTACCATCATCATTCAAATTACGCGTGTAAGAACAAGTCGGGTAATCTGTACAGCCGATAAACCGGCCATTACGGCCTAAGCGTATCGATAGTTGTTTGCCGCATTCAGGACATTTTTCTTCAATGGCTTCTTGGGTGACGTCTTTGCGTTGTACTGATTCTTCTTTGTCATGGATAAGCGCAGTAAAGGGCTTCCAAAAATCATGCATTAATGGAATCCATGATTTTTCACCGCGCGAAACAGCATCTAAATTATCTTCTAAATTAGCGGTAAAATTATAATCCACATATTTTGTGAAATGCTCAGTCAGAAATTTGGTAACAATACGGCCGACATCGGTAGGATGGAAGCGTTTAGTTTCTAAAGTGACATACTCACGATTTTGCAAAGTGGAAATAATAGACGCATAGGTAGACGGGCGACCAATGCCGTGTTCTTCTAATGATTTTACTAAGCTTGCTTCGCTATAGCGTGGCGGAGGCTCAGTGAAGTGTTGATTAGTGACAATATCCTCTAAAGGAATAGATTGTCCTTCTTTCATAGACGGTAAGAAGGCATCTTTCTCATCGCCTTCTTTGCTGTCGTCTTGATTTTCTAAGTAGACTGCCATAAATCCCGGTTTGGCAATAACAGAGCCTGTTGCTCGAAAAATATGTAGCTCACTGCCGCACTGTAAATCAACCGAGACTGTATTGATAGTCGCGTGGATCATTTGACAGGCAATCGTGCGCTTCCAGATTAAGTCATATAATTTGAATTGATCGCTACTAAGATGGTTTTTTAAACTAGCTGGCGTTTGCTGGGCTAGCGTTGGGCGGATGGCTTCGTGCGCTTCTTGGGCGTTTTTAGATTTAGTCTTAAATGTGCGCGCCTCTTTAGGGAGTTGATCTGCGCCGTATTTTTCGCTGATTAATGAGCGAATATTTTCTAATGCTTCTGCGGCTAAATTCACAGAATCGGTACGCATATAAGTAATTAAACCGGCCGCTTCGCCGCCACCAATATCCATTCCTTCATAAAGTTGCTGAGCAACCATCATGGTGCGCTTAGTGGTAAAGCCTAATTTATGCGCAGCCTCTTGCTGTAAGGTTGAGGTGATGAACGGAGGTGCGGGGTTGCGTTTGCGCTGTTTTTTCTCTAGCTTGCTAACCAGTAAACTGCCATCGGCTGCAGCAAGTAAGGTTTGTTTTGCTGCTTGTGCTGTTTCATCTTGCTCTATGCTAAATTGGCTGAGTTTTTCGCCATTATAGTGTGTTAACTTGGCTTTAAAGGCTTGCTTTTCTTGGCTTAATTTTGCTGTAATTGACCAGTATTCGCGTGTTTTGAAAGCTTCAATTTCTAGTTCACGTTCAACAATCATGCGCAGAGCAGGACTTTGTACGCGGCCTGCTGATAAGCCACGACGGATTTTTTTCCACAATAACGGCGATAAATTAAATCCGACTAGATAATCTAAGGCTCTACGCGCTTGTTGAGCATCAACAAGATTGATTGCAATTTCACCGGGATTTTCTATCGCATGAGTAACGGCTTTTTTAGTGATTTCATGGAAGACGACACGATGTACGGTTTTATCTTTAAGCAGTTTTTTTGCTTTAAGCATTTCCAGTAAGTGCCATGAAATCGCCTCTCCCTCTCTATCAGGATCGGTTGCGAGGTAAAGTGTATCGGCACCCTTAAGTGCTTTAGTAATAGCTTGTACGTGGCGTTGATTGCGTTCCTGTACTTGATACTTCATCGCGAAGTCATTGTCCGGATCAACCGCACCTTCTTTAGGGATTAAGTCGCGTAAATGCCCATAAGAGGCGAGAACTTGAAAATCTTTACCTAGATATTTCTCTATGGTCTTGGATTTTGCCGGTGATTCTACGATGATTAAGTTTTTACTCATGCTAAGGATTAACTAATATTAATTTAAAAAAGCTGATTCTTCTTGATAGATGATGTTTTCCATGTGAGCAATGGCAAGCTCTTCATCAGATTGGCTCAATAATACGATTAAAACGATCCATTTAAGTTCATCCATTGATATTTCTTTGTGCTCTATTGCCATGGCGCTGTCAATAACGAGTTCGCGTGTGATCGGCGTAAGAATATCTAAGCGCTGTAAAAAGTAAATAAAGTCACGACATTCTAAATCAAGCTTTTGATTTTCTTCTGTGCAAAAAACTCGGAAATTCTTATCGGATTTGAACATAGGCTCTTCTTGCTGGGCAAGCGTATCTAGCCATTCAAATGCTTGGATAATATTTTTAGGATTAAAGCCTGCCGCCTTAAGTTCCGTTTTTAATGTATCTGTATCGGCGTCGATGTCTAGCTCATTATCTATATAATTTTCAAAGAGATAGATTAGTACGTCAAAGATGTCTTCATTCATTAAGAGTCCTATTTGTGGGCTTTTAGTTTATTTTATTCGCGCGAAACTACCGCCATTCATTGCGCTAATATACCCTTGTATTTCTAATATGAGCAAGTGTGACGCGATATTTTCTACAGAAAAACCTGTTTCAGTCACCAGTTGATCTATTGATGTGGGGCTATATTGAATGTAATTCAATAGCTTTTGTTGTTCAACGTCTAGTGAGGGCTGAGCGCTTATAAGTGAAGGGCTGGCTTGTGTCGTTGGGGTTTGAAATAAGTGAGCTAGCTCTTCTAATATATCTTGCGTTGTTTCAACTAGTTTGGCACCTTCACGAATAAGTGAATTACAGCCACGCGCTAACGGGTTATAAATTGAACCAGGAATGGCGAAAACTTCTCGATTTTGCTCTAGCGCCATACGCGCGGTGATTAATGAGCCGCTTTGTTTGGCTGCTTCGACCACTAATAAGCCGATGCATAATCCGCTGATAATCCGATTGCGGCGCGGAAAATGATTTGCTTTTGCGCTGGTTCCTGGAGGGAATTCCGTAATAAGTACGCCATTATTGACGATATCAGTAGCGAGTTGTTTATGCGTGGCGGGATAAACTCGATCTAAGCCTGTACCGGTGACGGCAATGGTTTTGCCTTGCGCAGACAAAGCGCCGCGATGGCTCGCCGCATCTATGCCTAGCGCTAATCCGCTGGTAATGGTGAAGCCCACAGTGCTTAAGCTGTGGGCGAAATCCGTTGCGATTTGTATGCCTGAATTTGAAGGGTTACGGCTGCCGACTATGGCTATTTGTGGGAAATGAATTAAATCTACGTCGCCCCGTGCGAATAATATCGGCGGCGGGTCAGGGATTTCTTTTAATTGTGCAGGGTAATCAGCATCTGAAAATAATAAGATGTGATTATCGGGTTGTTCTAGCCATGCTAAATCTTGCTCTACTGTTCGCCAGTCAGGTTTTTTTATCGCGTCTATACTTTTGTCGCGCAAGCCTAATTGTAATAAAGTCTCGCGCGACTCAGAAAATAATTGTTCCGGCGTATAGTAATCTAAACACTTTAAAAAAGTTTTACTGCCCACGCCTGGCGTACGCAATAGCGCAAGCCAGAATTTAGTTGAGCTACCCGTGTGCTCTGAAGCATTATTTTTCAGGTGTTTGTACCATATCTAAAACACGAATATTTTTAGATGCGCTCATGACGAGAGCGTAGCTTACACGATCAAAAACACGAAAAACGAGAGCAAGACCTGAGTCTTGATCAGGAAGTTTGACCAATTCGTTTTTGTTTTTATGAAAAGGGTCAGTGACCAATTTACCTTTTTGTATGATGCTGAGTAAATGGCCTTGTTCAAGACCATCTTGCTTGCCCTTGCTGACTACAATGACATCGTATTGGCCAATTTCTTGGACGCCATTAAGAACGCTGATAATGGATGCCTTGATGAAATCAGTCGGTGGTGTAGGGAAGAAATTGAATGCGACTTCCTCTTCTGAGGTAGGCATAAGTCGATCACCGCGGCGCACTTCTTTTTCTGTATTTATTATGCGCAGTGTCGCTGGATCGCCAAGTTCGAGAATAACGTCGTCGGCAATATATTCGGCTTCATAACCTAAAATTTCATTGTTCTCAGGGTCGGTATAAGTTTCTCCAGGCCGATAGGTGGTATAAGCCAAAAACTCAGGTTTTAAAATAGAACGTACGTAAATTTTATCGCCTTCAGCTGCGATAATGTGTTCGCCGGAAAAATCGACAATATAAGGTGCATTGGCTAATTCATCTTTGTTGACGACTTTGGGTGATGTCAGAAAGGGTCTAATCGCTTCGGAAGGAATCATCGCTATGGCCTGATCAGTATCATCAGCACGCATATGTGGGTAAAGCAATCGTCCATCATCTGTTGCGCCACTGACGCAGAGCATAGGTTTGCCATCAATAAAGCAAAGGGTAATGACATCGCCGGGGTAAATTAGGTGCGGGTTTTTAATCTGACCATTGTGTCGCCAGACATTAGGCCACTGCCAAGGGTCTTGTAAAAATTTAGCTGAGATATCCCATAGAGTGTCACCTTTAACCACTGTATGACTAGTTGGGTGGGTAGGGTTGAGTTTAATAACATCGGCCCAACTTGATAGACTTAATGTAAGGCCAAGAATAAGTCCTAGAATTGCTTTAGAAGCCATGATTTTATCCCGATCTATCGTAATTTATAGTAATGAGTGCTGCTGTGAACATTAATTTTCACAAAAATGGGCAACACTGAGCTTGCAAAGTATAAAGTTTAGATGATTTCGGATAGAATTCCAGTCATAAATAATTAAAGTGTGGAGTGTTTAGTGAGTATTCTGTCAATTCTTGAGTTTCCAGATCCCCGTTTACGTACGGTGGCAAAGCCTGTCGAGGTGGTTGATAAAGCGATTGGAAATTTGGCTGATGATATGTTTGAAACCATGTATGAAGCGCATGGTGTGGGTTTGGCGGCAACTCAAGTGAATATACATCAGCGTATTATTGTTATTGATATCAGTGAAGAAAAAGATCAGCCGATTTGTTTAATTAATCCTGAGATTTTAGAGCAATTAGGTGAAGAGGAGTCTGATGAGGGCTGTTTATCGGTGCCAGGAATTTTTGAGCCGGTTACGCGTGCTGAAACAATTAAAGTAAAAGCTTTAGATAAGCGCGGCAAATCTTTTGAAATGGAGGCGGATGGTTTATTGGCTGTGTGTATTCAACATGAAATGGATCACTTGCTAGGTAAATTATTCGTTGATTATTTGTCGCCGTTAAAGCGCCAAAGAATTAAAAAGAAAATGGAAAAAATGCATAAGAGAGAAAAATAACAAGATGAAAATTATTTTTGCGGGAACGCCTGAGTTTGCAGTGCCAGCATTGCAAATGTTATTGGATTCTAATCATGAGCTGGTGGCAGTTTATACGCAGCCTGACCGACCGGCGGGGCGTGGGCGTAAATTGCAGCCAGGGCCGGTGAAATCGTTAGCTTTAAGTGCGGGGATCCCCGTATTTCAGCCAGAAAACTTAAAAGCAGAAGCTGATGTCGAACAACTTATTGCTTTGAATGCTGATCTGATGGTTGTTGTCGCTTATGGTTTGATTTTAAGTCAAGGTGTTTTGGATATACCTAAACTGGGTTGTATTAATATTCATGGCTCTTTATTGCCGCGCTGGCGTGGTGCTGCACCGATTAACCGAGCGATTATGGCCGGTGATAAGGAAACAGGCGTCACTATCATGAACGTGGTTAAGCGGTTGGATGCTGGTGATATGTTGCATAAAACCGTATGTACTATTGGCGCACAAGAAACGGCCAGTGAACTACATGATCGTATGATGCTGATGGGCGCGGAAGGTTTGCGCGAAACCCTTGTCTTACTGGAAGAAAATAAATTGTCTCCGGAAGTGCAAGATGAGTCTTTGGTGACTTATGCACATAAGTTGGAAAAAAGTGAATCTGAGCTGGATTGGACGCGTTCGGCAAGTGAGTTAGCGTTGCAAGTGCGTGGTCTCAATGCATGGCCGGTGGCACAAACCAAATTAGACGATAAAGTCATGCGCGTGTGGCGTGCTGAGGCGCTTAATATTGAGGCTCAGCTGGCTCCTGGGCTGATTTTGGATGATAGCAAGCATATTGATGTCGCTACGGGGGCGGGTGTCTTGCGTTTGTTGGAAATTCAAATGCCAGGAAAAAAGCGTATGCAAGTAGGTGACTTTTTGCATGCTCATAAGGTTGCAGGCTTGCAGTTGGGTTAGGTGTTAATAAAGTTAAAGCATGATTTATGTGGCCTGTGTGATGCAGTTTCTCTAAAGTTTTAAAGGAAAAATGAATTGAATTCTCGATTAGTGGCGGCAAATGTTATCGTCAAAGTATTGTCTGGGAAATCTTTGACTGTCGCTCTTGAAGATGCGTGGCCGCAGGTTGCTGATGTTCAGGAGCGGGCATTTATTCAGGCTTTATGTTATGGCACGGTGCGTCATTATTATCGGCTGGAGTTTATTTTGAACCAGCTAGTTAATAAGCCGATTAAAGATAAAGATGTGCAAATAAAAGCGTTGGCCTTATTGGGTTTGTATCAGCTGAATTTTATGCGCGTTAAGGATCATGCGGCAGTCTCTGAAACTGTCGCAGTGATGCAGAAAAAACAATGGGCTAAGTCATTATTGAATGCTGTACTGCGCCGTTATCTGCGTGAGCAGGATGAATTGGAGGCTTTAGCTGATAAGCATGTGGCTTATGCGCACCCTGACTGGATGATTAAAGCTATCAAAGCCGATTGGGGTGATGAGGGGAAGCAAATTCTTTTAGCTAACAATCAGTTGCCGCCGATGAGTTTGCGTGTCAATGCGCGCTTTTGTACGCGTGATACTTATTTGACGATGCTCGCAGAAGAGGGGATTGAAGCTAGTGCTTTGGCTTGCTCGGAACAAGGCGCTCTGTTGGCTGAGCCAGTTGTTGTCGATAAATTACCTAAATTTGCGCAAGGCTGGGTATCAGTTCAAGATGCAGCCGCACAGTTGGCGGCGCAATTACTGGGTGCGCAGCAAGGTGAACGTGTTTTAGATGTGTGTGCTGCGCCGGGGGGGAAAACGGCGCATATTTTGGAATTACAGCCTGATTTAAAGCAGTTGTTGGCGATTGATATTGAT
>Ga0209081_1002643_pt1 | contig 10330 bp, 9 predicted proteins | sample GOMGulsemesocosm_4_FD_184636 | JGI IMG/M metagenome (GOLD analysis project Ga0209081, IMG submission 184636) | Methane-oxidizing microbial communities from mesocosms in the Gulf of Mexico - GOM15B Gulf of Mexico (SPAdes) (version 2) | ecosystem: Environmental > Aquatic > Marine > Cold seeps... | reverse complement strand
TTTGAATATATTGAAGTGTTTTACAATCGACAACGAAGGCATTCATACTTGGGCTATGTCAGCCCAGCTGAATACGAGAGAGCTAATGCCTTCTAATTAACCCGTCCGTTAAATTGGGGGAACCTCACACCTACTCAGCACAGGCAATTGCTGTGTACTCTTTATTGAGGGCAAGGTATAACGAATCTAATGAATAGAAACTTTTAAGGCGCTCGTGAGCACTTTTTCTAATGCCATTATATTTTTCTTCACTAGAAACTAGCTCAGTTAAAGACGCAATAAAGCCCTCTTCGTTCTCACATAAGTAGCCAGATTGACCATGCTCAATAATTGATGGCAATGCCCCCGATGGATACGCAATGCAAGGAACACCTTGATCAAAGGATTCAATCGCTACCAAGCCAAATGGCTCTGCCACCACCGAAGGCATGAGGGTAATATCTAGGCCCGCATAAACCTTACTATAAGCATTTATTCGGCCCTCAAAAAAGCAGCTATCCTTTAGTCCATTATCGTCAATGAGCTTTCTAACCATTTGTTCATAACCCTGCTCAGAAGCTGCCGCCTCTCCGCGAATATGGAATTGAAATTGAAAGCCTTTTTGCCGCGCAGCAGCCAACCATTTCACGGCTAAATGAAGCCCTTTATATGGGTGAATACGCCCCACAAACCCAATAGACAAAAGGGTACTGGTTAACTTCTTATCACTTAATGCTTGCGACTGTACGTTAATGCCATTTGGCATAAGGCTAACATTTTTCGGTATTTTTTTACTGCCCCAGCAATGCCTAGACACTAAAACCAAGCGCTTACAACTTAGACTCAAAAAACGCCAAAATAATTTTTCTTTGAGAGTATATGGTATATCGTGGATATGACAAAGAACAGGTATGCGATTAAAGGTACTCGGCAAAGATAAAATACCATGGGTTTTCAAACCATTAGAGTGAATGCAAGCAATCCCGTAGTGTTTAGCTAGCTTGTTTATACGCCTACTAACCTTAAACGCATCGATACCAGCATAAACGATTGCTGACAATTTAAAGGGCCGCTTTACTTCATTAACGCGCCCAAAATCTACCACATCAACTGGGATAGAGTGCGCTCTTGCATAACTGGATAATTCGCCTTCACTTGGAACAACGAGCCGAGGTGAAATAGAAGGATTTGACATAAACTGTTGTAAACATTTTTCAGCCCCTCCTTTGAAATCGGCGACAGCAGATACAAAAATAATTTTATTATTCAACATTTTTTGCAGCATTCCTCATACAAAATTAACAATTAATAGCTTTAAAAGCTGTGGCCCACAGAAAAAATATAGCCACATAGAATTTAGAACACCTCAGCCACAGTAATAACCATTAGAGCACTATGAACTTTAATTTTTAGCAAACATAAAATCTACTACTTATTTTTTATACTTGCGCCCTAGGCCGACTCCAGGTTTTTCAATATACTTGTACGTCAGACTAGAGACCATTAAAGTCAATACCATACAAAGAGTCACATAGAAATGAGCAGGCAAATTAAGTAACAATAAATATGAGCCTAGATAGTGAGTAAAAACAACAAAAACCACACCATGAAAAAGGTACACAGAATAGCTAATTCTTCCTAACCACGAGAAGAACGCTCCTTGAATTTTCACCCGCGTTGTAAAGACAATTAAGATAATCATCGAAGCGTAATAGCTAAGTACATAGCGATACCATGTTTCAGAAAATCCCATATCTTGATTATAAGCCAGCAGTGAGATTATTGGCATCATCATCAATAACACAACAAATATTACCATTGAAAAATATCGGCACTGCAAATCATTATTAAGAATATACTCCCTCCATATACAGCCCCAAAACATAAACACCAACGCTAAAAACAAAGCCACGGGGATTTTCACTTGGTAGTAATAACGTACCCAAGAGGCCAGCAAAGCAAGAACTATGAACAACAGTGAAATAACAAATAATTTTTTTGGCTGCCCCAGCCAGCTTAATAAGAAAAGAAGCACACACAAGCAGTAAAATATCAATTCAACCTGCAGCGTCCAATAAAGCCCCATCACATTCTCAACTAAAAAGAACTGCTGCAACATACTAAAATTTACGAAAATAGTCGACAATGAAATACTCTTATCTTGCAGAAGCCAGTAAGCAAATACTCCCGCTGGTATCGAGAGCCAATAAACAGGATACAACCTAGCAAATCGACTCACCATAAAATGCCTAATAGGGTAATCCCCCGTTCGCAATAAACTGAACGGTATAACCATGCCACTTATAGCAAAAAAGACAATCACGCCAACCTTACCTTAATCCACATAATTATTAAAAAAATAAAATAATTCGAACTCCACACCCGCAGTTACCAAACCTTGCTGTAAAAAATAACGGTATAGTGCAGGTAAGCAACCATCAATGCTGCGATACCGCGGAGGGCATCTAAGAAGTCCAATCTTATTAATGTTTTTTTAGACCCCACTAGACTTCACCTTGAATATATTTTTAAAAAGAATACGGCGAATACCACCAACATTAAGCACTAACATAAACACCGCAAAAGACACCAAGCCAGTCATTACCATGCCCACAAGAGCTAGCAAACCTAACTGACCTGAAAATGGTAATAGAATAAAAGCCATCATTCCCGATGATAGTAGTATTTTCAAAAAATCTAATGTGTCCATAGGAAGCTTATAAAACTGCCTACCCAATACAAATGACAATATAAAATACAGACTATAGGCAACGAAGGAACCAATAACAGCGCCATATATACCCCATAATTTTATAGCAAAATAGCCAACAACAAGATTAGCTAGCAAGCCCAACAAGCAAGGATAAATTAATTGTTTAGTTTTTTTCATTAGATGAAAAGGCAATACAACGTAGAACATTGTCATGCAGTTTATAAGAGATATGACGACTTGATATGGCATCAAATTAATTGCAACGGCACGAAACTCCACACCTAAAATGACACTTACAAAATTCTCAGGGTACATGCCCAAAACAAACAGGGCAGGAATGGAAGCCGCCAAAATAAACGTTAAACTTTTCTTTAACTGATCCCGGGCACTCTCAATGCCATGTTGCTCAAATTTCTTAACAACGAGGGGGTAAGCAACCTTATGAGTGATAGCCAAAAGAAAAATAAAGAGTTTAGCGACAAGGTCTTGTGAGGCTGAGTACTGCCCAGTAATCTCAGCACCAAGCATGCCTGCCAACAAAAGTCGATCTGTTGCACTAATGGCTGATTGCACCACCATCACCAGCACTAAGGGAATACCAAAGCTGCAGATATCTTTTATCAGCTTATGATTGATGTAGGGCACTGTAAAGTCTCGCCAGATTTTGCTGCGAACTGCGACAATAATTGCAGGCACCGCAAACGATAGCGCTGAAGCTGCGATAATACCTGTATAGCTATACCCCAATGTTACAAAATACCAGCCCATAGCAAGCGCTAATACCGATCGAACAATCAAGGACATGGAGTAAAGCTTTAAGTCCTCTTTTATCAACCTTGCATAATTGCCCACCGCTATAAATAACACTTCAGCGACTATAACAGCCATAACAACAAGCAAAAAAAATACAGACACCGTTGCAAATACATCCAGCCAAAAAATAATCACTAGAAGCCCCAGCACACACAGCAAAAGTACAGCATAAAGAGTAATAAAGCTGCTACATATATCACCGCGCCTCGATTTGTCCGCACCCGATGCAAAGCGTAAAAAACTTATCTCTACCCAAGAAAAGGCAAAGCTCAGTATCATGGCCACAGCTGACAAAACAACGGCATAAGCACCATATTCAGCAGGGGTCAACAAACGTGAGTAAAGTGCTATGGCCAAAAAATTTAAGACACCACTAACGGCCAAGGCTAGAAATATTGACAAATTCCCCCGCACTATATACTCCTTATGATTTTAAGCAATTTAATCTCAACTACTTGCTACTACTTTTAATAGTAAGCACACGGGCAGGGACTCCAGCAACAACCTCACAAGCAGCAACATCCGAAACCACCACCGAGTTAGCTCCAACAACCGCATCATCACCCAAAGTGATTTTCCCTATAACTTTTGCACCAGTAAAAATAGTGACCCTACTGCCGACAACAGGGAAGTTTTCATTTTTATCTGCACCTAGGGTGACTTGTTGATAAATAGATGCTTCCGATTTTACAGTAACACCCCGACCAATCACTATTCCGTTAGCATGAGGAATGCGAATACCTCCCTCTAGCAGAGCCAACGAGCTGATGTCGCAACCAGACACGACTTGAGAAAAATACCCCAGTATACGCGCTAAAATAGACCCTATAATCGGAACCTTAAGCAAACGTAACCGCAACCGATAATTAATGAGAACCTGCACGCCTAGATCTAAAAATAGCATTCGAAGAGCTGTAAAAAATTTTGAATTATTCCAGCCGTTGATGACTAGATCCTGCTTAACTTCTTTAAAAAAATTACTATTTATTTCCATAGCCTATATTCCATTACTGAGTTAAATGCACATAATATTTAATTCATAATTGATCTTATCACCCATATAATTTTAGTCGACGCCCACTTATAAATCGCTCATAAATAACGCACAACGACACAAGAATTAGCGATTTTAGTCCGAACATAAACCATAACTCTCCCTGCTGCAGGGCAAAATTAAACCAAATAAATAATTTCATTGATAAAAAAATACTGACAGGGTTAGCATTAAATATTGCAAAATTTAAATAAGCTAAATTTAGCGCGTAAACCGCGGCACACAACACCAGTGGCAGCAGCTGACCTAACCAACCATTAGTGACAAGAATATATGGCTCGAAACCAAACGTTAGAGTTAAAGCCTTAGTTTCTAGAAATAAAAACAGTAAATCTGTGTTCATGTAGTTATACATGAAATACCTAGCACCAAAAAATGGGTACTGGTTAGACAGCGCACCGCCGTCTAAGGCTACAAATGATTTCAGATTATGTAGCAACGCCGCTTGATCAAATAAAAAGAATGAATTTATATCCCGATCTGCCACAAACCATAGCTGCCCTTGACCCGAGAAGCGGCTTGTCAACCTTTCAACCGCGGCCACAGGATCATCATTCCAACCATAAACCAACAATATGAAAGGAATCGTTAGCATTGTTGCCAACAGCATAGGTACTGCCAAACGCGTTAGCCTTAATGAATGCAATTGCTTACTCAATAATAACGATGGTGTAGACATGAAAACCAATAATATTATTAGGGACGTAAATTTCTCACCAAATAACATCGACACAAGCATCGTAACCATAAACAGAGCAAGACTTGCTTTACGGCGAAAGCCTGTACAGGTCGCAAATACCAGCCCAAGAAGCGCTACAAAAATTGGGCGATTAGAGATATAAAGCAAAAATAGCTTACTGCTAATTTCTTCACGAAAAGCTAATCGGCTCATACCGCTGAACATTGGAAAGCCCACTTCAGTGCCTTTCATAATCATCACAAGTGTCAATGTCGACACCAATATAAAAAAAACAGGAACCCATTTAGATGTCTCTACAAGGCTAATGAGGTTGCTATTTTTTCTTATTCTAATATGAACCGCTTCAATTACAGCTGACGCTGCCGTTATAAAAGCAATATAAACCATACATAGGCGAATAGTAGAACCTGTTGCCTTACCCCAGGTGTCCAGTTCCTGCATTTCTGATCCAAGTTCAATCGCCACACCTGATATTAAGGTAGTAAATCGAAAGAAGAGATAAACCAAGAGTAAGACAAATGCGGCTGGGCAGTAGCGGGACAACTTAATGACATATACGCCAAAAATAGCGACCGCTACAATTGAGTAAATAGCAGAGTGATAAAAATAATTAACGATATTTAATACCATCAAGGCGAGCAGCGTTAACCAAGCCAGCCTTAGTAAATTAGCCGTATTCTCGATAATTAAAATGGGCAGCCCCGCACGCACCATTACTTTCTTAACACCTCGTTAATATGCTCTTTATATGAACTAAGAATAGCTGTGCGGGTAAACAGCCCTGCCTTCTGTAAAGTAAATGCACTTAATTGTTCGTAGTCAACATTACTGATACTACAAAAATCATTCATAATAGCTGCTAGGGCACTAACGTCTTTGGCATCATAAAGATAACCTGTTTCGCCCTGATCAACCATCTCAGGGGTTCCACCCGTGCGAGCAGAGATGACCGGGATACCAAATTTATATGCTTCGTATATCACGCGTGGTAATGGGTCATGATAAGTAGAAGGGCAGACTAGTACATCAATTGACGAATAAAAATCGCTTGCCGATACCCAGTTTAAGAATTCAACTTTTCCTGCGGGTGCCATTTCCTTAAGTTTATTCATAAACGCAGGGGCTGCCGTACCTGCAACTTTTAAATCCCAGTTTTGAGCTGTCACCTCAGAACACGCCTCAATCAAAACATCAACACCCTTCAGCTCGTTGATACGACCAATGTAACCGAATCGAATAAAACCAGGTTGATGGATAGTGCGGCGCTGAGCTACCTCATCATCACCATTGGTATTCCACTGGTTATAGCAACTAACTTCACTTGGTAGAACATGATGACTGTTATGCCTGTCAACGACAAACTGACTATTACCCAAAAACATATCGACTTTTTTTGAGGCCTGCTTACGTACGGCTGCAAAAGGCCTGCAAGAACGACAGATACCTTCACAATTTTTGTTGTTACGATACATGCCAGATTGTGGACACATCAAATAGTAGTCACGCATGGTATGAACAAGCTTAATATCCATCATTTTTGTAACGTGAAAAATACTAGTGGAAAAACCACCCACAGTATTACTATTTACTATATCCGGCTGCTCTTTCTTCAAAACTTGCCAAAAATCATAAGCCGCCCATGGATTAAACAGATCAAGCAAGTGCCAACAAAATCGCTTCCATTTGGCTGGCGTAAATTCTTCACTTGGCAGATAGAGGTTACGTATCGGCAGAGAGTATACTTTAACCCCTTCATGCTCATATTCTTTAACATGTTTTTCGTCTGTCAGGCGAACCACCACCACTGCATGCCCATCTGCAACCATTGATTGCGCTAAAAACTGCACCGACCTAGGCGCACCGCCATTCACATCAGGGTAATAAGTGTTAACAACATACAAAATTTTCATTTTTACCACTCCACCTTAGCAAACACCCCAGTATTCACCCAGCTCATTATCGACCTGCTTACTACTAAACCGGCCAAAGCCAGACTCTGCTGCAAATGTGATTTCACCAAAGTAAATGCGTCCATCAACATTATATAAATCCACACGAGAGTAGCCAAAATCTTCTGAGAGTTTTTCGACAAGTGTAATCATTTCCTTATAGTTTTCGATTTCACCTATCTCTCTTAAATCGTTAGGGTATTTCAAACTATAGGGAAGAAGCGTCAATGCCTCATCATAAAAGGAGCGGCTATGGCTCTGATAGCGAGCATAATCTACCTGCAATACAATTTTTCTCTCAGTACCTTTTCTAAAAACATGAAATTTAAAGTCCTGCGGACTATTTCCTAATGAATCCTGAAGCATCTTTTCAGCTAAAACCATAGGCTCTATTTTTGAGTACCAGGTCTCCTGAACCTCCCGCCCAAAATCACGAAGAAGCGATTTTTCTAGCCCTTGAGCAATGAAATTAAAATCATTATCACTTCCCGACTTTACAATAAAAACCCCACCAGAATCATGCGTTGTTTTAACGACGTAATCTCCATCAAGCGACCTCAATTGCCCGACCGAAATTTTCTTTCCTGAAAACAAAACTGGAATTAAATACTTACCTCCAACTTTCTCTCTTACAAAATCACGAACAGATAATTTATCAGAGCAGGTTACAAACAACGGATTATCAGCATTTAATTTCCGCCATTGAATTTTCTCATTGAACGTTTTAGGAGACCCTAGGTTAGGAAAATAACCCACCCGAATTCTAAAATTAATCCATATTTGAGCCTTAACTGGCAACATTTTAACAAGTGCCTTAAGCGAATTCTTTATCATATAACCCCTTTCTACTCACAACAGCCTCACACAAAAAAAATTGCAATTCAGCTGCACTAATAATCAACAATTATTTATAAGACTTAGCAATAATATGCTCAGCCATACACCTAGAGATATATTTACTAAGCTCAGCTTCAAATCGACTCTGACTAAATTTTTGTGCATGCTCAGATATTTCTTGTGCAGAAGCTAAGCTACTACAACCCTCGAATGCCTGTACCGCCTCAACAATTGATGCTGCATCTTGCTCCAGAAAATAAACGCCAGTAACCTCATCAACGACCGTGTCTAGCAAGCCACCCTTGCCATAACCAATTACAGGAGTACCACAAGCTTGGGCCTCAACCGGTACGATGCCAAAATCCTCTTCTGCAGCATAAATAAAGGCTTTTGCCTTTTGAACATAAGCAATTAACTCATCATACTCAACAAAACCAACAAGCGTCACATTCGAGGGGGCCAGCTTCTTTATTTTTTCATAATCAGGCCCGTCGCCAACAACAATTAATTCTTTATTAGGTAAAGATTTAAACGCCTCGACTATTAACCCGACCTTTTTATAAGGCACTAAGCGAGAGCAAGTAACATAATAGTCCTGCTTATTTTCACACAATGTAAAGGAACCCGTGTCTATTGGGGGGAAAATCACTTCTGCATCGCGCCTATAAAACTTGCTTATTCTACGCTGAATAAATGTTGAGTTTGCAATGAACTTATCCACTGCAAATGATGATCTAACATCAAAGTCTCTTAAACCATTTAAAAACCAACGAGCAAGTATAGACTTTAGCCCCGAATCAATACCACTTTCCACAAGATACTGATTTTGTAAGTCCCAAGCGTACCTAATTGGTGAGTGGCAATAGGACACATGAAGTTGATCCGGGCCAGTAATAACACCTTTTGCCACACAGTAGCTACTGCTTAATACCAAGTCATATTTACTTAAATCTAATTGCTGAATAGCTAAAGGCATCAATGGAAGATATGTTCTATATTTTTTTATTCCCCATGGCATTCTTTGGATAAAGGTAGTGGTCACAGGCTTATGAATACCCAGCGTTGACAACTCACTAGCCGTCATGCCACACACAACCGAATATACATCGGCATCAGGGTATATGTTCATAATTGACTTGAGTACTTTCTCTGCGCCACCAAAATCAGTTAACCAGTCATGAACAACCGCAACCTTCATGTTACTAACATCCACTGTAAGATCTCCATCTTCACTCAATATCGTATAAAATCAGAAAACATATCGTTTTGAGCCTAGGCCTTGTATTCCAAATACCACTTTACAAACTCATTTATACCAAATTGCAACTCAGTTTTTGGCTTATACCCCACACACTTCTCCAAGTCACCAACATCCGCAAACGTCCTAACAACATCACCATCTTGCATCGGCAAGTATTCCTTCACCGCCTTTTTACCCAATGCATTTTCAATACAAGTAATAAACTCTTCCAATTCAACTGGTTGGTTATTGCCAATATTAAAAACTTTATATAAAGGTGAGCCTTCTTTTACCGGGTTATTTTTTTCACTGGGAATAACGTCTTGAATGCGAATGACTCCTTCCACAATATCATCGATATAGGTGAAATCACGTTGCATTTTCCCATTATTAAATACTTTTATAGGCCGGTCATTGGCTATGGCATCGGTAAATAGGTAAGGCGCCATATCTGGTCTGCCCCATGGGCCATACACGGTAAAAAACCTTAAGCCTGTAGTTGGCAAACCATATAAATGGCTATAAGTATGCGCCATGAGCTCATTGGATTTTTTAGTAGCTGCATATAAAGACACGGGGCGATCTACATTATCATCCGTTGAGAAAGGTACTTTTTTATTCGCTCCATAAACTGAGCTGGATGAGGCATATACCAAGTGCTTAACATCATTATGACGGCAGCCTTCTAATATAGTGGTAAAGCCCACCACATTTGAATCGATATACGCCATTGGGTTTTCAATTGAATAGCGAACTCCAGCTTGTGCGGCTAAGTGAATAACCCGTTCAAACTGTTCTTTTTTAAATAAACCAGCAATACCCTCACGGTCAGCTAAATCCATTTTAATAAAGGTGAAGTTTTTAAGGTGCTCTATACGTTTTAAGCGTGCTAATTTCAGATTAGGGTCGTAATAATCGTTTAGGTTATCTAGCCCTATAACCTCATGCCCTGCTTCACATAAGCGTTCAGCTACAAAATTACCAATAAACCCTGCCGCACCCGTTACTAAATATTTCATTTATTTTCTACCAACGAAAGGCCACG
>Ga0209081_1002642_pt1 | contig 10332 bp, 7 predicted proteins | sample GOMGulsemesocosm_4_FD_184636 | JGI IMG/M metagenome (GOLD analysis project Ga0209081, IMG submission 184636) | Methane-oxidizing microbial communities from mesocosms in the Gulf of Mexico - GOM15B Gulf of Mexico (SPAdes) (version 2) | ecosystem: Environmental > Aquatic > Marine > Cold seeps... | reverse complement strand
GTTATCCACTCTGGAAGAACTTACTGATTCTGTGTGTCGCCCTCTTGGGTTTTGTCTACGCAGCCCCTAACTTGTATGAGCCCGACTCGGCGATTCAGATCTCTGGTCAGTCCAGCGCAACGCAGATTGATACGAAAGCCCTGAAAATAGCGACCGACGCGCTAACCAGGGCGGAGATTGACTACTTTGGTGATGAGTCTAATGGAAAGACCGGCTTGATCCGCTTGCGCGATGGCGATCAGCAACTGGCCGCCAAACAAGCTATTGCCAAGGCGATGGGCTTTCACTATGTCGTGGCATTGAACCTGGCCTCGACGACGCCTGAGTGGTTGCAAAACTTGGGCGCTGGGCCGATGAAGTTGGGTCTTGACCTGAAGGGTGGTGTGCACTTCTTGCTGGAAGTGGATACTAAAACCGCCGTGGCCAAGCGTATGACGTCCGATGTGAGTGAGATTAAGGCGCGTTTGCGTAAGGCGAAGCTGCGCTACAGTGCGGTCAAGCTGGGTGAAGACAATGTCATTACCGCCGATTTTAAAACCGCTGAGCTACGCGATGCTGCCAGCGCTGAGGTGCGCGCTGAGTTCCCCTCGCTGTTGCGTGAGAGTGTTGATCACAGCGGTCGCTTTAGCTTGCGCATCAGCATGAGCGAGCAGGCCATTCGTGAGATCGAGGATTATGCCGTTGGTCAAAACCTCACCACGCTGCGCAATCGAGTGAATGAGCTGGGAGTGTCCGAGCCGATCGTGCAGCGCCAGGGGCGTAATCGAGTGGTGGTGCAGTTGCCCGGTGTGCAGGATACCGCTGAGGCGAAACGGATCATCGGTAAGACTGCCAACTTGGAATTTCGCTTAGAGGCCAAGCCGTCTGAGCTGGTGACTCGCAAGGAGCCGTTTGAGTTTCGTAGTGAGCTGGATCAGCGCCGTTTTGGTGCCGCGCAGATTGAAAAGAAGTTGATCCTTTCTGGTGACCATGTTGCCAATGCTCAATCGAGCTTCGACGCTGAGAGTGGTCAGCCGCAGGTGAATATTACCCTCGACAGCAGTGGCGGCACTAAGATGCACCGCTCCACTCGCAGTAATGTTGGGCGCCGTATGGCGGTTTTGTTTATCGAATACAAAACCCGTATGGACTACAGCGTCAACGAAGCCGGTGAGCAGATTGCCACGCCAACGCAAATCGTTGAGAAGAAGGTCATTAGCCTCGCGACCATTCAGAGCGCGCTGGGTGTGCAGTTCCGTATTACCGGGCTGGATAACCCAGGCGAGGCCTCTGAGCTGGCGTTGCTGTTGCGTGCCGGGGCACTGGCTGCACCTATGTACTTCGTACAGGAGCGCACGATCGGCCCATCGCTGGGTGCTGAAAATATTGAAGTTGGTGTGAAGTCGGTACAGATTGGCTTGGCATTGGTGCTGCTGTTTATGGTGGTGTATTACCGCGCGTTTGGTCTGGCGGCCAATGTGGCTTTGGCGTTGAACCTGATATTGCTGTTGGCTTGTATGTCGATCATGGGGGCTACGCTGACGCTACCGGGTATCGCCGGTATCGTGCTGACGGTAGGCATGGCGGTGGATGCTAACGTACTGATCTTCTCGCGGATACGGGAGGAGTTGGCCAATGGCCTGCCAGCCCAGTCGGCGATCAATGCTGGTTTTGATCGAGCCTTCACCACGATTCTTGATGCCAATATCACAACATTGATTGTTGCTGTCATTCTCTACTCGATTGGTTCGGGGCCAGTGCAAGGTTTTGCGGTTACCTTGTCGATCGGTATTTTGACCTCAATGTTTACCGCCATCGTGGGGACCCGTGCCTTGGTTAACTTTATGTACGGTGGCCGCCAAGTTAAGCGCTTGTGGATCTAAGCTAACCTGATGATGCCGGCACGGTAGAAGGGGCTACCCCCTATCTAGCTAAAAGTTGTGTGGAATAACGGATAAGTAAATATTATGTCTGAAACAAATATGGAAACACCGGTCGATATCAAAGTTATCGACTTTATGGGGCAGCGCAAATTGGCGGCGGCCTTATCAATTGTATTGTTGTTGGCGGCTGTGGCTTCGCTAGCCATTAACGGTCTGAAATTTGGCTTGGACTTTACCGGTGGCACGCAGATTGAGCTTGGTTATGAGCAACCTGTTGCGCTTGAAGAGGTGCGCAGTAAATTGTCAGCTGCCGGTTATGAAAAGGCGGTGGTGGTTTACTTTGGCTCCGAAACTGAGATTCTGGTACGCCTACAGCGCGAGATTAAGCCGGGTATGGGCGATGAAATCGTTGCAGCTTTAAAGCGCGACAGCGATGTGTCTTTTGAGTTGCGCCGTGTTGAGTTCGTGGGCCCGCAGGTGGGGGAAGAGCTGCGAGATGACGGCGGCTTGGGCATGTTGTTTGCTCTGGCTGTGGTCATGCTCTACGTGGCTTTGCGCTTTCAGTTTAAGTTCTCGGTGGGGGCGGTTGCCGCGTTGGTTCACGACGTTACGCTGGTTTTGGGATTCTTCTCTATTTTGGGTATTGAGTTCGACCTAACCGTGTTGGCGGCTGTACTGGCGGTGATTGGTTACTCTCTGAACGACACCATCGTGGTGTCTGACCGCGTGCGTGAAAACTTCCGTAAGTTGCGCAAGGGTGACGCGCTGGAAGTGATCAACATATCCCTGACCCAGACACTGGGCCGTACCTTGATTACCTCCTTGACCACAATGTTGGTGCTGATGGCGCTGTTTTTGTTCGGTGGCGAGCTGATCCACGGTTTTGCGGCGGCGTTGTTGGTAGGTGTGCTGGTGGGCACCTACTCGTCCATCTATGTGGCCGCTAACGTGCTGTTGGCATTGGGCATTTCACGTGAAGACCTCATTGTGCCTATTAAAGAGGGCGTCGAATTTGATGACGTGCCTTAGTCGTTGAGGATCAGCAGCTGTTGGATATCAATAGCTGTTGAGAATTAATGGCTACTGAGTGTGCAGATATAAAAAAAGCGGCCTAGGCCGCTTTTTTTATATCTGTTATATGTGCATTGAACGGCCAAATTACTGCTTAACAGTACTAGTGGCGCTTGGTGCTCTTTTCTGGGAGCAGTTGGCGCAGGGGGCATTGGCCTTTGTTGGCTTTGACGTTGAGTTGTTCGCGCTCTTCTGGGCCTAAGTTTAACGCCATGCGGATGAACAGTTGCTCAACTGTGATATTGCTCAGGGGTAGTCGCTGGAATAATTGCTGTAAGCTATTTTTTGCGGGCATCGCTGGCATCCGTTGGTGGTGGTGTAAGAAGTATAGCGACCAGAATCCGCTATGCTTGAAATTAAGTCAGGTCTTGGCCGCAGGGGCGAAATTGGCTAGAGTGTGCGGCTACATCAAGGAGACTTTGACGGTGATAGAGACCGATAAACCCCAGCATCAGTGTTACCAGCGCCTTTTAACAAGTGCTTCATATGGTTTTTGGGAGTGGAACCCGAGAGATGATTCGGTTCTGTTGAGTGGCGCCTTTTGGGCTGATATAGGCTATTACGTTGACCCTGAGGGGCAGCGCTTTTTGGTAGAAGATGTGGCGCCTTTTTTTCATGAGGGTGATTGGTGCGCCTTATTGAAGTCGCTGGCAGAGCTGCTGGAGCGAGGTGAGAACTTTCAATCTCAAGTGCGAAGCTTTGACTCCGGTGGTCATCAGCGTTGGCTCTATTTGGATGGCAGTGTTGCGCGAAACACTGATAATGAGCTGGTATTTGTGTCGGGTATTGCTCTCGATCACACTAAACGGCGCGAGCTAGAGCAGCAGTTGCAGCTGAGTGAGGAGCGTCATCAACGTATTTTGACCGCCTCTAATGATGGGATTTGGGAGTGGAGTCGCGACAGTGCCGGCTACCATTTTTCTGATAAATGCTGGCAGCAGCTGGGTTACGGCGATCCTGATAGTTACTTTTCATCTGAGCGCACGCGCTTAGAGGTGTGGCAAAGCTCTATGCACCCAGAGGATCTTGAGTATTTGAATGGCGCGCTTAGCGCACACTTGAAGAACAACACTCCTTACGATATAGAGTTTCGTATTAAGCACAAGCAGGGTCACTGGGTGTGGATTCGCGCGCGGGGCCAAGCTGATTTTGATGCGGATGGGCAGGCTTATCGTATGTCTGGTACCAACATGGACATTACCCACATCAAAGAGGCGGAGGGGAAGGTGCTGCTGGCCAAAGAGGAGGCTGAGAAGGCCAATCAGGCCAAGTCTGAATTCCTTTCCAGTATGAGTCACGAGTTGCGCACACCGCTCAATGCCATTCTTGGTTATGCGCAGCTGTTTGGCATGGATACTAATTTATCGGACAGTCAGCAGCAGAGTGTGCGGGAGATTCGCAAGGCTGGCAGCCACCTGCTGCAGCTGATCAGTGATGTGTTGGACTTGTCCAAGGTTGAGTCTGGGCAGATGAGTATTTCTGTGGAGCCGGTGCTGGCCAAGCGTATTGTAGAAGAGTGTTTGGCTTTGATGCAGCCGCTGGCTGAGGCGAAGCAGATTCGGATCAATTTGGATGTCGGCGCATTACCGGGTGTGTATGTGAATGCCGACGCGGTTCGCTTGAAGCAGGCATTGCTCAACCTTTTGAGTAATGCGTTGAAATATAATCGTGAAGGCGGTCATGTCGAGGTGAAGTTCTCTCAGCCTGCGGCTGGGGTGCTACGTCTGGAGGTCTGCGATAGTGGTTTGGGTATTCCATTGGGCAGGCAGGCGGAAGTTTTTGAACCTTTTAACCGTTTGGGTGCTGAAGGCAGTAGTACCGAGGGCTCGGGAGTTGGCCTTGTTATCACCAAACGTCTGGTGGAGATGATGGGCGGGGACTTGAGCTTTGTGAGTCGTGAAGGCGAGGGCTCACGCTTTTGGGTTCAGTTACCGCAGGTCGCGGATTGGTCGGCTATGGAGCGAGAGGTGCCGGTTCAGGAGGTGATTAGTCAGGGTTCTCTGCAGGTCAGTGGTGAGAAGCGCATACTGTATGTGGAAGATAACCCCTCTAATACGCGGTTGATGGAGCAGGTGTTTCGACGTTTCTCGAACCTGCACCTTGAAACCGCCAACGAGGCTTTCTTTGGTTTGTATAAGGCGAGAACCTCGTCGCCAGATTTGATCATTTTGGATATTAACTTGCCCGGTATGGATGGCTATGAGGCTTTGTCCGTGCTGCAGCGTGATCCTCTGACGCAGGCTATTCCTGTGATTGCGCTCTCTGCTAATGCGATGCCTGATGATATTGCTAAGGGTGGCAAGGCTGGTTTTGCTGAGTATTTGACGAAACCTCTCGATGTCGAACGTCTGATTGCTACTTTTAACCGGCTCCTGGTAGAGGGATGATGGTGCCGGGCTACGGTTTAGGTGGTTGGCTAGCGACCACAAAAAAGGAGCCGTGAGGCTCCTTTTTTGTGGTGTTTAAAAAAGGTGGATACTCTTTATATGTTGCCCATGTGCTTGCCGACAACCTGCAGTAGAGGCTTGAATACTTTTGGTGCCCCGCAGACGACATTGCCAGATTTTAGGCTGCCATTTCCACCTTGGAAGTCGCTGACCAGTCCGCCAGCTTCGGTAACCAGCAATAGTCCCGCGGCGATATCCCACGGCTTTAGGTTCATCTCCCAGAATCCGTCGAAGCGACCAGCAGCGACATAGGCGAGATCCAGTGAGGCGGCGCCGGGGCGGCGAATGCCCGCAGTTTGGCCAGCTATTTCGTTAAGCGCGGTTAGGTAGGGGGTCATTTTTTCGTAGGCGTAGCCATTGAAAGGGATACCGGTACCTATGAGAGCGCCGTTGAGTCCTCGGCGCTGAGAGACCCGTATACGGCGCCCATTGAGCGCGGCGCCGTGACCGCGTGAGGCGGTGAATTCTTCGCGTGTAATTGGGTTCAGGACGACAGCGTGCTGAACCTGACCTTTATAGAGGCAGGCGATAGAAACCGCAAAGTGTGGGATGCCGTGGATGAAGTTGGTGGTGCCATCGAGGGGGTCGATGATCCACTCGTAGTCGCTGTCCTTGCCCTCCGAGCGCCCAGTCTCTTCGCCGACGATGGTGTGGTCGGGATAGGCTTTACGGAGGTTGTAAATGATTTCCTTCTCGGCGGCCTTGTCGACATCCGTTACAAAATCATTGCGACCTTTTTCTTCGAAAGTCACAACATCCACACGCTCCAGCGCGCGTTCAATCAGTTCACCGGCTTTACGTGCAGCACGCAGGGCGATAGTCAGCATAGGTTCCATAGAACACCATTCACTCGTTAGACAGCATTGTTTGATAAAGAGCAGGAGGCCACACAACAAGCGGTTTTCAGCCTGTGGAAACTGTGCGTCTCAAAAAGGAGCGCGATTATAGCAGCCACGCTATTAGGATAGTAGTCAATTTGTTACACTGCGCGGCCAAAATATGGTGCCTTGTGCACTGTGCACAGATTATGACCAGGTGTCGGGCTTGCTATGACTGATATGACCGCAGAAAAAGACGCTACGGCGTTAGACAATATTCGCATTGTATTAGTGAATACTTCCCACCCGGGTAATATTGGCGCCGCCGCCCGTGCTATGAAGAATATGGGCTTGTCGCGTCTTTATCTGGTTGAACCGCAAAAATTCCCCCACGACGATGCTTGGTGGCGTGCAGCCAGCGCCCGAGATGTACTGGAAAATGCAGTGGTAGTTGAGACGCTGGAAGAGGCGGTTGCAGACTGCCCACTTGTGGTTGGCACCAGTGCCCGAGGTCGCCGTATTCCTTGGCCCCTTGTGACACCACGCGAGTGTGGCGAGCGTGCGGCTGTGGAGGCGCAGAGCCACGAGGTGGCGATCATCTTTGGCCGCGAGGACCGAGGTCTGACCAACGAAGAGTTGCAGGTCTGTAATTACCATGTGCACATTCCGACCAATCCTGATTACAGCTCATTAAATCTGGGGTGTGCGGTACAGGTGTTGTCCTATGAATTGAGGATGGCTTATCTACAGGGGCGCGACGGTCAGTTGCCGAAGTTTGATGAGTGGGATGTGCCCCCAGCGACCAGCCAAGCACAGGAACACTACTTTAAGCACCTGCAGGAGACGCTGGAGGAGCTCGATTTTTTACAGCCGGGTAATCCACGTCAAACCATGACCCGTTTGCGCCGCCTGTATAGCCGCGTGAGGATGGATGAAATGGAATTGAATATATTGCGAGGTGTGCTAACGGCTACCCAGAATCACCTGTCTCTCTCGGATAAGAAAATAGCCGCTCTAGAGGCGCAGTTGGCCGTCAAGGGCGGTAATTAGTGACTGCTGAGGCGGCTGCCGTCCACGCTTGATGTCTGGGCGGGCTGCAGGTTTGAGGGCTACTGGCTATACTTGAGTAAAATAGTTGGTTATATACTTGATCAAATTAGTCGGTTTTAGCATAATGCCGGCCTTGATTACCCGTATGGAATAACGACATGCGTCTTACAACGAAGGGTCGCTACGCTGTGACCGCTATGCTGGACTTGGCCCTGCACTGTCATCAGGGCCCCATTAGCTTGGCTGGCATCTCAAAGCGTCAGGAAATCTCTCTGTCGTACCTAGAACAGTTGTTTTCCAAGCTGCGTCAACGTGAGTTGGTGAGCAGTGTTCGCGGCCCTGGTGGTGGTTATCGGCTAAGTCGGCCAACGGCTGAAATATTTGTCGCTGAGATTGTCGATGCTGTGAATGAGTCCATCGATGCGACCAATTGCGGCGGTACGGGCAGTTGTCAGCATGGCGAGGTCTGCTTGACCCATTACTTGTGGTGCGACTTGAGTGACCAGATTCACGACTTCCTCAGCGGTATTAGTTTGGCCAGTTTGGTTGAACGCAATGATGTGAAGGCGGTTTCGGAGCGTCAAGATAGCCGCCAAGACAACACCGGGATTAAGAAGCTCAATGTGATTGCCGCATCAAACGCCGGATAGTGCTGGTTAATTGAGTACCCTAAAAAGAATACGAGTAAATTATGGCTGGGCCGATATATCTGGATTACGCTGCAACCACACCGGTTGACCCTAAGGTCGCCGAGGCTATGGCCAGCTGTCTAACCGTGGATGGTGTTTTTGCTAACCCCGCTTCGCGTTCGCATTTTTTTGGTTGGCAGGCTGAGGAGCAGGTTGAGCTGGCGCGCCGAAAAGTTGCAGAACTACTGCACTGCGATGCTCGTGAGGTAGTGTGGACCAGCGGTGCGACTGAGTCGAACAACTTGGCCATTAAAGGCGTGTTCGAGCGCGCGGCGGTTATTGACGGGGGGGCTGTTCGTTACAGCGGTCACCTAATTACCTCAACCATTGAGCACAAGGCGGTGGTTGACCCCGCTAAGTGGTTGCAGTCTCGGGGTGTTGACGTCACCTGGTTAACCCCTGATGCCGACGGTCTGATTAGCATTGAGCAGGTTCAGGCAGCGTTGCGAGATGACACGCGTTTGGTCAGCTTGATGCAAGTGAATAATGAGGTGGGGGCGGTTAACCCCATTGCGGAGATTGGCCAGATGTGCGGTGAGCATGGTGTGTTGTTGCACGTTGATGCGGCGCAGGCAGCGGGCAAGGTGGATATTAATGTGTCGTCCTTGAGGGCTGACATGGTGAGCCTCTCAGCGCATAAGTTCTACGGCCCCAAAGGGGTTGGTGCGCTGTATGTAAAACGCAGTGTGCAAAGTCTGTTAGAACCGATTATTCATGGTGGCGGACACGAGCGCGGTATGCGCTCCGGCACCTTGCCAACCCATCAGCTGGTGGGTATGGGCGTTGCTGCTGAGCAGGCGCTGGCTGGGCTAGATGGAGAGGTGCAACGTATTGCACAGCTACGGGATAATTTGTGGAGTGGGATTGCAGACCTGCCAGGTGTGAAGCGCAATGGATCTTTAGAGGCGATCAGCCCCGTTCATCTAAACGTTTGTTTTTCTGGTGTCGACGGCGAAACCCTAATACTGTCCCTGCGAGAACTGGCGGTGTCGTCAGGGTCTGCTTGTACTTCGGCCAGTATGGAGCCGTCTTACGTACTGAAGGCGATGGGTTTAAGTGACGAGGATGCCCACAGTTCGATTCGTTTTTCCCTGGGGCGTTATAGCGAGCCAGGCGAGGTCGAGCGAGCGGTTGCGCATATACGCACTACCGTCAGTGGTTTGTTGGCGGCGTAATCAATTTGGCTTGCTGTGCCAGTGGCTGTTTTGCTGCTTTGGCGGGTGGGCGTGTTAGACGGCCTTAGGCCGAATGAGCAATATAAGCGTGCCTCATGCGCCATAGAGCGCAGTCGCACAAAGCTGTGTGCCTGGTTGGAGTCCCGTGTTAAGGGGCGAAAGAGGTGTACCGAGTGATTAGCCAAGTTGTAGAGAGTTCGTGGCATGACTGAACAAATAGATAAGGCCCTCGAGCGCGAGTACGAGGCGGGATTTGTATCCGATATTGAGTCAGAGACCTTTGAACCGGGTTTGGATGAAACGGTGATTCGTCGTATTTCGGCCATGAAGGAAGAACCTGAGTGGATGCTGGATTGGCGTCTGAAGGCCTTCGCTGCCTGGCAAGAAATGGAAGAGCCGGATTGGGCTCACGTCGATTATCAGAAGATCGACTATCAGGCTATCTCCTATTATTCTGCGCCTAAGAGCATGGCTGACAAGCCGCAGTCGCTGGACGAAGTGGATCCAGAGCTATTGCGCACCTACGAAAAACTGGGCATTCCACTGCTTGAGCAGCAGATGCTGGCGGGTGTCGCCGTGGATGCGGTCTTCGATTCCGTTTCCGTGGTTACCACCTTCCGCGACAAGCTGGCTGAAGTTGGGGTTATTTTCTGCCCTATTTCTGAAGCCATACGGTCGCACCCGGAACTGGTGAGGAAGTACCTCGGCAGCGTCGTGCCGCAGAAAGACAACTACTTCGCGGCGCTTAACTGTGCTGTCTTCACCGACGGCTCGTTTGTCTATATTCCCAAAGGCACTCGCTGCCCGATGGAGTTGTCGACCTATTTCCGCATCAATGAGCTGAACACCGGCCAGTTCGAGCGCACGCTGATTATCGCCGATGAAGGCAGTCACGTCAGCTACCTCGAGGGCTGTACGGCGCCGCAGCGCGATGAAAATCAGCTGCACGCGGCCGTCGTTGAATTAGTGTGCATGGACGACGCTGAGATCAAGTATTCAACCGTGCAGAACTGGTACCCAGGCGATGAAAACGGCAAGGGCGGTATCTACAATTTTGTCACCAAACGCGCGGTCTGCCACACCAATGCAAAGGTTTCTTGGACGCAGGTTGAGACGGGTTCGGCGGTAACCTGGAAATACCCTAGCTGCATACTAAAAGGTGACAACAGTATTGGTGAATTTTACTCGGTGGCCCTCACTCGTGGCGCTCAACAGGCCGA
>Ga0209081_1002641_pt1 | contig 10332 bp, 10 predicted proteins | sample GOMGulsemesocosm_4_FD_184636 | JGI IMG/M metagenome (GOLD analysis project Ga0209081, IMG submission 184636) | Methane-oxidizing microbial communities from mesocosms in the Gulf of Mexico - GOM15B Gulf of Mexico (SPAdes) (version 2) | ecosystem: Environmental > Aquatic > Marine > Cold seeps... | reverse complement strand
TAGCCGATAGTATTATGGCAAAAAATCCTAAAATAGTAGGTATCTATAGACTAACGATGAAAACGGGCTCAGATAACTTTAGAAATTCTGCCATACAAGGCATTATGAAAAGGATCAAAGCCAAAGGGATAGAAGTGATTATTTATGAGCCTGCCTTGCAAGATGGCGAGTTCTTTCATTCAAAAGTGATAAAAGAATTAGATGTATTTAAAGCGATGAGTGATGTCGTTGTTGCCAATAGATTGGAAGATAATATCTTAGATATTTTTGATAAAGTTTATACTCGAGATATATTTAATAGTGATAGCTAAAGGAAAAAAATTGAAAGTATTGGTAACAGGAACAGCGGGCTTTATTGGCTATCATCTAGCCAAAAAATTGCTACAAAGAGGGGATGAAGTCGTAGGTATTGATAATATTAATGACTACTACGATGTCAATCTAAAGCATGGGCGACTAAAAGAGCTAGGTATTAACTGCCAAAACACCAAAAACCCGACTTCAACTGAGCACAAAGGGAACATTGTCCACAAAAGTACAAAATACCCAAACCATACATTCATCAAGCTAGACCTATCAGATAAGCTCGGCATGGACGAGCTTTTCAAAACCCAAAAATTCGATGCAGTGGTTAACCTTGCAGCACAAGCGGGTGTACGCTACTCACTCGAAAACCCATATGCCTACATACAAAGCAATATTGTCGGCTTTATGAATATACTAGAGGGCTGTCGTCACTACGGCGTGAAAAATCTCTGTTATGCTTCTAGCTCTTCCGTTTATGGACTTAACCAGTCACAGCCTTTTAAAACGACTGATTCAACAGAGCACCAAGTCAGTATGTATGCCGCGACAAAAAAGTCCAATGAAATGATGGCACATACTTATGCCCACCTTTATGGCATACAAACAACAGGGCTGCGTTTTTTTACCGTCTATGGGCCATGGGGTAGGCCGGATATGGCACCGATGCTCTTTACCGATGCCATACTGAATGACCGCGCCATAAAAGTATTTAACCACGGAAAAATGAGTAGAGACTTTACTTATATAGACGATATAGTCGATGGCATAATGAAAGTTATCGACAACCCCGCAAAAAAAAATACGCAATGGGATGCAAAAACCCCTGATATATCCAGTTCATCGGCAACATATAAGCTCTATAATATAGGCAACAATTCACCACTAAGCCTAATGGAATTTATAGAAACCATAGAAGGTGCATTAGGCAAAGAAGCCGAGAAAAACTACCTGCCTATGCAAGATGGCGATGTGGTTTCTACTTATGCAGATATCAGTGGGTTGATAGATGATTTTGGGTATAAGCCAAAGACAAAGCTAAAAGAGGGCGTTGGAGAGTTTGTGAGTTGGTATCGAGAGTTTTACGGGTGTTAGACGTGGCGGTAAACTGGGAAAATTTAGCTTAGCAGATAAAAGGTATTTTATTTTTCGGTGAAACCGGTGATATGAGCTTTGATCAGCTGCGTGTTTTAGAAACCTCTGAATTTATGTCTGTTGATGGCACTCGACCATTAAATCTGGGGTGCAAGTTGTTGTATGAAAACAATTAATAAGAATGTGTAGTTTTATTGAATTAAAATAGGGTAACTACTCACCCCATATGGTCAACCTTCCCAGCTAATGCCATTTGAATAGCAATCAATGGATTAATTCCCTGGTTTGCCATTGTTTGCAGGTAGCTCGATATACGACAATAAGCCTTCGCATATATTTCAGCTCTGAAACATCCCGAAACTTTTTGCTTTACCTTAGCCATTCTCAAGTCTTGCTCGGCTCTATTATTGGTAAATGCAACATGCGGGTCTTTTGAAAAGAGCAGAACGGCAGTCTCATGAAGTTTCAACCGTTCCCATAGGTTATGTGCATCAGATTTTGCAATTTTACCGCGTTTACCACTTGGTTTCGGCGGGATAGGGGGCAATTCTTTTTCCCCTCGCGTAAGAATATTTCGGTATCGCTTTTGCAAGTTGGCTAGGTCTTTTTCATTGAGCCTCTTTTCTGTAGTCTGAGAGACTTTGCGACAGGTTTCCTGCAACAGCCGTTTCATATTGAGTGTCCACCGGTAGTTATTAGACTCGGCGATAAAGGTTAATTCACGCAGTAAATGTGAGCCGCACAGTCCGTGCTCGCAGTGTTTATATGAAAAGTAAGATGACCAGCAATCATGAATAATGGTGCCGCCATAGCGAGGAATGATATTTATTGATTCAATGGCTTCTTTCCCCCGTTTTCGATGTAAAAACTTAAGTGTTATATCGCCTGCAGAATAAACATGAATCCAGTGATTTTTCTTATCCACACGAAGAGAGGTTTCATCTACATGAATAGCGGGAGTTTGAAGAATCTGCTCTACCGCCGCTGAAAATCAGGGAAACGGAGCGCAGCGAAGTGATGATTTTTAGTCCGCAGTAGGCGACAGGGAAATTCGCCAATCCGAAGTGAACTGTAAGTTCGCTCGGGAGGCAAGAATTTTATCCCGACAGCCGTCAAGTCAATGAGGTAGATTTAACGAAGCGGCTTTTGTGCGTAGTTGAATCGTACGCAGGACGAACTGGGGCTCCCATAAATCGCTCCGTAGGCGAGTGAATATTGGCGATAGGACATCCCAATATTTCACGAGGTAGGTTGGCGCGCCAATTGAGCTTCCCAACTCTCTAAAGCTTGGTGTAATCGAAGGATGAATTTAAGTAAACTGGCTTCTTAAATAACGACGCCAATTATGGATTTAACTAACTTTTGCACGCGATTAAGTGCAACCATTTGGCAAACCAGAAGATTAATCACGAAAGCTTTTAAACCGTCGCCGTACTGTAATGGACCATGCATATCTGATGGAAATCGTCCCTTTACTGTTGAATCACAGCTAGGGCACTGCTTAACTTCAGCATCGACATGCTCAACCACTTTCTCAAACACAATATCAATTTTGGTTCGTCTTTCAGTATGAGTGCAAGGTGCGTTAATTAATGAACAGCACAACTGTCGACTTTAGAAAGCGAAATGGTTTCTTTTGTTCGGGTATTATTAGCGAGCCCGCTGTTTTCCTTTTTTCCTTCGCTGAAAATCAGGGAAACGGAGCGCAGCGAAGTGATGATTTTTAGTCCGCAGTAGGCGACAGGGAAATTCGCCAATCCGAAGTGAACTGTAAGTTCGCTCGGGAGGCAAGAATTTTATCCCGACAGCCGTCAAGTCAATGAGGTAGATTTAACGAAGCGGCTTTTGTGCGTAGTTGAATCGTACGCAGGACGAACTGGGGCTCCCATAAATCGCTCCGTAGGCGAGTGAATATTGGCGATAGGACATCCCAATATTTGTTGGCGCGCCAATTCCCTTACTCCCTTGATGGTCTAAGGCTGATTCATCTTTGTCGGTTTGGGAAGAGGGCTTGCTGGAATTCTTATTGTCTTTTTTGGTACTTCTTTCAAGAAAGATGGAGAGTATCAACTCAATAATCATGAACATGCTATTCATGAGTGCCTTACTTTCATTCGTGATTTTGCCATCCGCACACAGTTGTTCAAAGTCCGCTTTCAGCTTACTAACTTCGTTTCTTACTGAGGATTTATCAAGATTGGCCATTAACAATAAATACAATTATTCTGGAATAACTGTATTATATCATTGGTTTATTTGACCTCTTGGTGTCCCCTAGATTCAACTATAACCAATTTTCTAACACGCAACCATCCGACGATTAATTAAATCAGTGCAGCACACTTTTTGTGCCCTCTCTTTGCGAGTTTTATGAGGGTATAAGAAAACAGAATTATTTCATCAAAAAAGCTGTCAAGTGTTTTTTTACTTTTTTATTGGGGTGAGTAGTTACGAATAATCTTAAATAGCCAATAGCCAATAGCCAATAGCCAATAGCCAATAGCTGGGATGCTGATCAGCGCTGGCAACTTACATCTCGTGTAATGAAGTGCTGAAGCGATGGATTCTGGCGAAATTAATGTAGCTATAATACCTTCCTGTGTGGGGTGAATAGTATTAAGCAGTATTTTTTCGACTCAGTTACGCTATGCTGCCGTAAGCTCACGTTAATTCTCTCGTCGCCACACTATTACTTATGGTGGCTTGATGAATTTCTGGGAAACTTCAGATCCTTCTATTAAACCGAGTTAATCACCAATATAAGTAAACACTTTTTTGGCAAAAACACGATTTACTTCTCGACATTCCTCCAGTACTCCGTCGAAAGAAATTGCTCTCGGTATCACTTTTGGAAAATCATCAAACGACGAAACCAAAGGCATATATTTAAAATCAAAAAACTTTGACGAATTGGGCAGAATGACAACTTTTTTCCCACACAGCATTGACCAATACATAGCATGATAACTGTCTGTTACAACGTGATCTGAGGACTTTATTGCTGCAACAATATTTTCCAAGGTATCCGAGTTTGATACTACGTGAAAATCTCGAATTTTTCCTACCTTTTCTTTATTTTTAAGTGTTCTACGGTGCATAATTAACACCGTGTCTCGCTCCACCACAGCGGGAATATCGAAAATAGGGTGAAGACAACTTGCACACGGCACCCAGCTTGCCCCCCCCTTAAAATCACGCACACCAACCATTCCAAATCTATTGATATCAACATTATATTTAGGGTGATGATTTTTTATATTCTTACTATTATGCCCAACTCCCCACAATACGATCTTTTTGCCTTTGGATGCTAAATATTCAAATAATCGCATCTGAAATGCAAAACTATTCCGGTTTAACAGCCCGCCCCCACCAACAATTATATGGCTATTCGACACAATATCAGACCAACCTGAAGTGTAATTCATGTCATTTTTTTTAAACCCGTTAATATCAAGAGCTGTATTATTTAGTTCACTAAAATAGTGATATGGCGCACTAAAGTAATCACCGGCATTTGCATAATCAATTCTGTGAATACTTGCAATACCTGGAATACTCTGTTGATTTTTCTGAATTTCAGTTAGTATTTTCCAACGGGTTGGATATTGTAAAAAAAGCGATTTCATAATCCTAATATACTCAAATTATAGTAATACCTTCGGTAAAACTCAGGCCACATTAGCATGAATTTTACCAATCCCTGCGTCTTGAAAAAACTTATCGGTCATTAAAACTCCTCTGCATTTAGGCTAAGCGAATCAATAATGTCCTAGGAGCCTGCCCGAGAACTAACATTTAACTTAGCCGCCTACCATATGTAGTGGTTACGATTAGCAAAAAACCACTATATGCTGATTTAATTTTCAAAACCCTTTGTTCTCGGACAAGCTCCTAGTGCTTTACCGATCTCTGACCTTCTTTCGTGTGTTTAAAGTTCTCGTCAATTTGGTGAATATATTGTATTTTATATTTTATTCAGTTGAAATATGTAGTTAATTCCATCAAAGTTGTAACAATTGCGCATCTAAATTTGCGCAGCTTAGAAAAACAACCTAATAATCGACTGGCGAGTATTTTAATTGTCTAGTTTCACCACGTTATACCCATCTCCTTACACACAAGTCTAATCGAGCCCCTCTAATTTACGAGCCATTTGTGCGCCAAACACACAATCTTGCATTCTCTGAAAGCCGATCCAGATACTTTTAGCACCAGGGTCCCCATCTGATTTTCGCCCTAAGAATCCGCCTAATGTCGCTAAATTTTTTAGTACCGTATTAAGTGTTGGTGCCTTTTTTGGAGTTGTTTTTTCCAGTAAAACATAGGATGATTTCCATTCCAATGGGTCAAAAATCAATTCTGCGGGTAAGTCAGGACAGACGCGACCTAAGCGCATAAGGTACATCACTCGCCAAGTAATAATCATGGACATAATAAGCGCTTTTTCTATGCGTTCTTTCTTTGCTAATTGTAGTTTTTCTACTTTGCAGCCAACCTTCAAAACATCAAAAAACATTTCGATTTCCCAGCGGCAGCGATACCAATCAATCAGTTCACTCGCTTGTGCTTCATTTTCTACAAGACGGTTGCTGAGTAATCGCCAAACGAGCGGTGACTTCCCTGCCGGCGGGTTCATTTCTTTTGCTTGAACGAGAGTGACCTCAATACCGTCTTTTCCCTTGCGTGGAAAAGTGCAACGGAGCACTTTAATTTCTTGCTGAACCTGCCGAGATTTTTCACCTTTTTTTCTTGGCTTAATAAAGCTGATTCGGCTCATGACTTCTTGTTTATCAACACTATCCCAAAGCTTTTGTTCCGCTGATAGTTTACGGTTATGTCTTGCTCGGACCAACCAATCTGCGGGGGTGCTTAAGGCTTTGCTTTTGGCCATTAAACTTAAAATATCGCCTTCTCTATCGGCGACATAAACCAACCGACTTTGAGGGCAGCGCTCTGCCATTTCAGCAACTCGCTCATAGCCTTCTACCCAGCGATCACTTTCTTTTATTGTTGGCGTTTCTAGGTCTTTCGCTTTGCTTTCTCCACGAGACCACATCCATGCATCGCTGATACCTAAAGGAATACGGTTTGGTGTGATGCAAAGCGTTGGATGTAAATACATGCCGCGCTGCGCATCATAGGATAAGCGGCCTAAGCCTTCGGTTTCCTGACCATTGAAATCCAGTTCTGTTGTATCTTGCAGGCAGAGTATAACGGGCTCTTCACTCTTTATAATTCGCTGCTCAACTTGATCCTTATGGGCGGTTAATAGCTTTTCCCATGTTACACTTTCATTGCTATAAAATCGATAAGTTGCCTGTGTTTCTGCCCAACCTTGGCATGCCTGAGGAATACTAGACTTAGGTGATTTAGCTAGCGTTTCAAGCAGTTTCACCGCTCGTTTCTTGATTCGTTCATCGCCTAAATCTAAATGATGGAATTCCATTTCTGCCCAGCTCATAATAATTTACAACCAAATAATTCTATTTTACAGCCTTATTTTAGACTTGTGTGTAAGGAGATGCGTTATACCCAGTTTTTCAAAAAATAAAGGACAGCCCTGATAACATATTAAAACTTTCACCACAAAGGAATTAATATGTCCCAAAGCTATCACACGAATGCAACAACAAACATGCATTCAAGAGCAATTATACAACAATCTCCTCTTAGTAATGCGGAGCTATCAAATCATTTTAATATAAACGAGAAAACCGTTGCCAAATGGAAAAACAGAGAGCATTTAGAGGATAAAAGTTCACGCCCAAATACGATTAAGCGATCTTTAAATGACCTAGAAAGAGAGATTATTAGAGTGGTGCGCACCTAACTTGGTTAGAGCTTGACGACTTAGTTGATACCGTAGCGCCTTCTATCCCTAATGCGAATAGAAGTAACGTCTACCGGACACTAAAAGCATTTGACATTAACAGGGTTCCAGAAGAAAAGAAGTTGCAAGCTAAAAAATTTAAAGAATATGAGCCTGGATATTTACATATCGACGTAACTTACTTGCCTAAGCTAGACGGCATTAAACACTACCTTTACGTTGCCATTGATAGAGCCACCCGCCTGATGTTTTTTAAAGTTTATACCAATAAAACAGCGCGTAATGCGGTTGATTTTTTAAAGCATTGTAAAACCTATTTTCCTTTTTATATCAGTCATATACTAACCGATAATGGGGCAGAATTTACAAATAAGTTTACCAGCAGAAAAAATAAAGCCACTGGAAATCATGAGTTTGATATGGCTTGTATTGCAGAGTACATAGATCACAGGCTCACAGCTCCCGCTACACCCCAAACCAACGGAATGGTTGAGCGTGTAAACGGAACAATCAAAGGTGCTACGATCAAAGCCACAACGTATGAAAATATAAGCGAATTAAAGGCCTATTTAAACAAGTTCTTGGTGTATTACAACCTCAACCGAAGGCATGGTGGCTTAAAAAAAGAATTAAAGGTTAGAACGCCCTTTGAAGCCGTTCAGTGTTGGTATACAATAAACCCAGAAATTTTTATAAAATCTCCCGATATGTTTCGAGCTGACCTTTTAAAAAATCATGGTACAACGTAGTGAAACTTAACATTTTATCACCTACACTTTGCTCATATCTCCCAGAAACAGGCCAATTCCAAAACCTTTTTATCTCAGGTAGGTTGGTTATTCAATATATTGCTGTGTATTAAAACAGCCGAAAAATAATAGAGTCAACATAATGGGTTTAATTACAACTATAAATACCAAAATTGCACAGCGACACGCAGCGGCACTTAATTCAGCCTCCAAAAAAGATATACGGTATCTGGTATCCAACCAAAACTGGTCAATTCACCACGACGGTGAATGTCTAATGCAAAATTTGCCTACCCTGACTGGAGAACTAACCATCAGTCAAAAAGGCATTAATCACGGTATACTGCACTACGGAGGTATAGCAGATGCACTGAGCAGTGGAAAAATGCGTTGGCCAGACAGTAATCAGGTGCATTGCGGCCTAACCTGGTTTCATATTTTGGAGAATGACAAACGCCTACAACTCGTCAATGCTCTCGATAAAAGGTTGGCGTTTTGGCATTCTTCCTGTCAAAGCACTATGGATCGTCTAATTAGTGCAGGCGCCGACCCCAGAAAATGCCATGTAATTCCTTTAGGCGTAGACCCAAATAAATTTCAGCCCGCGACCACAGAACAGCGCAACCAACTGCGTACACAGCTTGGCGTTTCTGAGCATGCAAAAGTAATTGGCTCGTTTCAAAAAGATGGTAAAGGCTGGAATACGGGGCGACAACCAAAACTTGAGAAAGGACCAGATATATTATGTGACGTGGCAGAAGGTCTCGCAAAAAACCACGAAGTTTTTGTCATTCTTAGCGGTCCTGCACGCGGTTATGTAAAGCAGCGCTTGGAAAAGTCTAACATCCCTTATTTTCATACAGGGTACTTAAATCATGCGAATGATGTAGCTCCATTTTTTGCAGCATTAGATGTTTACTTGATTAGCTCGAGAATAGAAGGTGGCCCTAAGGCAGCCCTTGAAGCGCCTGCAAGTGGCGTACCATTGGTGAGTACTGCTGTGGGTATGGTGCCAGATATAATTACTCACGGCATAAATGGGTTGATAAATGAAGTAGAAGATGTGCGTGGCTTAATAGAAAGCTGCGAAAAAGTATTTAACTCCTCTGATTTAGCTAATAAATTATGTTTCAGCGGCCGTCAACTTGCTGAGTCTTTGTCTTGGCAGATTATTGCCCAAAGATACTGCAATGAATTGTATTTACCGTTATTAAAAAGTACTTAAACTGGCTTGAGGCCATTGATTGAACACCAATTTCAAAAACTGCTAGAAAATATTTAGCTTACAAAGGGAAAGCCAAAATCCCCACTTTGTTTCCAGCCAAGCGCATTTCAAAGCCCACTACTATCATGCGTACTCCCATGCCAGCTATTTTAATAGCCGATTACTATAAATGATTATTTACAAGGTACTGCGGATAAGAAAACTAGTTACAGTTACTGCTAGGAGCCTGTCCGACAACTAACGTCTAAGCCAGGCGCTTATTTTTAAAATCATTACGCATACCCTCCGAGCGAATAGAATAAAAAGCACATAATAGCCATATAATTCCAATTATATCAGTAATTTATAGTAGAATATGCATTCTATTTTCATACTAAAAAGTATTTAGAATGCCGTCATGACTATCCCTTTCAAGACTCATCCCGTCGAATTCCATCAACATCTTCTATTTCCCAGTAATATCTTTGATTTATTAGCAGATGATCATGAATGCTATCTTTATAGTGACCTATTTAAACAGCTGGACACCGCATCAATTGAAAGTAACTATAAGTACATCGGCCAAAATGCTTATCATCCGAAGCAAATCATTTCTATTCTGATTTATGCGTACAGCCGCGGTGTGTTTAGCTCAAGAGAAATACAAAGACGCTGTAATGAAGATCTTTCATTCATGTTTATTGCACAAATGAATTGCCCTAACTTCCGCGTATTAAGTGACTTTAGAAAAATAATAGTGAATTTTTCCACGATTGTTTTAAGCAGACTGTTCAGCTAGCCATCGAGTTAAAGTTAGCCTCTTTAGGCCATATTAGTCTTGATGGTTCAAAATTTCAGGCAAGCAGCTCTAAGCACAAAGCCATGAGCTACGGACGATTGAAAGAAAAAGAGTTGGCCTTAAGTAATGAAATCGATGCGCTCATTGAACAGGCCGGTCGTAGTGATAAAGAAGAAGACCAGGCTTACAAAGACAAAACGGGGGTATGAAATACCCGAAGACTGATGTGTCAACACTTTTATGGACACAGAATTACGCAACTTTTAGCTGCCTTTCATAATCAACAGGTGACATATGATCATTCGCTGAATGGCGTCGTTTACGGTTATAAAAAACCTCGATATATTCA
>Ga0209081_1002640_pt1 | contig 10335 bp, 11 predicted proteins | sample GOMGulsemesocosm_4_FD_184636 | JGI IMG/M metagenome (GOLD analysis project Ga0209081, IMG submission 184636) | Methane-oxidizing microbial communities from mesocosms in the Gulf of Mexico - GOM15B Gulf of Mexico (SPAdes) (version 2) | ecosystem: Environmental > Aquatic > Marine > Cold seeps... | reverse complement strand
CTTAGTCATGCCAACAGACATTTCATTGCCACATTTTTCGCTAACTAAATCACCCGTCTTTTTATCCTTAAAATATGCCTTCCCACTACAGGTACCAATACGGGGGTTATCCCTCATTCGCTGAATCAATATTTCAAAGTAACGAGGAGGCAAATCTAAATCAAGATCAAACTTACAAACAAAATCAAACTGGCTCGTATCAACCTGATCATAACCATAGTAAAAAGCCTCAATTACACCCGGCCCAACACTGCGGTGCCCTCTATTCTCGCGGGTAACCACCTTAATAAACGAATGCTTAACCGCATACTCAGCCAATATATCAGGCGTAGCATCGGTAGAACCATCATCTACAATCAGCCATAAGCTAGGCTGCACGGTTTGCGCCACAACACTATCCAGCGTTACACGCATAAACTCCGCTTCATTACGACAAGGGGAAACCAATAAATATGACATATTCAATCCAACACCTAAATACTATTTATACTCAATCAAGGTTCCACGCCTACCTTGCCATTTATTAAACGCAAATTGCATCATACCCAAGAATTGTGGGAACTTACCAATCACGTTAGACAATGCGTAATAAAATGAAGATTGATATGAATGCATACTCGACTTATTTTTAAGCATTAAACGAAACACTTGCAAAGGATAAATTAAAAAAACCAATGAAAAAGAAATATTTAATAATGATAGCAACATTATTACCACTGGTAACATTACAGACCATACAAGAGCACTCAATACTTGCTTCACTTTATACTTTTCAGCAGAATAAAAGTGTAAGTAACAGCCATTAGCATATGCATAACCAGCTCTCTTAGCTCTATTCCACCACTGACTAAACCTTGTTATAGCCGCATCATGCAAGGTCATTTCTTCATCAAGCCTAAAAATTTTCCAACCTTTTTCTCGCAACCGAAAGCACATTTCAGGTTCTTCACCCGCAATTAGGTCATCTCTATAACCATTCACTTCAACAAAAGCACTTACTCTAATCAATGCATCCCCACCACAAGCCAGAGCATCACCAATAGGTGTATTCCACTCAATATCACAGAGTTGGTTATATAGAGACTTTGCAGGGTAGCGCTCACGACGGTGACCGCACACAACCGCATAATTTGTATCACTATCTAAAAAATTTTCCGCTGAATACACCCACTTTCGCTGAACTTCACAATCCCCATCTACAAATTGAATATACGATAAATTTGGATTTTTGCTAAGCAGGTAAGAAGCTCCTTCATTTCGTGCACGTGCTGCAGTAAAAGGCGTTGATAAATCCAAGGACACACAATCAACTCCTCGTTCAGAGGCTTCAAGCAAGCTATTGTCAGATGACCCAGAATCTACGTAAACTACAACTTCAACGCAAGATTTAAGCGAGTCCATACAGGCCACTAAACGAGCCCCTTCATTTCGGCCAATAATAACTGCGCCCACCTTATTATTCACCTAGGTTTCCATACTATAAAAAATTCACTCTGCGTATTTTCCTAAACATCATATAACTAGTTACAAAAAAAACAAATAAAGGGATAACGAGAGCCAAGGAAGCCGCTACCCCAAACGACATAAAAATTTCTTTGAGTGGCAACACCATTTCATGGCTAATGAATAGAGGAAAAGCTAAAATTCCAATAACAGCAAAAAACTGAACCGAAAATTGCAGTACTTTATTAAAATTGCTGTAATTGAACAACACTCTATTTATTCCAGAAAAAACAATTAAAATCACACCCGCATAAACAAGCCAGCGCCAAATATAATTATAAGGGCTCGGCCAAACAAACCAACTATCTAGGCTCCCAGCATGGAGCGAGAAGCTATAACCAAGTAACAATAATATTAAACCTGTAACAGCATAAACTGAACTAATAGCTTCAGCTACAAACTTGCGCAAATGGAGGCCAACTGCAACACCTAACATCGTTCCAGACAACATTAAGAAATATGAGTATTTTGCTGTAAATAATAGCTTTAAAAATTCGATTATCCCCTCGGCATGATAGACGCCTAGATGCCGAATAAAAAAAGTATGAAGGCAATAAAAAACTATAGACAACAGTAGGCTCATTAAAATGGATTCTTTAGAAAAAGAAAGCACCTTAAACCAAAAACCAAGCGTTAACGTAATTAACAAATAATACGTCAATACAGAATAAAATGAGTTTGTAAAATCTGTAAATGTAACAAAAGGTTCAGTCTGCCACTTTTCAATAAAACTAATAACTGCTAAAGCGAGAATCCCCCACAGCAAGAGTCGCACAGTCTTCCCTAATATTTTTTTAAACCGGTGAGGCTCACTCTCAAAAACTGAGAATAAGGAGTAACTAACGCCAACTCCGTAAATTATAGAAAAACCAGGTGTTCCCATTGAGAATACCGGCGCTAAAACCCACTTAACATCTTGAAAACCTGAGGGTAACCGCTCTATGATGCCAGCTGACCAATGAGCTAAAATAACAAACAATACCAAAAACCCTCGTACGACATTAATTGTCAGACTTGCTCTAATTTCGGGGGAACGAATTTGGTACTTATTACTACTAGTCTCTGCTATGTTTTCTATTTTGGCAGCAATTTCTTTGATATTAAGACCCTGTAACATCCCTTTTGAAACTAAGTCAGGAACATTATCCAACTTTTCCATTTCAATAACTGCACTAATTGCTGTTAATGAATCCCCCCCTAATTCATAATAATTAGAGTTTATATCAACCTGCTTGATATTTAGTGCTTTTTGCCAAATATCCTGAACAAAGCATTCTGTCTCCGTTAACGGTAACTTATTCAAAAGCGACTTATCGTTCTTATTACTTGCAATTAACAATTGAACATTTTCACTTTCTAAACTTGGCGGTGAATATAGCTTTGCTAATTTTTTCCTTTGAGCCTTCCCCGTTGACGTAAGTGGAAACTCATCAAGCTCAACCACCCTAACAACAGATTTATTAGAAACCCCATATGCCGATAAAACATCATGCGCCGCATGACTTAAAACGCTTACCTCTATTGCTAGGCTTTTTTTATACGCAACTAATACACCATGGCCTGTAAGGTCGTTATCATAGCCAGAGATCATAACCCCATCTTTTATTTTCAAAAACTCACGTAAATCCCTTTCAAGCGCATCAGGAGATAGCTTAACACCGCTACAATTAATTAAATCGTCAGCTCGCCCTTGGTAAAATAAGTAGCCCTCTCGTATCTCACCTAAATCATTGGTTTCGAACCATCCATCATCATCAACATTACTAACAAAACGTCCATTTATTAATAATTTGGATGCGACATGACTACCACGGATACATATTTTTCCATCTGAAGAAATCTTTAGTTCCGTATCGCCAATTGCTTTACCAACTGACTCTAAAAGCTCCCCTTCAACTTGATCAATTCGTAAAAAAGTACTACGGGATGCTTCTGTAAGACCATAATGCTGAACGATAATAGCATTTGGAAAAAGCACCTTAAGCTCCTCTTTTTCCTTTCTAGTCATATATTGGCTACCAATCTCAATCCACTTTAAACGCTCAGCTTCTGAAGAGAATAATGATTTGTTCTTTAAGAGAACTCGCCAAAGCGTAGGGACTGCAGATATAGCGTTAATCTCCCCGTTTTTAAGCATATCTCTAATTTCTACTGGGTTAAAGCCGGCTTGAGGTAAGTATGCTTCCCCGCCCACAGTAGCAATAGCCCTAAAGCGCCCTAAACCAAATGAAAAGTTAACAGGAATGCCAACATATTCTCTTATTGAAGAATCAACCTCCATAACCTTATTTAAGCTCTCGGTCACAGCCTCTAGTGCTTCATGAGTCAGCAAAACTCCCTTTGGTTCTCCCTCTGTTCCAGATGTAAAAGAAATTTGTGCTAGCTCATTAGAACAACCAAAACTATGTTTAGACCTAAACCAGCCGAAATCATCAGGCAGCTCTAGTACTTTAGTAACATTAGTAACTTTCTTCCTTAGTTCGTCATTAGCAGAACGTAATATAACTACCGTTAACTTCTCATGGTACGCCCTAAAAACAGCCTCCACGTATGATAGAGAGTTATTAGCAACAACACCTAAAACCTCACTACCCTCCATACTCAACACCCTCCATATAACCGGCAATTTCAGTGGGAATAACCAGCCAAATATCACTTATTCCCGTACTAATGATTACCGTGCCTTTATTTATTATATTTGTCACGTGCTACCAATTACTCGGGCTGGCACACCAGCCACAACTGAACCTGCCTCAACATCCCGCACTACTACAGCATTAGCACCAATTTCACAATTTAGTGGTATATCAGCCCTAGTCACCACAGACCAAAAAATATGATGAATAACACAAACCTTGCAAAAAAATGAAGCAACAAAACCATCTTGCTGTCTATTCTTTTGGTACAACCTAATTGCTCTAAGGAGCTTTCTACTAGGATCCCAAAATTTTCTAGGGGCTTCCCTCTTCCAATCTGGCTTAGTTACAGAAATCATTGATTACCCCAGTACTTATTAGACCAATTTAGCTCCTGCTCTGTTACCACCTGCTTATAATTGGCACAATTTAGTTCAACACCTAGCATTTCACCTAATAGAGCTAGGTCATCATCAAAAATAACGGTTAACTTTTCCGTTTGGGTAGCATTAATTTTTGGCCGTTCACTTAAACGTAATTTTTGCTTAACCCTATCACGTATACTCTTGGGTACCAGCTTACGCCTGAGGAATGTTACCAATTTAGAATCAATAATAAAGCGACCTTTAAATGTCCTAAATCTCTGGCCAGATGTATTTTGTTCAAGCAGATCATCATGCCAAACTACAGCACCTTTATACCCAATAAATTGACTAATCCGTGATAATTCAAATTGCGGGCCAATCCTAAGTGCTTCGGCAAAAACGGGTAAAACCATACCATGCCCATACTGTTGAAAATAAGGTGCTAGTTGATTGGTATAAAGACTATAGTCAATCAGCTCATCAAACTCATCAATCGCTTTATTAATATCCGATTTAATAATGTTTTGCGTCCATTGATGAATGTAATGGGAAACTAAGCGCTCAATTGGATGGCGCATAACGTAAACCAACTTTGGCTTACTAAGCGCCTTACTCATTCTTTCCACAGTACAAGGGTAATCAGGCAGTTTTGTATAGTGGGTACTAGACTCACCACAAATATCTAATGGCTTAGCATCCTTAAACAAATCGTTATACCAATCTTCCCCTAAAGCATATTGCCCGTCATCACTAAAATAATTTGGTTCTTTAGGCGTAGACATATAAATGCCTGCTTGCATTGCTAACTGTTCATGTAAAGTACTTGTCGCGCTTTTCATTGCACCAATAATAATAAAATCAGGTTTTGTCATATAGGCATATTTAAGAGCTTAAGATTTGTGAAATATACTGCTTAAAATCATCTAAATGATTATGCGCAATAGCATAAGTAATCGTCATATCAATATCATCATAAGCATGTACAGCTACATTCCTAAACGAAACAGAGCGACACATATTATTAGCCGTTTCACCAGTGATAATACCTAAATGCTGTAGACCAACAAAAGCACCTGCCATCGTTTCAGGAACAGCGCCATCCTTAGAAGCAAGAATATGCGTAGCAATATCAACACTCATTTGTATCGCACGCGTCAAATTAAGCACAACAACATCTTGCGCATCATAATCCTTAAAAAAATCAGCCTCTTTATTGGGCATACGGGTTTCAATTCTATTCAAGCAGCGCAAAATAGAGTCTACCTTTTTATCAAGAATCACCTTATCCATTTACCAACCACCGTTTTCTCCTTTCCTTGAGCATGCGCTCTATATTAGGCGTAAAATCCTCGATACTATTCACATTCCTAACCGCTAACTGAGTAAACACTTCCTTAGAACCCGCTAAACATTTTCCATATTTCATAATCTGAGCTAACAGCGGTTGCCCAACCGTTCTTAAATCAACTATATCAACCATCGTATCAACTATCTGTGACAGTTGATTAAGGTATGCCATTTTTTTCTCCGCACAAATAACACCGCCATCGGATAACTGAAGTGCAATATCAACATCACTGCTCTGTGTTGCCGTCCCTTTAGCATAAGACCCAAACAACATGGCTAACTCAATTTCCGAATGCCCCTGCAACCATTTCTTTAACAAATCATCTATATCCATAGGCGTTAGTCTATATCGTAATTATCGGGATGAATATAAGCTTTAAGCGGGTTAACAAAATTAACCCAAATATCACGCCACTGGTATTCAGATACATTAGTTTTAAACGTTGAAGACAAAAACCGTCTAAATAACGAAACACCAAAACCTAACGTCCAAAAAACATTCGCCATTAGCAAACCTAATCGTCCATAAACTTGATAGAAATAGCGTGTACGTGATTCATAAAAGTAACGAGGTAAACGTTTACGCTGCTTGGCTTGTGACTTCACCGGCGAACTACCACCACGCAAGTGCACCACATGAGCATCCGGTATATTTAATACCTTCCAACCAGCCTGTTTCGCCTTATGGGCAAAAGCAACATCTTCAAAATACATAAAATAGCCATCATCCATAAGGCCAACATCCTTAAAGACCTCGGCCTTAACGAGCACACAAGCAAAACTTGTCCAATCGTAATAAGCCGCTTGCTCAGACACCTTAAAAGGCACATTAAATTTCTGAAATATTTTAGTAATAAACCCCGTATTAGCGGATGAAATTAACTCACTAATAGGGGTATGAAAACGAAAACAGCTTTCTTGTGGTGCTGAATCTGGCCATTCTAAACGCGGGCTAATTAAGCCAGCAAAATCATCTTTTTTAGCGGCCTTTAGCAATAAAGAAAGAGCCCCTTCACGAACAATCGTATCACTATTTAGCAATAAATAATGTTCTGCTTCAACGTGTTGAACACCCAGATTATTACCCGCAGAAAAACCAGCATTCTCATTAGATGCTAACAATTCCACGTGAGAATCAGCTAAATTTTCAGTAATCCAGCTTCTAATCAAAAGACATGAATCATTTTGTGAGGCATTGTCTACCACCACCACTTTTGCTTTAATGCCTTTTAATTCAGGCAATAAAGAAACTAAGCAATCAATAACTAATTTTGGGGTTTTGTAGTTGATGATAACAACTGCAAGTTTGTTGCTTATCTCCACTATTTTAAGTGCTTTTTGCTAACTTCATTAATTGCAACTTGCGCCTGCTTATTCATAGTACTTAGCTTAAACGTTCGTGAGAGACGCTCTTTCACATACAAGCCAAAGCCATATCGCTTAATAGAAAACATCAATCTAAACACTTTATTGCTTATTTTAAGTTGTAGATGCTCAAAAAAACCAACATCAACAACTGCTTGGCCACTTAAAGCATAGCCTAGTTCCTGCATTAATGGCTTTGCTTTAAGCTCAACATACTGAACCTCTCTCGCTGTTAGTTTAGTTTCCCATTGCCGCACTAAAGAAGGGTCCGGCTTACTGTAAGTTGAATGATCTGCATAGCTAAGCATTTCAGCTGAATATGCAACACTCATAAAATCACAGAGCAATTTAAGCTTCTCTTCGGGAGATAAAATTAAATCTTCAAACCTAATTTCAAAAAATTGTTCTGGTGATATTTTTTGTTGTAATTGCTTCCAAGATATCTCCGTTTCAACCCAATGATCCACCCCATAATAAACATTACTTGCCCAGCCCATACCAATGCTTGACCTTGCCACATCTCTTGGATCTCTAACTAAATGAATAAATTTAGCGTTAGGAAAAAGGGTTGGAATACGATCAAAATGCCTATGTATATTTAATGCTAATACGTTATTGAGCACACTTAATTGACTTATAAACGAATTGATTAAATCAACATAGGGTAAAGACTTATCAATTTCAAGGTTTTTTGATTGGAAAATCCGGTGCGTTGAAAGCCACTCGTGATAAACCCTAATTTCTGGAAATATTCCATTATCAGTGACCAGGTCAAATAAAAAATCAAATTCGCCAGGATTTTTTAAACACGGATGATGATCTAGCATCAAGTGCGTTAATGATGAACCTGAACGAAGGGCTCCACAAATAAAAAAAAGCTGTTGTTTCATAGTTTTATACTGGCCATCGCCTTATCTAAACTCAGTAAACACACACTAAATTCAACCAAAGAATATTTCCTGATGTTTTTAGGTAAACAAAAATACGCCTGATTAATAATATCAGGCCATAACTTTCCCCTTACACCGGCCCACTTTCCACCAGTTTGCTGACAAACCATTCTAAATACATTCGTCATATGCCCTGGTGAAAATAACTCAACTATTTTAATAGGCTGCAAATCAAATAATACTCTTAATAAAAGAGGCCCAAGTGCTGCACCGTGAATTGAAACGATACTATCCGCTAAAGAGACCATCGCAATTTGTTCTAAAATATCATAATCCTCAAGATAAACTTTCTTATAACCCTTTGCGCTTAAAAAATGCTCAACTTCATTCTCATTACTTAAGCACCGAGTTCCCCGTCTAGCAATAAAAATTTTCTTAGGTAACGAAAGTCCTTTATTAAGAATAGCCCTCGCAAACTCACTATTCGACAAGCCATCCTTAATCAAGGTATGTCGAATTCCACGAATAGCAATCCAAGGATCTACATTAAACTCACAAGTCCTTCCTCTCACAGCAACATCAGTCAACAATAATTCAAACCCCGCACTCACAAATAACTGTTTGATATATTTAGGCAATTTACTAGGAAAAATTAATAAAGGCTTCCTCTCATTAATTTCATTTAAAAACACTTTAGAAGCCAATGCAATGGGTAAATGATTAGTAATTGCATGTGCCAAATTTTCTGGATTGTGAGCTCTTAAATCTACAATAGTAGATTTATCGCTAACGACTAGCTCATTAACACGCCTAGAGAAAAACTGCTTAATTTTAGGTCTTATTGAAGAAGACCGCACAGCACTAGTACTCCCCTCAACCTTAAACCTAAAGTTTAATTCACCCGGTTTTGATGCTACTTTAGGTAAATGGATTTCCTCAACTACTGGTTCCCACGAATCCAATAAATAAGTTGAAGGTGCATATAGCCAATTCCGTTCAACTTCATAACTAACAATTTTTTCTATTTTTTCAAGTGCCATAATAAAATCCCAGTAACACCTTTTCCAACTCATCCACCTTTACAGCCCATGAATTATTTTGTGCAACCACCAATGCTTGTTTTGATAATACCTGCCATTCCTCATTGCTCATCAAAGCCATCTCGGTAATAGCTGTCGCCATTGCATCGACATCATCTATATCAATTAAGTAACCAGCACCACTTTCCAGTAATTCAGGTGCGGCACCTGCCCTAGTTCCAATCACTGGTGTACGGCAAGCCATAGCCTCTAATATAGGCAAACCAAAACCTTCATTTCTACTCCCAAAAAGCCAGACATCACACTGGCCATAAATAGATCGTATTTCATCTTGCTCTGGTTCTAAATAAAACGCTGATCCTTTTGGTAAGGGTAAAGATTCGACTGGTAAATGCTTTGCAAAAGCCACTAACTTAATATTTGGTATAATATCTTGTGCTTTTATAAAACTGGCGATAGACGTATCACAGCCTTTAGGACTAAGTTCATCTGCATACATAACACCTACCGTAAAGACTTTATTTTTTAATCTCGGCTTTGAAAAAAACTGCTCCTGGTCTACCCCATTCCCTACAATAGACACATCATCCAAATAGTATTTATTCCTCAAAATATCTTCTAGCCACTGTGCCACAACAATTATTTTGAAGGGCATAGAAAATGTAGCCTCCACCCTCTCAATAGGCAACCAAGGGTGAACCTCGTAACCTTGTATAAAATAAACCTTTTTACCTTTTTTTTCAGGAAACGTAGCAACCCACTCCGCTGTATTCCAGAAGGTCGATATAATAATATCCGCATCAGGTATATCTTCCAAAGTGAGCGGCATATTTTTTACAATTTTCAAATCATAATTTGCTTTTTTAAAAAAAGTATCGTCAAACCCTGATTTGAACTCATAGTTTTTCCACTTCAAAAAAGATTTTATTACTTCTTTAAAGGTCGGTTTCTTCTCACTCGGCGATACGACGGTAACGCTGTGTCCTTTTTCAGACAAAAGTCTAGCGTAAATTGAAATAACCCGAAGACCTCCTGTTACATTCAATGCTGGAACAACAAATGTAATTTTCAACTAATACCCCCTAATTGAACAAGCCAGCAATTTCCATGCTTTCACATTTAAAGGGCTAATAAAAATTGCTTTTTTAGCATACTTCCTTGCTGTTGTAACATTGCCATCCATTAATGC
>Ga0209081_1002637_pt1 | contig 10340 bp, 2 predicted proteins | sample GOMGulsemesocosm_4_FD_184636 | JGI IMG/M metagenome (GOLD analysis project Ga0209081, IMG submission 184636) | Methane-oxidizing microbial communities from mesocosms in the Gulf of Mexico - GOM15B Gulf of Mexico (SPAdes) (version 2) | ecosystem: Environmental > Aquatic > Marine > Cold seeps... | reverse complement strand
AAAAATGGAAAAAGAAGGTTATACAAAAGTTATCTCTTATGTGGGTATTAGAGCAGATGAGCCTAGCCGAGAGGGTTTTTTAACCAATACTATTAACTCTGAATATTTAACCATTAAAATGCCTTTCAGAGAAGACGGACTAAATCGCGAAGATGTTTTTGATATATTGAAAAAAGCAGACTGCTTTGCTGATGATGAAGAAGTTATCAAATACCGGCAGTTATTCGTTAATCAGCAAACAGGTGAGCCCAAAGAACCAACAGAAAAAGAAATTGAAGCATTGATGATTTCTTTGGTTGATTTACGTAATAAAGAGACCCAAAACCAGTCTAATGTTTCTACTGAATTACTTAAAAAAATTGTTGAAGCTAAAGACTCTGGTAAACCCGGTTATTATGGTTGGCGCTCAAGAAGTGGCTGTACTTTTTGTTTCTACCAACAAAAAATTGAATGGTTAAGGCTTAAAGAAATTTATCCTGACGCTTTTGAAGAAGCTAAGAGTTACGAAAAAACAGTTGAAGAAGCTAGAGCTGACGGTACCTTTTACTGGCTTGGTAAAGGTACACCCCTTTCAACACTTGAATCACCTGAGCGCAAAGCACAAATTGAGCAAAATCACTTAAAGAAATTCGAGCGCTTTCAAAAAAAACTTGATCGCAGAAGACCTAACTTATTACAAATTAAAGTTAAAGTTCTTGATACTGATGTTATGGATGATATCTATGATGAAGTAGAAGGTGGTGGGGCTTGTGTTACTTGTTATAAATAATGGACTATAATATGGTTTAAAATTACATTTTAACGTCATTAACTAAAAAAAATATTAAGGGTTCTCATGGCTAAAGTAAAAAATATAAACTACAGAGCAATACATACAAAAAACTCATGGAGAAAAGCAAGTCATGAGAATATGGCTAATGCACTAGGTAAGCCAAATGGAGCTAGCGCATTATTTGCAGGTTGGAAAATCTCTGGCATCAGTGCCATCTAATTGCATTTACCTAAGCCAGCCAATTACATTTAACATTGCCACAATAATTCTATCTTAATAGACCCGTCATCTTTGGATATATTGAATACAGCTAATACACTATTTTACCACAGAGCTAACCTAAATCAATCCTTAAAATTAGGAAAATTTATGTTCACTTAGATACGAAAGCGGAATAAAATATAAATTCTATTTTAATACTTAATTTGTGTTTGGTGACATAAAAAATCAGTTGCAAAGAGGGTCAGCTTATGAACATAAAGCTGACCTACAATTAATAATTCTAAGGCTATTGGGGCACAAAGCGAGATGGATGATATGCCCATCTCCCTCAGATATATCTTTAAGGTGTGACATATCACAATTACATGTAAATTCAGCCTGAAACAGACTCAAAACTGACAACAATATTTTGGTTGCTTAGCGTAACTTTAGGGTGTACTTAAAATGTACACTAATAAAATATCTATATGTAATGGGAAGTTACAGTTTAAAGTTGGATGAAGCCCTAGATAAATAGTGCTTAGAGTTTGTACAGAATTAATGGTATAATTTTTTTACGGAAATTACTTTTATAAATTAATTGATTTTATACTTAACAAATGGACCTTGTAGAATGACTCCCCTCTCATTATTTAAACGCCTTTTCATTATAAGCTTAACGTTACTTTTATTTTCCTGTGGAGGTAGCTCTGATTCTTCTGGTGGCAATCAAGCACCAACCGCTGAAGCGGGTAACAACCAAATTGTCGATGAGCAAACGGAAGTAATACTATCCGGCTCAGGCAGCGACGGCGATGGCACTATTGTTAGCTATCAGTGGAGTCAAACTAGCGGCACCAGCGTTGTTTTAAATAATACTGACAGCTCCAGCACTACTTTTACAGCCCCCGCATTGACCGAAACGGCAACTTTGACTTTTCAGTTAACAGTTACCGATAACACGGGGTCAACGGTCAGTGATAGTGTGCCAGTTACGGTAACCCCTGTTATAAGCGGAATCGCTCAATTAGGCTTAATTTCCGGGGGCAATGTTAAGTTGCTTGATGCACAAAACCTTGCGTTAATAGCAGAAACAACAACATCGTCTAATTCAGACAACTACGGATATTTTAGTTTTAGTGGCTTGTCTATCAATAATAATGACTTTTACGTATTAGAGGTCAGCGAAGGTGTCGATACCGATCCTGATGATGACGGACTTATTGTTGAAGAAGAAAAAGTTAATAATCAGGGAAACTTTTATGCCATTTTAACAGGTGCCCAACTTAAACAAGATGCTAGCCGGGTGAGCTTACTTACCGAAGCGCTCTATACCATAGCTTTTGACGGCAGTTCTGACGATGATTTCTCCACCCTTGCAAGCAGATTAAATGGCCTGTCGATTACATGGCTTAGTGACATAAATGAAGACGGCACTGTTGATTATTTTGATGCTTTAGCCTTTGACCCTTTGCAACATCAGGATGTTGTCTCATTAGATTATCAACAGCTTTTAAACTTATATGTCACCGCAATTTATGAAAACAAAGCGAAAGTAGAACGCCTTAAGCGGCTTAATCTTATTTTTGACCATGAAATATTCATTGAAGGTGGTAATTATCAAATTGCGCCCTTTGAACTAAAGGTGAGCACAAATCAATTGCCTTTAGGTGTAACCACACAATGGTTTGTCGATGGAGAAACTAGCGAGTTACCTAAAGGCCTGCAGATACAAAAAGGTGGTATTAGTCAACTCACGGCAAAGCTTTTCTATCAAGGTGAGGCCATTGGTGAAATAAAAAAGAAACTATATACGGTTGAGACTCAGTTAGTGTTAGAGCAGGAAACGAGTCAAGATATTGATACTGTAATTGATTTGTCGTCTATTTTTAATGGCGGGAGTGTGGTCATTCCAGCCGGAGCTACTGAGACCAATATAGAAGTACAAGTAAATAAAGTTGGATCAGGAATAGTTCCGGTTGAGCAAAATACTGTGAGTGAGCCTTTAATTTTGGGGCCGGCGGGTACAGTTTTTGACCAGCCAGTTACCATATCAATGCCCTATGAAACCGGTATCCCGGCCGAAAATTTAAGAATAGCTCGCTACTCTGCAGATGGTGAGAAAGATTACTTACTGCCAACTTACATAGATACCGATAAATCACTGGTTTATTTTACAACAGACCATTTCACCACTTTTGTTGTTGAAGAATACGATGACTGTTATCGTCAGTCTTGTAAAAAGATAGCGTTACATCTACAAAAAATAAAAGAGTTAATGGCGCAACACTATAAGGGAGATATTGATGTTACATCGTGGGATGATGAACGCTGGGAAAGAGTGTTAAATCATCAATTTAATTCACAGTCAGAAGACACTGTTTACGACCATTTTCTGGCGATAAATCGAATAAAAGTGCTGTCTCAAGTGCTTGCGGGCACATACTCAGATGCGGAACACCTAAATGGTATTAACATTGATGCAAAATATCTTACTGCTTATAAGTACCTTTATCCAAACGACAAGGTTATAGAAAAAGCCCAAGAGCGCTGGGATGAAATTGCGAAGGGCTTGAACGCCATACCGTCTATCAGAGGTTCAGCTACAAAATTACTAAATGCAAAGTTTTTTGCCGCAGCCCTGACTGCAATAGGTTTGCCAACCAGTAAATCGGAAGCAATTCAATATGGAATAGGCAAGCTATTGCCAATTTATAATCCAGTTGAAGTTGGTAAAGGGATAGTAAAAGCGGCAAACGATATTGCTTTGAACAAAAATATGGAACAGTACTTTTCTGTAAGGGAAAGTTTGGGTCTTGATGGCGGGGTGCGGGCGGAATACAGCCACTTTAATAATGCTGGTTTCTTAACTGACAATGGTTGGCTGTCGGCGTCATACAGCTCTATCCCTGATATCAATGCCACAGATTTTTTCAACAACGTAGAAGATATGTATCAATATAACAGTCGTTACATAAAAGCTCATAAAGAAGCAGAAGACTACACACCATATAACCTGTATTGCACAAATGATAATTATGCTGATTATGGTAATTGCGCTGAAATTGAAAACCTTACACCAGAAGCTGCGTTTGCTGTAATGGTGATAACAGCTTATGAACAAGATGAGCTTGACCAAAACCCCTACTTTTTTGTTGAGTCCTATAAGGTTAATGACAGAGAGCTTGAGTTTGGAGGAGTTGGTTCCCCAATTGTTGTCGAAGGAGCGTCGGCAGAAAGATTGGTATTAACCGTTAATTTTAAGGTGGTTGGCAATGATAACTACCTTAGCGAATTCCGTCCAAATTTCGCCATGTCAAGCGCCGATTATAGTACAAACAGATTCGGTTTTAAAAGCGAGGATTTGCTATATAGCTTGGAATATGAAGAACTCGTATTTATCAATAATGGTAATGGTACGGCGACTACCAATATCCGCTTGACGCTACCTACTGCATCGAGTGGTACTATGTATGAATATGGTCGTAGCTTTAAGTATGAAGGGGAACTTTCTACTGAAATAACGGTGAAAGTTAAGCCACCTGAAACAATTTATTATCCGCCATCGGCGCCCACCAATGTGGTGGTCGAGCCGGGCGATGGTTTTGTCTCCTTGTTATGGGATTGCCTGCAAGACGATGTGTTAGCTTATAATGTTCATTACAGGACCACAGAGTATTTTAGCGATACTAACGTAAATGCGTTAAGCAACGAGTGCGGAACAAAGCAAAAAGTCATTTTAGATTTGAGTAACGACACAGAGTATTTCTTGAGTGTTTCCGCAACTAATTCAAAAGGTGAAGGGGATTCATCAGTAGAGGTTACTGCAACGCCTCAGTCTAATCCTTCCACAGGCTTAAGTGCAACGGCCGGTGATGGTGAAGTCCATTTAAGCTGGAACGCCTTGCCAAATGCCACAAGCTATAACGTATATTACAGCAGACAAAGTTTTGACCAAACTGCTAGCCTTGAATACGCAGAAAAAAGTGAATCTATCAGCGGAACATCCTATACCGTTAATGATTTAACCAACGGTAACTTTTACTATTTTGTTATATCAGCAAATCATGGGGTAGCAGAGGGCTCTTTAAGTGATGAAGTCAATTCTACACCAAAGCCTGATGGCGAAAAACCACAAAAACCAACAGGACTGACGGCAACAATGGGAGTAACGAGTGCTGTAATTCAATGGGGTGAAGACACTAATGCTAGTGGATATCAGCTTTTCTATTCAACAAAGAGTTTTGGTAGTGATCCCTCGTCGACTATTGCTTCAGGAAAAAGCGGCATTGCTGTGAGAAGTGATTCAGAGACTACGATAAACCACTTTAGTCCAGAAGGGGTGATGGATTATATGGCAAGCTCAGATGATATTACACAGGCCACGATAACCGAGCTTGAACCAGGTGTTCAGTATTATTTTACACTTCGCGGCATTAACCGTGTCGGAGCTAGTGATTTCTCTGATGAAATTTCCGGCGCTACAGTAACGGAGCTTACTATACCAGACGCACTTACAGGCATTTCTGTTGTTTCAGGAGAAAGTTTAATCAATTTAAGCTGGGATGCATCTCCTGGCGCTACCAGTTACACGCTTTACTACAGTACGGTCAGTGGCTTGGCTGATAATGTTTTTACAGTCACGAATGTAACAGACACAAACTATCAGTTGACTAACTTAGTCAGTGATACAACATATTACATGGTACTTACAGCAAGCAACTCCGCTGGAGAAAGTACAGACAGCACTGAGGTTTCAGCAACTACTAACGCTCCCGAAAATTCGCAAGTAAAATTTTTATCGTTATCTCCAAAAACTGTAGTAGCTGGTACCGATTCAGTTTTATTTACCATAACAGGAGAAAACCTACCTGATACTTTAGCTATCGGATTTCATGGTGTTAATCAATGCGGGGCTGTTACCGATACTGAAACTCAAAACTTAGCATCAATTACCTGCGATATTCCAGAAACGAACGTTGAAAGTATGCAGGTTTATATTAAAGCGAAAACAGGTGATGAATCTTATATCTCTGGAGCTGAAAATATTTTTATTTCAATCACACCAGCAAGTACAAACAATGGTTTTATTCAACCATGCAGAGATTGCGGTTATTCCGGAGCATTTGACAGAGATTGGCATGGCGACAATACTGACCATCTAGCTAAAGACTACCCCGCTTTTGTGGGTGATGAGGTTCTTGCTATAACGCGTGGCCGTGTTGTAAAAATAACAACTAATCAAGGTGGTTTTGGTGGTTTTGTAGAAAGTTTAGGCTCTGATGGTAAAACTCAAACTTCTTACCAGTCAGGCCCAGCTATTGTAGTACTGCATACTAAAAGCAACGGTGATAATTTTTATGCGCTTTATGGCCATGTAACGCCAAGTAATAACCTACAAGAAAACGATAGTATAGCTGCAGGAGAAGTATTAGGTACGGTAAACCATTATTATGCGACAGAACTTGGGAAGGAAAGAGCTGATTGGCCACATTTGCATTTTGGTATTTGGGACGCGGAAAGTAACTTTCCAACCACTGCTCTAGGCTACGGTACTGACCGAAGCTTTGTTAATCCCATTCCGTTTTTAGTAAATACCTTACCAGAAAGCTTAAGTAATATTACCGATTTAGCCCCAAAAACAGCGGTAGTAGGCAAAGTCACCACTTTTACAGTAACGGGTGAAAATTTACCTGATACTATCGCGATGTCGTTAGCAGGCTCTGAATCTTGTAGTTCTGTTGAAGGTTTCATTAATACAAATACAACGGCAAAAATTAATTGCACACCTTTATCTACCGGGGAGCAACCTTTCTATATTAACAATAAATCGGGTGGTGTATATATTCCAAATAGCGAAAATTTATTGGTTTCTGTGCAAGCGGCACAAGCAACTAGTATTGTATTGGGGGTTAATTTTACCGATCAAGATTTTGCGATCTGTGTACAAGAGCATGTAACAACTCAGCAAGTAAACGACTTAAAAGATTTAACGTCACTTAACTGCAGTAGCCGCAACATAATAAATGTGAGTGAACTGAGTTTTATGACTGGCTTGGTTAGTCTAGATTTACACGACAACCCTATAGTTGAAATCAATTTAGATGCAAGTCAATCGCTAAATACTGTAGATTTACTTGGTACTAGCTTAAGTCAAACAGCGCTAGATTATTTAGCTACAATGAGCGCAACAATCACTAATTTAAGTTTTCCCACAGTTCAACCACCTCAAGGTGATACTTCTTCATTCAATACTACTTGGCATGTAGCTGATGGGCAGCAAATTACCATTCCAACAAATTCAAATTACAGCTATGACTATCAAGTGGATTGGGGTGATGATAGTGCCGTTACCACTGAAACAGGAGATGCTACTCACGCCTATAACCAAGCAGGTACTTATACTGTAAAGATATCGGGAACCTTTCCTGCAATTTCATTTTTTACTGCTACTGGTTACTCAAGAGAATCAATCGTAAATATTGACCAATGGGGTGATATCCAATGGCAATCAATGTACGGCGCTTTTTTTGGCTGCTCAAATGTAGTGCTAAAGGCAATTGATTTACCAAATTTATCAGAAGTAACTGCTATGACTGGTATGTTTGCGGAGGCTTCAAGCTTTACTGGTGATCTATCTAACTGGGATGTTAGTAATGTGACTGATTTACAGGGAATGTTTGTTGAGGCATCAAGCTTTACTAGTGATTTATCCAATTGGGATGTCAGTAATGTGATTGTAGCAGAGGCTCTATTTTTGGATGCATCAAGCTTTACTAGTGATCTATCTAATTGGGATGTCAGTAATATGACTAATCTAGCTGGTATGTTTGACGGAGCATCAAGCTTTACTAGCGATTTATCAAGTTGGGACGTGAGCGCGGTAACCGGTATGAGCAGGATGTTTGCTGGTGCATCGATATTCGATGGCGATTTATCAAGTTGGGATGTGAGCGCGGTAACCGATATGAGCTGGATGTTTGCTGGTGCATCGATATTCAATGGCGATTTATCAAGTTGGGATGTGAGCGCGGTAACCGATATGAGCTGGATGTTTGCTGGTGCATCGATATTCAATGGCGATTTATCAAGTTGGGATGTGAGCGCGGTAACCGATATGAGCTGGATGTTTGCTGGTGCATCGATATTCAATGGCGATTTATCAAGTTGGGACGTGAATGCGGTAACCAATATGATTTCGATGTTTAATGGATCAAGTGCATTTAATGGTGATATATCAGGATGGGACGTAGGAAATGTCACCAATATGACAGGTCTTTTTTATAAAGCTAGTTCATTTAATGGTGATATATCCGGCTGGGATGTAGGAAATGTTACCGATATGAGTCAGCTTTTTGGTTATGCTGCTTTATTTAACGGTAATCTATCAAAGTGGAATGTGAGTAATGTTACAAACATGAGTGGAATGTTTCATAGTGCTTCACTATTTAACGGTAATCTATCTGGGTGGGATGTCAGTAACGTCACAAATATGAGTACAATGTTTAGAGGTTCTACTTCGTTTAATAGTGATATATCTAATTGGAACGTAAGTAAGCTAACCAATGCATACAGTTTGTTTTTTTTCGCGAGTTCCTTTAATAGAGACTTATCTGGTTGGGACGTATCTAGTGTAACCAATATGCAACATATGTTTTTTGAGGCGTCCACTTTCACTAGTGATTTATCTAGGTGGGATGTGAGTCAGGTTACCACTCTGTCAGCAATGTTTTATAACGCGCATTCATTTAGCAGTGATTTATCGAATTGGGAGGTAAGTAATGGTTCTGTTTTCTCGCGCAGTAAATTTTCAGCTGGAACTTATGACGTAGTTGATCCTAGTTGGCCATAAATATTTTAGTGCCTAAGCCTTTCGGGTAGGTAATTCAGCGAGGTTGTTATTCAAATACAACCTCGGCTTTTAAACTCAGCCTGCCAGCCTTTGTATTTTTCAATTTGTGCATCTAGTGTAGTGACCTAGCTAATTTGGCCGCTAAGTTAGAGGTGTTTTAGCAGAAATATATAGAATAAAAGTCAATAGTCAATAAAAACAGTTACTTATGTTTTTACTTGAAAATTATTTCTTTAGGTAATATTAGAATAACTTTGCAATGGCGCTAAGTGGGCGTTAGCGCCTTAGAGTGTATATGCTAATGTCAGCTATCCTTGAAGATAGCTGACATTAGAATTCGAGTAGTTAGGGTCGCTCTTTCAACAAAAGATCAGTAATGAAAATCAATCCCAAATGGTCAGCTATTGGCTAGCTGTTAACCTAAAGAACAACCACTAACTAACGTCAGCAAAGCGCTGTGAACACTTTTATTAGTGGCAAACCTAATGTTATTGAATGACACACTAAATGTTATTAGGTGACAGTGTTAGATGATAATGACTGGCAGTTCTGATGTAATTGTCCACTTGATTATCAAATTATTGATTAATCTATAAACTTTCTGTCTGTTGCTTTATATATTTGAGCAACCAAATAATCTAATTTGTCGGTTACCACATCAAGTGGAAAACTGATTCTAAATGTATGGTCAGCTAACTCACGATTAAGCCCAATTGCAGTTAAAACATGAGATGGTTCTATTTCTTTTGATGAACAAGCAGAGCCTTGAGCTAGGCATAATTTATGCTCATTTTCTCTTACTAGTGTATCCGTATCAGTATCCGGTAAGGTCAATGAGAGGCAACTTTCTAAAGTTTCTCCAAAGCCATTAACTTTATATTCAATATCACGAAGTTTTAATTGCTCTAATAGGTAGGATTTTATTTTTAATGATTTAAACTGTTGATACAAAGCAGGAAATATCTCAATTGCTTTACCAAAGCCTATAATTAAAGGTGCTGCAACAGTACCGCCTCTTACACCTTCTTCTTGACCAGCTCCATGAATAACGGGTAACAATTGTTTTTTACGTAAGTCACGGATGTAAATCGCGCCAATACCTTTAGGGCCACCAATCTTATGAGCTGAAAATGACATCACATCAACGTTCAAATTATCAACATCAATTTCAACTTTTCCAAAACTTTGAGCTGCATCACTATGAAATAGCACCCCTTTATCAAAACAAATTTTCCCTATTTCGCGAATAGGGTTAATGGTTCCTAACTCATTATTAACATGCATAATAGAAACTAGCACGGTGTCTTCTCTTATAGCTGCCTGGATACTTGAAGGTTCAATTATTCCTTGTTTATTAGGTGCTAAGTAAGTTATTTCATAATCTAAAGATTTGAAATACTCACAGATAGTAAGAACGCATTTGTGTTCTATTTGACTAGTAATGATATGTTTTTTATTTTGTGATGTATCGGTGGATAATAATAGGCTTTTAAAGGCAATATTGTTCGATTCAGT
>Ga0209081_1002635_pt1 | contig 10344 bp, 7 predicted proteins | sample GOMGulsemesocosm_4_FD_184636 | JGI IMG/M metagenome (GOLD analysis project Ga0209081, IMG submission 184636) | Methane-oxidizing microbial communities from mesocosms in the Gulf of Mexico - GOM15B Gulf of Mexico (SPAdes) (version 2) | ecosystem: Environmental > Aquatic > Marine > Cold seeps... | reverse complement strand
AAAGGTTTTACAATCGAAACTAGTCATAGGTTTTACAATTCACTTTTGTTTATAATGTTTTTTATTTTTAAATGAGAAATGCTCGGCTTTTTGATGACCGAGCAGCTTATTTTAACTTTAGCGTAAATAATATTTAGCGCGAATAAAACCCCACACCTATATTTAATTTATTTTAAAATTTTAAAAATCTAGATTAGAAACTTTTAGAGCGTTTTCTTCAATAAAGTGTCTACGTGGTTCAACATGATCACCCATTAAAGTAGTAAATAATTGATCCGCTGCAATCGCATCTTCAATAGTCACTTGCAGCATACGGCGAGTTTCAGGATCCATGGTTGTTTCCCAAAGCTGTTCAGGATTCATTTCGCCCAATCCTTTATAACGTTGTATATATTGACCACGTTTAGATTCAGCCATTAACCAAGTAAGCGCTTCTTCAAAACTTTCTACCGGTTTAGTTTTATCACCACGTTTAACAAAAGCACCCTCTTCCATTAAACCATTAATGGACTCATTCAATGATAATATAGTGGTAAACTCTTTTGATTGAATAAACTCATAACTACAATTATAGGTTTTATCAATGCCATGTTTACGAACATTAAATTGAGGATGATAAATATTACGTTCTTTATCTTGCTCAACACTAACGGTGTATATTGAGCCGTTGCCTTTTTGGTTCTCTAACTGAGTAATTAAATCTTTTGACCAAGCTTCCACTTTTACTTTATCAGTAAAGTCTTCTTTCGTTATTGTTTGGCTATAGATCATTTTTTCTAAAATGTCCGCTGGGATCTGCCTAGATATACGTTGAACAGTATCCATCGTAACACGATATTGATTGACCAATTGCTCTAGTACTAAACCTGAAATGGCAGGTGCTGCTTCATTCACATGAATAGAAGCATTATCTAAAGCTAACGTTGTTAGGTATTTAGTTAAACCATCATCATCTTTAATATAACGTTCTTGTTTACCCTTCTTCACTTTATACAAAGGTGGTTGAGCAATAAAAATATGACCGCGTTCCATTATTTCTGGCATTTGACGATAAAAGAATGTTAGTAATAATGTTCGTATATGCGATCCATCTACATCCGCATCAGTCATAATAATAATACTGTGATAACGTAGTTTTTCAGGGTTATATTCGTCACGACCAATACCACAACCTAAAGCGGTAATTAAAGTACCAACTTCTTGTGATGAAATCATTTTATCAAAACGGGCTTTTTCTACGTTTAAAATTTTACCTTTTAACGGTAATATAGCTTGGTTTTTACGATTACGCCCCTGCTTAGCTGAACCACCAGCAGAGTCCCCTTCCACAATATAAAGTTCAGAAAGTGCAGGATCTTTTTCCTGACAATCGGCTAACTTCCCAGGTAAACCTGCAATATCTAATACCCCTTTACGGCGGGTCATCTCTCTTGCTTTACGAGCCGCTTCACGCGCTCTCGCCGCATCAACAATTTTCATAATAATAGTTCGTGCAATGCTTGGGTTCTCTAGTAAGTATTCTCCTAGTTTTTCACCCATGGCTTGCTCAACAGCCGTTTTTACTTCTGAAGAAACTAATTTATCTTTTGTTTGTGATGAGAACTTAGGATCAGGTACTTTAACAGAAATAACTGCAGTTAAACCTTCACGAGCATCATCACCTGTGGCACTGGTTTCGGTACTTCCTTTTTTCGCTTTATTTAAACCTTCTTTAACCATGTAAGAGTTTAACGTTCTGGTTAATGCTGTTCTAAAGCCACTGAGATGAGTGCCACCATCACGTTGAGGAATGTTATTGGTAAAACAATGGATGTTTTCTTGGAAACCATCATTCCATTGCATCGCAACTTCAACAACAATGCCATCATCTCTTTCTAAATCAAAATAGAAAACTTGATCATTAACGGCTGTTTTATTGGTATTTAGATAATCAACAAAAGCTTGAATACCACCTTCATAACAGAAGTGCTCTTCTCTACCTCCATCACGTTCATCAATCAAACGGATAGAAACACCTGAGTTTAAAAATGAAAGCTCTCTAATACGCTTCATTAAAATATCAAAATGAAAAAGCACATCTGAGAACGTTTCTTCACTTGGCCAGAAACGAATTTCTGTGCCGTTGTGTTCGCTTTCACCAACAATAGCTAAGGGAGCATCAGGCTCACCCATAGTATAAAGCTGTTCATGTAGCTTACCTTCTCGACGAATGGTTAATTTCAGTTTACGGCTTAATGCATTTACTACTGAAATACCCACACCATGAAGACCACCAGATACTTTATAGCCTGAGTCTTCGCCACCAAATTTACCACCGGCATGTAATATAGTCATAATAACTTCAGCGGCTGAAATACCCTCTTCAGGATGAATTTCTGTGGGTATACCACGACCATCATCTCTTACAGAAACAGAGCCATCAAGGTGGATTTTGACCACTATATCTTTACAGTGACCCGCTAAAGCTTCATCTATTGAATTATCTAAAACTTCAAAAACCATGTGATGTAAACCTGAACCATCATCTGTATCACCAATATACATACCTGGTCTTTTTCTTACTGCATCAAGTCCTTTCAGTACTTTAATACTGGACGAGTCATATTCATTTTCTACTGTCATAGTTTTAGCCTATTCACTCTATATTGATTTTTCTGATTGATTAAATTCAGAATCGTCTGGGTATATTCTCATAACACTTCACCATGTTTCACGTGAAACACTTTATAGTCTTCTGAACTGTTCTTTTTTTCAATAAAAGGTTTTAGTACATTTTCTTCTATTGCTGTAATAATAACTTGGCAATTTAAAGAGTCTATAGCTAATGATAATGCCGTGCGAGAGTTAAAGTCTAACTCTGCACCAACATCGTCAATTAATAAAATTGGTTTTACTCGTTTAACTTTTGCAATAAGTTTAGTCTGCGCAAAAGTTAATGCCAGTAAAAACAACTTTTGTTGTCCTCTCGACAGTTGAGTTTCTATTGCTTGTTTGTCTAATAAAAACTTAACATCAAATTTATGTGCGCCATAAAGGCTATAACCAAAATGAGCCTCGCGTTCTTTATTTGCAAACAACACCTCTGGCAATATTTTTTTTTGTGGCCAACCTTGTAAGTATTGAACACTCACCCTATCACTAATCGCTGGTAATAAAATAGATAACCAATTTTTTAATTCTGTAATTAAATCGGTTATATATAATTTACGCTCGTCCGCTACAATAATACAGTGTTCACAAAATAAGGTTGTCCAATAAGCTAATGTTGCATTATCAGCATTATTTCTTATACAGGCATTTCTCTGCTTATGTACTCGTGAAAAATTTCTCCACTGAGTAGAAAAATTATGTTTCACGTGAAACATACCTAAATCTGTAAAGCGCCTTCTTTCTTTAGGTCCGCCAAAAAACAACTTAAAACTTTCGGGGGTAACAATTTGAATGGCGATATTTTTTGCTAATTCTGACAAGCGAGCATATCGCTCGCCATCAATTTTAATACTTGTTAAGCCCGCATTAATGTCGCGACTTAATCCTAATTGACACCCTTTGTCATTTTTTATACTTACCACAAAATTATTTTGTTCGTAACACACTAACGCATCGGTTTTGTTGGTTCTAAACGACTTACCATGGCCAAGAAAAAATAATGACTCAAGTAAGCTGCTTTTTCCACTACCGTTATCTCCCACAAAAAAATTAAGTGTGGAATGAAAATCTATAGAGGTAGAGTTTAAATTTCTAAAGTGTTGGGTTGTAAGTCGAGCAACTGTCATTCTTCATTAAACCCTACATAATGCTTTCTTAAATTCTAAATTTTTAAGCCGCTTCTATTAAAGCACTCAAAGTAATTTTAGAAGACTTCACTCCAATTTCAATACATGTATTAGGATAGGAGAGGTGTTATCTGAATGGATCACATAATCTTTATTTTTTAACTTAGGTCGCGGTTAAAGTCTTATAAACGCATAGGCATAACCACGTAAAGTGCTTCACCTGATTCTACTCCTTCAATAATGACACTTGAGCGTGCGTCCGCTAAAGTAAATTTAACTTGCTCATCTTTAATAGCATTTAAAACATCAAGTACGTAACTTACATTAAAAGCAATTTCTAGTTCATCATAAGGAAAGTCAATTTCTAATTCTTCTTCTGCTTGTTCTTGCTCTGGATTATTAGCTGTAATTTTTAATAATGAATTTAAAAAATTTAAACGAACGCCTTTAAATTTTTCATTCGATAAAATAGAAGCACGAGACAGTACTTGGCGTAATTGTTCTTTATTAGTAACAAATATTTTATCTCCATTACGAGGTAATACACGCCTGTAATCAGGAAATCGACCATCCACTAATTTACTGGTAAATGAAAATTGAGTATCAATAATACGAATATGATTAGGACCAAGGTATACCTTCACCTCTTCTTCAATAGGAGAAAGTAAACGAATAATTTCTAAAATACCTTTACGAGGAACAATAACTTGGCGTACTGGTAGAGATAAGACGTTATTTGATATTTTACAAATAGCCAATCGATGACCGTCAGTTGCAACAGATCTAATTTCATTACCTTCACTTTCAATAGACATGCCATTTAAATAATAACGAACGTCTTGATTAGCCATTGAGAAATGAGTACTTTCTATTAGACGTAATAATTCTGATTTTAATAGTTTAAATTCAACATCGCCCTTCCACTCTTCTATGTTTGGAAAGTCACATGCAGGTAGTGTAGAAAGTGAATATCTACTTCTGCCAGAGCTTACTTTTACGATATCTCCTTCAGTAGTAAATGTTATGATTGCATTTTCAGGTAAGCTTTTACAAATATCTAAAAGCTTACGTGCAGGTATAGTAATTTTTCCATCTGTACCTTGATTATCTACTTCGGTATAAGCAACCATTTCAAGTTCTAAATCAGTAGCAGTTAAAGTAAGTGATTGCTTACTTACATCAAAAAGAATATTACTTAAAATAGGTAATGTACTTTTACGTTCGACAGCACCTGAAACTAATAATAAAGGTTTAAGTAATAACTCTCTATTTAGTGAAAACTTCATTTTATTTCCTGATTTATGCACATATTTTATTATAATTAAAGAGCATCCAAGATTGCTCTCTTTTTATTTTACGATGAAAGTGTCCTGATTAAATTTGAATAATCTTCTTTAATATCATGCAGCTCTTCACGCAACGATTTAACTTTTCTACATGCATGAAGTACCGTTGTATGATCTCTTCCGCCAAAAGCATCGCCTATTTCAGGCAAACTATGGTTCGTTAATTCTTTAGATAATGCCATGGCTAATTGTCTAGGTCTAGCGACTGATCTATTTCTTCGTTTAGACAGTAAATCAGCCACTTTTATTTTGTAATATTCTGCAACTGTTCGTTGAATATTATCGATAGTCACTAATTTATCTTGTAATGCGAGTAAATCTCGAAGTGCTTCTCGCACAAAATCTATAGTTATTGCTCTGCCTGTAAAATTAGCATTAGCTATCACTCTATTTAGCGCACCTTCTAATTCACGTACATTAGAGCGTAAACGTTTAGCAACAAAAAATGCTACTTCATCAGCTAGATTAACATTACTTTCTTGCGCCTTGCGTTTTAGAATGGCAACACGGGTTTCTAATTCTGGTGGCTCTATAGCAATAGTTAAACCCCAGCCAAAACGAGATTTCAATCTATCTTCAACCGCAACTTCTTTAGGGTAGCGATCACTAGTTAGTATTATTTGTTTGTTGCCTTCTAGTAAGGCATTAAAAGTATGAAAGAACTCTTCTTGAGTTTTGTCTTTTCCCGCAAAAAATTGAATATCATCAATAAGTAAAGCATCGACACTACGATAATACTGTTTAAACTTTTCAAACTCATTGTTTTGTAATGCTTTTACCATGTCTTGAACAAAACGCTCTGAATGCATATAAGCTATTTTTGCATTGGGATTATTTTGTAATATGCCATTACCTATTGCGTGTAATAAATGGGTTTTACCTAACCCTGTACCACCATAAATAAACAACGGATTATAAGCAGCGCCCGGATTGTCGGCAACTTGTGAAGCCGCTGCTCGTGCTAATTGATTAGATTTACCTTCAACAAAGTTATCAAAAGTATATTTTACTCTAACATTTGCTTTTTTAGGTAAATTATTTTCAGGTTGTATAGTGCTAGCTAACTTAAAGTTTTTGTTACTATCAGATTGTATTGAACTATTTGTTGAGCTAGTTGCTGAAGTAAAAGATCTTGATGAGCTAACTGTTTTTAGTGGTTTACTACCAACATCAAACTTAAGTAAATATGATTGTGTATCATCATTTAAAGTAATAAGTTCATTGATTCTATTAACATATTTATCACGTACCCAATCTAAAACAAAACGATTAGGCGCATACAGTGTTATTATATTGTCATTAACAACACATTGTAATGGGCGGATCCACATACTAAATTGCTGTGCAGGTAACTCTTCTTGCAATGCAGAAAGGCATCGTTGCCAAAGTGAATGTTCCAACCAAAACTCCAGGGGAAATGAGCGTATCTACTTGCTATTAGTATCTAATTTTTTATAACAAGTATTTATAACAAATAAATGTAAAACAGATAAAACAAGCGGAAATTTTTATTATGTAAGACTATTATCTCTATACTTATCCACAAGTTCAATATTGACTTTTAACTATTCATCATTATTTTTATAAAAAATATACTGTTACCTTGCTAACTCCTTGTAATGTTGACATATTGATGATTTTTTTATAATAAATTAATGCTAAAAAATGATTGATAGTATATTTAATTATTAAAGAATAAAATTAAAAGTCCACACATTTATAAACAATTAAAATGAAGCATATTTGGATCTGCGGATATTTATGATCGTTTTATCAAGCTGTTAAAGTGATCATTACGATCGTCAAAAGATCATTTAACAAATAAGTGAAGATAATTTATTGACAAGCGCAGAGTTAAGCTTTAAGATTCGCCCTCTTTTTTTAGAACCAGTGTGCTCATAATGGCTTTTTTGTCAGGGCAACAACAACCGACGGATTAGCGTAATGAAAAGAACATTTCAACCTAGCGTATTAAAGCGTAAGCGTAACCACGGATTCCGTGCTCGTATGGCAACTAAAAATGGCCGTGCTGTTATAGCTCGACGCCGTGCCAAAGGCCGTGCAAGCCTTAGCGCTTAATCTTTATCTTTTTTCTTAATCAGAATCAAGCATAAGATTATGGTAACCAATCAGGTTACTTATGAATTTAATCGGGAGTCACGTCTGTTGACTCCCGGTCACTTTCAATCCGTATTTAAAAAACCCATCCGTTTTGGCTCTCGCCACTTTACTATTCTAATAACACCTTCTACATTATCTGATGACTCATGCAAAAATAATCGTTTAGGTTTAGCTATTGCTAAAAAGCGTGTCAAACTTGCTGTACAACGTAATCGTATTAAAAGAATTGTTAGAGAAAGCTTCCGCTTAAATCAGCATAATCTACCCGCTATTGATATGGTCGTTATGGTGAAATCAGGCATTGATCAACTCGACAATAAAATTATTAATCAAGAATTGGCGAAAATATGGCGAAAAATAATTCAGCGCCACAAAACCTAGCCATAACCTGTGCTACTTCCTGCATAAGAGGTTATCAACGCTTTATTAGCCCTTTATTAGGCTCTAACTGTCGATTTAATCCTACTTGTTCTTGCTATGCTAATGAAGCGATAGAACGTTTTGGAGTAATAAAGGGAACATGGTTGGCAGGGAAAAGAATCATAAAATGTCATCCGTTAAATGAGGGAGGTAATGATCCCGTTCCACCTTTAAAAAAATCCTCATAAAACTTGTGATAGCACAATAATATAAGGTTTTAGGCTAATTTTAAATTATTTATATGAAAAGTTGGTTGGTTAACAGGTAAACGTATACTAAAATGCTACGCAGTTAAATATTATCCCAAAAAATAAGAGAAATAAATCCTATGGAATCTCAACGCAGTCTGCTATTTATTGCGCTTATGGTTGTTACTTACTTACTATTTAGTCAGTGGCAATTAGAAAATGCACCAGCAGTTGAACAAGCTCCCGTTAATAAAAGTATCAGTATTGAACAGACAGCAAATGCTGATTTTGTTCCGGAGTCTACTGATATACAAGCTCCAGTGAGTGAAACCTTAACTGCAGGGGCAAAATTGATCACCGTTATCACAGACACTTTAAGTATTAAAATTAATACTCAGGGTGGTGATATTGTTGAGGCTAAATTATTAAAATTTGATACTGAGCAAGGTAATAGTATTCCATTTACCATAATGCAAAATGGTAATCAAAAGTATGTAGCACAGTCTGGTTTAACGGGTGCTAATGGTATTGATAGAGTTATTTCTTTAAAGGGACAAGGTCGACCTATTTATAGCAGCATTCAAAATAACTATGAATTAAATAATGATAACCTCACTGTAGATCTAAGTTTTCAAGATGATAAAGGTCTAACCGTAACTAAACGCTTTTCATTTAACGCTGGCAGTTACAGTATTGGTGTTGATTACATAATAGATAACAATACCGCTAATAGTATATCTGTACAAATGTACGGACAGTTAAAACAATCAACACTGCAAGACACTTCAACAGGTCTGTTACCTACTTACCGAGGTGCAGCATTCTCAACCTCAGAAGATCGTTATGAAAAATATGATTTTGACGATATAGCTGATGCTAACTTAAATAAAACCACTCCTGGCGGTTGGGTTGCTATGCTTGAGCATTATTTTGTTTCAGCTTGGGTACCCAATGCAATTGATAATAACCAAATTTATACCAGTTATAGTAATAATCAAGAAGCGGTTATTGGTTTTAAAGCACCGGTAATAACAATTGATACTAATCAACAAGGTAAAACATCTGCTATTTTTTATGTTGGTCCTAAAGATCAAGCCGTATTAAAGCAAATCGCTGATAATTTAGATTTAACCATAGATTACGGTTTTTTATGGATGATTAGCCAACCACTATTTTGGTTATTACTCACTATTCAAAGTTTTGTTTCTAATTGGGGCCTATCTATTATTATTATCACTTTAATTGTTAAAGGTGGTATGTACCCATTAACCAAAGCACAATACACTTCAATGGCAAAAATGCGCGATTTAGCCCCTAAAATGGCGCAGTTAAAAGAACGTTTTGGTGATGATAGACAAAAAATGTCACAAGCTACCATGGAGATGTATCGCAAAGAAAAAGTTAATCCTGCTGGCGGTTGTTTACCATTGCTATTACAAATGCCAATTTTCTTAGCATTATACTGGGTATTTTTAGAAAGCGTTGAATTTCGTCATGCACCGTTTATTTTCTGGATAAAAGATTTATCTGCTATGGATCCTTATTATGTGCTACCTGTATTAATGGGCGTAAGCATGTATGTAATGCAAAAAATGCAACCTATGACAGTACAAGATCCTATGCAGCAAAAAGTAATGCAGTATATGCCTGTCATTTTCTCAATATTCATGGCATGGTTCCCTTCAGGTTTAGTACTTTATTGGTTTGTCAGTAATATGATTTCCATTATTCAAATGAAAATTATCTTTAGTGGTATTGAAAAGAAAAAATTAGCTAATGCAAAATAGAAATTTTAACGAGTAGTTAATTTTCAATAATAAAAAACATCCTGTTTATGTTATAAAGCGATTTATTTAAAAATAAATCGCTTTTTTTTAGTTATAATAAAATCCCCTCATCAAACATACTTCACTTTTAAGTTTATTTACCTCATGACATCAATATTTAACGAAAAAACAACTATTGCCGCACAAGCAACAGCACCTGGGCGTGGTGGTGTTGGTATTATTCGTGTTTCTGGTTCAGAAGCAAAACAAGTAGCAAAGGCCATTTTAGGTAAAATACCTGCCGTTAGGAAAGCTGAATATCTATCTTTTATGGATGCTAATAACCAAGTGTTAGATCAAGGTATAGCACTATTCTTTCAGGCACCTAACTCTTTTACTGGCGAAGATGTTATTGAGTTTCAAGGTCACGGTGGACCTGTTGTTTTAGATATGTTACTCAAAACAATTATTGCTTTGCCTAACGTTATTATGGCAAAACCAGGCGAATTCAGTGAACAAGCTTTTTTAAATGACAAACTCGACTTAACACAAGCAGAAGCTATTGCTGATTTAATTAATTCAAGCTCAGAGCAAGCCGCACGCTCTGCCCTACACTCTTTACAAGGTGAATTTTCAAAACTTGTTAATGAAATGGTAGAAAGCATCATTCATTTACGCATGTATGTCGAAGCAGCTATTGATTTTCCTGAAGAGGAAGTTGACTTTC
>Ga0209081_1002634_pt1 | contig 10345 bp, 10 predicted proteins | sample GOMGulsemesocosm_4_FD_184636 | JGI IMG/M metagenome (GOLD analysis project Ga0209081, IMG submission 184636) | Methane-oxidizing microbial communities from mesocosms in the Gulf of Mexico - GOM15B Gulf of Mexico (SPAdes) (version 2) | ecosystem: Environmental > Aquatic > Marine > Cold seeps... | reverse complement strand
CGATAACTACTTAGTTTCAGCTGATCTCGTGATAGATAATGAGGAAAAACCACAGCCACATGTAGATATTGATCTTCTGTTGTCGGCATATAAAAGAGTGTTGCAGCGTGTAGAGGCCTATAGCCATCACCAAATTCAGCGTGATGAATTATCTGTTAGAGATAGAATGGTCGCTATTATGCAAACACTAAAGCACGACATGAGGCAGTTCTTTAGTATTGATGTTTTTTTTAGCCCACAAGAAGGGCGGCAAGGCTTGGTGGTTAGCTTTTTAGCTATATTGGAGCTGAGTAAAGAAGGTTTAATTACTATTGTACAGAGTGAACCCCTTAGTGATGTGTGGGTCAAGGCGTTAGAGCAATGAGTGTCGAACTAAAGTGTATTGTTGAGGCGGCGTTGTTTGCAGCTAGTGGTCCGTTAACAGCATTAGAACTAAAAGCATTATTTACTGATGGCGAGGACATAAGTAAAACACAAATATTAGCCGTTATTGATGAATTACAGGCAGAGTATGCGAGTAAATCAATAGAGCTCGTTAAAGCGGCGAGTGGTTACCGTTTTCAAGTGAAATCTAAATATTCACCTTGGGTGACAAGATTATGGCAAGAAAAACCTGTAAAATACAGTAGAGCACTTCTCGAGACACTTGCCATCATCGCTTATCAACAGCCGGTAACCCGCGGTGAGATTGAAGAATTTCGAGGTGTTGCCGTCAGTTCACTAATTATGCGTACCCTGCAAGAAAGAGGCTGGGTTCGTGTTAGTGGACATAAAGAAGTCCCAGGACGTCCTGCGTTATATAAAACCACCGATGGCTTCTTGGACTATTTTAATTTGTGTACGCTTGATGAGTTACCATCGCTATCAAGCTTAAGTGTTGACCTGTCTTCATAAGCGTACATTTAACCTGGGTGACCGTACCCCAATATATAGTGAGCTACAAATGAAAAAAAATCCCCAATACCAAACCTCAGAGAAGCGTAGTAAATCAAAACGTCAAGAGCCTGAACGTATCCAAAAGTTATTAGCCCAAGCGGGTGTTGGTTCACGTCGCCAAGTTGAAAAATGGATTAGCGAAGGCACAATCCATGTTAATGGTGAAGTGGCAAAACTAGGCGATAAGATTACAACACGTGACATCGTTAAGTTAAGAGGGCGTCCCGTTAAGCTGGCTAATAAGCTACAGGTTAATACGCAAGTGTTAATTTATCATAAGCCGATTGGTGAAATTGTTAGTAAAAGAGATCCAGAAGGTCGCCCAAGTGTTTTTAAACGTCTTCCAAGGTTAAAGATAGGTCGCTGGATTGCTGTTGGTCGTTTAGATTTAAACACCCAGGGTTTAATAATGTTTACTAATGATGGTGAGCTAGCAAATAAACTGATGCACCCCTCACAGGAATTAGAGCGTGAATATGCGGTTCGTGTAATGGGCGTTATCAAGAAAGATATGATTGAACGCCTAGTAAATGGTGTTGAGTTAGACGATGGTAAGGCACGTTTTGAAGATGTACACGAATCTGGTGGCGAAGGTATTAACCGCTGGTTTCATGTGGTTGTTACTGAAGGACGTAACCGAGTGGTTAGGCGCTTATGGGAGTCGCAAGGCTGTAAGGTAAGTCGTTTAATACGTGTGCGTTATGGCTCTGTGTTTTTGCCGCCTGGCTTACCAACAGGTCAGCACCAAATTTTAGACAAAAAAGAGCTGGAAGCACTTTATAGCTCATTAAGTGATTAAGCGCTAACAACTTTATTACGTCCTGTTTCTTTAGCCTCATATAAAGCTTTGTCTGCACGTTGCATGGTGCTTTCAAGGCTTTCTCCTTCGTGGTAACGGCTTAGGCCAATGCTTACAGTAAAGCTAAGTTGATTATCCGCATGAGTTACTTCTAGTTTTTGTATGGCGATGCGTAGCCGTTCAGCCAGTAACAATGCGCCAGCAGTATCTGTAGGGTGTAGTAATACTGCAAATTCTTCGCCGCCTAATCTAAATACATGATCACTTTCACGAACAGTTTGATGTATACACTTGGTTAGGTCTTTTAATGCAGTATCACCTGCAGCGTGCCCATAGTTATCATTGATAGCTTTAAAAAAGTCGATATCAATCATTAATAAGCTTAAATCGGTGTGTTGGCGTTTACTTTGAGCGGTCTCTTTTTGGAAAACTGAGTGTAACGTTGAGCGATTGAGGGCACCTGTTAAGGGGTCAGTGTGTGCTAGTTGTATGGCTTTGAAATAAAGCAAACTATTTTTTAAGGGGTGCATTATACAGCCAAGGAAATGCTCAATCGTTTCCAGCTCAACTTCTGAAAAACGTTTGCGACGCATTAGAGTTAGCTTCCCTAAGTTAGTATTTTCAATGGATAGGGCGTACTCGCACGTATGATTGGTGCGTTTGCCATATAACTCATCAATTGAAAGTTCTTCATGTCTGAAGATTAGACCGCTATGAGCAACAAGTTTAGTTAAGTGCTTACTAAATATAGGCAATAACTCAGATAAGTTAATGGTGGTTTGTAGCTCAGTTGCTAATTTAGCAAGAGGTTTCGTGTATTCAAGAGCTCTTGCTTGCTTAAAGGTCGATGCCTTAATTTTTTTAAGTTCTAAAGCAATTTGATCGGTCGAAATGGCCATAACTGTATCCATGTTTAATCATTTGATAAACATAGAGCGATAACTGTGCCAGAAATAATAAGTCCTTTAAAAACAGCGGGTTACGCAGATACGGTGTTTTAGTCTGATTTAATTTTGCGTTTAGCGACGTAAAATTGGCGCTGCGCTTGATAAGGGGTGTGTCAAAAAAGTAACAGTGGAGAGAAGAGATTCTGTTTACTGTGTAACTAATTGCTGACTTTTGTAAATTTCCCAAGTGTTATCTGGGTCGTGAATTGTAAGGTACCACTTACCTTCAATAGGGAGAATAAAGGGCGCTTGGAACACACCATCACTGATTCTTATAAGTTTTAATGTTTTGTCGTGTTGGCTTATTGTTGAGTGACGTAATTTAAGTTGAATGTATGCAAGCTGTGACTTTAAGCCAGTTAAATGGAGAGTAAAGGTTGTAGGGCCAACAAAGACTTCGTCTGTAATGCCGATTTTTTTTGCATTTGATTGAAGTTTTTTATTGATATTAATAGCTAGGCCTTCTTTATAAGAATTGCTTGAGACAAGCTCAGGTTGATTGTTTTGAGCAATAATGAAGGTGGTGATGCCCGCAACAACAGCTGTTAATGGTAAGAATATTAGAAACCAAGGCCAAAACTGTTTATACCAAGGCGTTGTTGAAAGGGTAGGCTTAAGCATAGATATTATTTAGGTAGGTGAAAGGGGGGGGGCTCTATTGTTTAGTTCTTAATAGTCGCGGGTTAAGGGTCAAGCGGGCCAATAAAGCGGCCTTCTGATTCCGTGTGTATTTTGCTGTCGTCACTAGCCTGGATGGAAAGGCTGATTGTTGTCGAAGGCTGGCCTAAAGATTCAGGTTGTACTGATAAAGATAAGGGTATCTCAAGTACAGCACCGGCTTTTACTTGTATTTCTTCGTTAATAGACGCTTTAATGCCATCAATTCCCGTGACAGATAGTATATAACTATGATCAATAAGATCCATATTTAAGACTTTAATTGTGTAGCTATTGCTGATGCTACCATCGAAGTTTTCACGGTATAAGGCATTTCTATCCCTTAACACGTTAAGTGCAACTGTATCTCTTGTCTGAATTGAGTAAAGTACGCCGCTTAAGATGCTAATTAGTAATATGCTATAAACAATGACACGAGCGCTTAATAAGTTAGTTGGTTTGCCTTCAAGGCTGTTTTCGGTAGTGTATTTTATTAGTCCCTTGGGGTAGTCCATTTTGACCATGACTTCATCGCAGGCATCAATACAGGCAGCGCACCCAATGCATTCGTACTGAAGGCCGTTACGGATATCGATACCAGTTGGGCAAACTTGTACGCAAAGTGTGCAATCAACGCAGCTTCCTAATTGTTTGGCCTCGATATCAGCACCTTTTTTGCGCGTACCACGAGGCTCTCCGCGTGCTTCATCATATGAAATGACAAGAGTGTTTTTATCGAACATCGCGCTTTGGAATCTAGCGTATGGGCACATATACATGCATACCTGCTCACGCAGCCAGCCAGCGTTGCCATAAGTAGCAAAGCCATAAAAAATCATCCAGAATAATTCTGATGATCCAAGTTCTAAATTACTAAGGTTAGCTGCTAACTCTCTAATTGGAGTGAAATAGCCGACAAATGTAAACCCAGTAAATAATGAAAAAGTAAGCCAAATGGAATGTTTTGTGGCCTTGATGCGAAGTTTTTTAATGTTTAGATCTTGCTTATCTAATTTAATTTGCTGTGCTCTGGTTCCTTCAACTTTTCGTTCAATCCAAAGAAAAACCTCGGTCCAGACAGTTTGAGGGCATGCGTACCCACACCAAAGTCGACCTGCTAATGATGTGAAGAGAAACAGTGCTAAAGCAGCACAAATAAGTAATAGAGCTAAATAAATAAAATCTTGGGGCCAAAATATCCAATCAAAGATATAAAACTTTCTGGCTGGCAAGTCAAAAAGAACAATTTGACGGTTATTTAAGTTAATCCATGGGAATAAGTAATAAAGGCCGAGTAGTACGCTAACACCAGTAACTCTAAGTGTTGCGAATATTCCGTGTACTTCACGAGGGAATAGCTTTTTTCGTTTCTCAAAAAGAGCGTTTTCAAGTGATTCGTCGGCTTTTTTCATGGTTTTTTATGAGTCGGTCGTGGAGAATTTATTGAAAATAATTCGATCTAAGCGCGAACCAAACAGAAGAAAACTGGATGCGTAAGTGCCGAATAGCATATTGAGTGGAAGTCCTGTGTGCTTTTGATTGTTTGGGACTACACAGCAAAAAACATTACCACGGAGCATTACGGCTTCCCATAAGGAAGGCGTAATGATCCTGTGATAATGTTGTTTTACAAAACTCAATTCAACTTATTATTTGGATAATCCGTATACATAAGCCGCTAAGACGTGAACCTTGTCTTCACCTAAAAATGCTTTATGTGGAGGCATCTTTCCTGAGCGACCGTGGGTGATAGACTCAATGATTTTATTGCGAGAAGCTCCGTATAACCAAACCTTGTCAGCTAAGTTTGGTGCGCCCATGGCTTGAAAGCCAGTTCCACCAGCTGAATGGCAAGCTGCGCAGTAACTATTGAATATAGTTTTTCCACGAGCAGCATCAGTTTCTTTGTGATCGCGACCACTAAGGCTTAAGACATAGTCAGTTACATGTGAAATTTGTTCTGTTTTTAATACAGATCCCCATGCTGGCATCGTTGCGTTACGTCCATTAAGAATGCTGCGCTTTATGTCACTTGCGTTGCCACCCCAGATCCAATCATTATCCGTTAGGTTTGGAAAGCCTCGTGAGCCGCCTGCATCAGAGCCGTGGCATTGAGCGCAATATGTAACAAATAAACGTTGTCCAACTTTTTGAGCGTGCTCATCTTTACTCAGCTCTTCTAAAGGTGTTTTAGAAAACTGGCTGAAGATAGGACCATATTTCTCGTCTGCTTTTGCAACTTCTTGCTGATATTCTTTTGTTGAAGTCCAGCCTAATAGTCCAGAGTAGTTATTCAACGTAGGATAAAGCACAATATAACCTAGGGCAAATATAATGCTGATGTAAAACATAAACAACCACCAGCGAGGCATAGGGTTATTTAGTTCAGTTAAATCATCATCCCAGACATGCCCAGTTGGCTCGCCTTTTTTAGCTTCACCAGTAGTAGGTTTAGCAACCCATCTAATGAGTAGGTAGCAGCCGATAATGTTTAATAAAATAACGATGTCGACAACGATAGACCAAAAAGTGCTCATTTCTTACTCCCTTGTAGCTCTTCACTTATATCACTTCCCTCGAAAGGGATGTTTGCAGCTTCTTCAAATTCTTGTTTTCTATTCTTACTCCATGCCCAGAATATAAGCGCTATAAATAGCACGAATAAAGAGACGGTAACAATAGACCTAAGTATGTTGATATCAAACATTGCTATCTCCTTGTACTTACATGTGTGCCAAGAACTTGTAAGTAGGCGATTAGTGCATCCATCTCAGTTTTACCTTCTACTTCCGAAGCAGCGTTTGCAATGTCTTCATCAGTGTAAGGAGTGTTTAGCATGCGTAATACGCGCATTCTTTCAGCAGCTAATTCACCATCTAATAAGTTGTCCTTTAACCAAGGGTAACCAGGCATGTTTGACTCAGGGACAACCAATCTTGGGTTGGTTAGGTGTAGCTCATGCCAGTCATCACTATAACGAGCACCAACACGCTGTAAGTCTGGACCTGTTCTTTTTGAACCCCATTGGAATGGGCGATCATAAATAAACTCACCGGCTAATGAATAGTGGCCATAGCGTTCAGTTTCTGCTCGGAACGGACGAATCATTTGTGAATGACAGCCGTAACAGCCTTCTTTAACATAAACCGTGCGTCCTGCTAACTGAAGCGATGTATAGGGTGTTAAGCCCTCAACAGGTTCTGTGGTTTGCTTTAAAAAGAATAAAGGGACAATTTCAATCAAGCCGCCAACTGAAATGACGAGGATGATTAATACAACCATTAATCCAATATTAGTTTCTACTTTTTCGTGACTCATTTTAGGTGCTCCTACTAAACAGCTTGAGGTACAAGTACATCAACAGGTTTGGAATTCTTTACAGTTTTAAATACGTTGTAAGCCATGATTACCATACCGCTTAGGAACATAAGGCCCCCTAAGAAACGTATTAGATAGAATGGACGCATACGTAATAGTGATTCTACAAAACTATAAGTTAGGGTGCCGTCATCGTTTGTTGCGCCCCACATTAAGCCTTGCATAACGCCAGCAATCCACATTGATGAGATATATAAGACGATTCCGATAGTAGCAACCCAGAAATGTGTTTCTACAAGTTTTTGGCTATACATGAATTCTTGACCAAATAACTTTGGAATTAAGAAGTATAGAGAGCCGATTGTAATCATAGCTACCCAGCCTAAAGCACCAGAGTGTACGTGACCCACGGTCCATTCTGTATAGTGCGATAACGCATTAACAGACTTGATTGCCATCATAGGTCCTTCAAAGGTAGACATTCCATAGAAGGATAGAGAGATGATTAAGAACTTAAGAATTGGATCTGTACGCAGTTTTTGCCATGCGCCTGATAGTGTCATGATGCCATTAATCATACCGCCCCAAGATGGTGCTAGTAGAATGATTGAGAAGGCCATGCCAACTGATTGAACCCAATCAGGTAGGGCGGTGTAATGCAAGTGGTGAGAACCCGCCCACATGTAGATTGAGATTAAGGCCCAAAAGTGAACGATAGATAAGCGGTAAGAATAAATAGGGCGCCCAGCTTGTTTAGGAACGAAGTAGTACATCATGCCCAAGAAACCAGCTGTTAAGAAAAACCCAACGGCATTATGCCCGTACCACCACTGTACCATTGCATCTGTTGCACCAGCGTAGATTGGGTATGATTCTGTCAAGCTTACAGGTATAGCCAATGAACGAACAATATGTAAGACAGCTACTGTGAGAATGAAAGCACCAAAAAACCAATTGGCTACGTAAATATGTTTTGTTTTACGTTTAACGATAGTTCCAAAAAAGACAATTGCATAAGCAACCCAAACGACAGCTAGTAAAAGGTCAATTGGCCAAATAAGCTCTGCATATTCACTCCCTTGGGTGAGGCCAAAAGGTAAGGTCAAAGCGGCAAGAATAATAATTAGTGTCCATCCCCAAAATACAAAGCTTGCTAAAGCTGTACCGAATAAACGGACTTGGCAAGTTCTTTGTACAACATAGAAGGATGTAGCCATTAAGCCTGAACCACCAAAAGCAAAAATAACGGCATTGGTATGCAAAGGTCTTAATCGACTGTATGTCAGCCATGGAAGGTCAAAGTTTAGGGCAGGCCAAACAAGTTGAGCTGCGATAATGACTCCAACAAGCATCCCTACAATGCCCCAGGCAACTGTCATGATGGAGAATTGTCGAACAACAGTATCGTTGTAGATAGTCGTACTCATACGGTAATCTCTTTAGTTTAAGAATATTGCCGTAAAGTATACGTGCTGTGGTGCAGTATTTCTAGTGAATTGGGTATGCAATTCCTAGCTTTTTTTGCTTAGGACTTGATCTATGTCACTTTGTATTAAAAAGTAAATCGTACGCTTGTTAGGTTTTGTGGTTTACTCAGGTTAGCACTCAGTAATCAACGATTTCAAACTATCAATATCATTTATTTGGACGCGCCTTTTGTTGAGAATTGTTATTAATTCATCACGCTCAAGTTTTCTGATGCCGCGACTGATTGTCTCAGGAGAAAGATTGAGTAGGTTGCCGATTTCACTGCGCGATAGGTATAGGTTGAACTCAGTGTGGAGATAGCCACGTGCACGATAGCGGTTTGATAGGTCAAGCAGAAAAGAAATAATGCGTTTTTCTGCGCTGGCTTTACCTACTGAGAAAGCGTAGCTCGTATGATTAAGGGTCTTTCCTGCATGTTTAAGTAGCTGCCTATTAATGTCTGGAATGTTGTTTTGTACTTTGGATAAATTTATTTCGCATACATTACTGGTTTCAATGGCGTGAATAGTGCATTGGTACTTACTTGTTGCAATCCCGTCAAAGCCAATGATTTCACCAGGAAGGTAAATCCCCATCACATCTTCACCCGACTCTTGATTAATCGTGATGATTTTTACTGAGCCAGATTTAAGTGCGTAGAGAGATTTAAATGAAGAACCTTGGCGATAAAGAATGTCACCAGCCTTTAGTAGCTTGGTATGGCTAACGGATTCATCCAATTTGTCGACATCGTCTGAATCTAGTCCGTGAGGCATGCAAAGTTCGCCAAGACTGCAGTCTTTACAGGAGACTGATAAATCACGAAGTAAGTTTTTAGCTGCTGTGGCCATGAAAATTAAAAATAAATTTTAGTCAATTATCTATTTTAGCACTCTATTGAGGGAACTGGGATAAACTATGTGCTTGGATTCTCAAAGCATGAATGAAAGTAATAGATTGAAAAATAGTAATGTTTGCTATCACTGTGGTGAAGCTGTGCCTAAGGGGCAGAACTGGGGTATTCACTTTGATGGTGAGTGGCGAGCTATGTGTTGCCCGGGTTGTGCATCTGTAGCTGAGGCCATTATTGATAATGGTTTGGCTGATTTTTATCACAAACGCACAGCGTACAGTGAGCAGGGCTCTGTTATTCCTGAACAATTGAGCCATTACGATACACATGCTGATGGTGGAGGTGCGGCTGAAACGGAAGGTGAGGCGAATCATGTTTCATTGATGCTTGAAGGAATTAGTTGCTCTGCTTGTATTTGGTTGCTTGAGCGACATGTACGGCAATTGGCTGGTGTTGCTAGTTTTAAAATTAATTATGCTACGCGGCGTGCGCAACTTGACTTTAATAGTCACGTGATTCTATTGAGCGATATTTTAGCCGCTATTCATTCTATCGGTTATCAGGCGTTGCCGTATGACGCGAACAAACAGTTCCTTGCTTTACAGGTTGAGCGTAAAGATTTCCTTAGTCGTCTTGGTGTTGCCCTACTATTTAGTATGCAGGTCATGATGATTACAGCGGGTGTCTATATGGCTGGCTCTGAAGTTATGGATGAGGGGATGAAGCTCTTCCTCAAATGGGTTAGTGCTGGATTAACGCTCCCGGTTATCCTTTTTTCAGCCATGCCTTTCTTACGATCAGCTTATCGAGATATCAGAAATGGTATGCCCGGTATGGATGTTCCTGTTGCTTTAGGTATTTGTCTTGGTTTTGTAGCAAGCGTGTGGAATACATGGCGAGGAGTAGGCGATACCTACTTTGAATCTGTGTGTATGTTTATTTTGTTTCTTTTATTGGCGCGATATGTTGAATTTTTAACGCGCTGGTACGCGGTTAGTTCGAGTGAACGTCTCACTCAGGCGATACCTGTTGTTGCGAAGAGAGTGTTAAGTGACACCTCAGTTGAGAATGTTTCTGCGAAGGCGCTGGTACTGGGGGATCGTATTCAGATAAACCCTGGTGAGGTCGTTCCTGCAGATTCTATTGTTATTGCGGGTGAGTCTCAGGTGGATGAGTCTATTTTAACGGGTGAAGATGAGCCTATCGGGAAAGCTGAGGGTGACCTTTTATTAGGAGGAAGTCATAACCTTCAGCACAGTTTAATGGCGAAAGTTTCGTGTATTGGTGATGAGAGTACCTTATCGACTATTAGTCGGCTTATTGATCGTGCGCATAGCGAAAAGCCAGCGTGGGTTGAGTTGGCAGATC
>Ga0209081_1002631_pt1 | contig 10356 bp, 10 predicted proteins | sample GOMGulsemesocosm_4_FD_184636 | JGI IMG/M metagenome (GOLD analysis project Ga0209081, IMG submission 184636) | Methane-oxidizing microbial communities from mesocosms in the Gulf of Mexico - GOM15B Gulf of Mexico (SPAdes) (version 2) | ecosystem: Environmental > Aquatic > Marine > Cold seeps... | reverse complement strand
GTAATAGGTCCCAGAACTTTGGCCCCTGCACCAACGACTACGCCATCCAGCAAAGTAGGATGACGCTTACCTTTTTTCCAGCTAGTACCGCCCAGCGTTACCCCGTGATAAAGCGTGCAGTCATCGCCAATTTCTGCCGTCTCACCGATGACTACACCCATGCCGTGATCAATAAAAAAGCGGCGACCAATGGTGGCTCCGGGATGAATCTCAATGCCAGTCATCCAACGGCTAAAGGTCGACAGCATACGCGCCAGCCACTTAAGGCCTTTGTGCCATAACCAATTAGCAATACGATGATGCAAAATCGCGTGCACCCCAGGGTAGGTTGTCAGCACCTCAAACGTGTTTCTTGCCGCAGGATCGCGCTCAAAAACGCAAGCGATGTCTTCACGAAATTGTTTAAAACTCACAGCGAATCCTCTTGTTGATCCTGAGCCTCTGGCGTATCCACAACAGAGGTATCTTGAGCGGATACTAGCGCAGTTTGCTTACCAACTGCCGCTAACATGCCGCGCAATATATTAATTTCTAACTTGTCCGGCGCAGCACGCTGGAACAACCGCTGAATACGAGGCATCAGCTGCTTAGGAGTATTGGGGTCAAGGAAGCCAATCTCAATGAGAGTTTTCTCCATATGCTGCAACATACCGTTCAACTCCCCATGAGTCGCCAGAGGATAATCCCAATTAACACCCCACTGCGCATCCTCGTGTACATCGCCAATGGCCGCCAGCCGCAGTTCATAGGCCATCACCTGAATGGCTTGGGCAACATTCAGCGACGAGAATTCCTCGTCGGTGGGAATGTGTACGTGTGCGTTGCACTTATGCAGCTCTTCATTCGTTAAACCACGCGATTCTCGACCAAAAACCAAGGCCACCTGATTATTCACAGCTACTTCTGCCGCTTTCGCTGCACATTGACGAGGATTCATTAACGGCCACGGAATATGACGACTGCGAGCACTTGTGCCCACGACTAGGCCACAATCCGCAATCGCATCGTCTAATGTTGGGCAAATGACGGCGTTACGCAAAATATCGTCGGCACGAGACGAACGCTGGATCGCGTCTTCATCTATGCTGGCAATAGGATCGACTAGGTATAAACGGCTCAGCCCCATGTTTTTCATGGCTCGCGCTGCCGCGCCTATGTTGCCGGAGTGCGTTGTGTTTACCATCACTATGCGAATTTGGTCGAGCATCTAAACCTGCCTTTTGCGGACCTTCTGCGGACCTTTTCGAGATTCAAAGACGACAAGCAAGTGCTTGCTAATCGAGGGTCGGCAAGTGTAACGCAAAATTGGCTTCGCCAACCACTCACAGGCTGCTATAATCCGCGGCCGAATTTGTTTCAACTGTTCTTTAAGAGATAGCAACCCCTATGCAGCCCATGGTTAACTTGGCGTTGCGCGCTGCGCGTAACGCAGGTCTGGACCTTGTCCGCCGTCTTGACCGCTTCGATTCGTCCCAAAGTACGGATCAAGAAAAAGCAAAATTTGTCGCCGATTGCACCATCGGTTTGGAAAAAGGCATCATCTTCGAATTGAAGAAGGCGCTACCAGACAACAACTTTGAAGGTCGCGAAACCGGCCTCAATGCTGGCGACACTAAGCAACCAACGTGGCAGGTGTGCGTCATCGACGACGTTGCCAACTTCCGCGTAGGGATTCCTGCATTTGCTATCATCATAGCTTGTGTGAATCACGGTAAAACGGATCACGCTGTTATTCTGAACCCTATGAACGGTGACGAATTCACAGCTTCCCGAGGACGTGGTGCACAGCTAAACAATCGCCGCATCCGCTGCGGTGGCCTCAATACATTGACCGACGCCATGATTGGCTTCACTCAGCCACTAGGTTTGAGCGAGTCAGGCTATGAGCAACGCGCGAAAATCCAGCAGCTTCTAATGAAGAACTACGATTTACGCAGCATTGGCTCCAACGCGTTATCAATGGCATATGTTGCTGCTGATCGCTTCCAAGCTGCTTTACTGTCAGATGTCGATTCGTTCTCATTAACGGCAGGCAGCTTACTAGCTTCTGAAGCGGGTTGTTTACTGGCCGACGTAACAGGCCAACCACGTATCGTTGCTCCTGCAAATATCGTGATCACCAATCCTCGCTTATTGAAGACATTGCTAACCCTCGACTAAACTCGATGCGTTGCTTGTCTATTAGCCAGTACCGGACAATCATGTCTAATGATTGCCTGATACTGGCTGAACTCCGATGCCTACCTATACTGACGAAAGACACCTTTGGAGGAGTCCTTCATGATCTGGCATCAAATTACCCTATTATTAGGCTGGCTTGCTGAACCTCAGTGCTGCGACGAACTTGAGTTACACACCATCGAGCATCACGAGTGACCAGGCATAAAAAAAGCGACTCAATGAGTCGCTTTTTTTATCTACGCTTTAGCGCTTAACGAACAGCAGAAACATCTTCCGCTTGCGGACCTTTTTGGCCACGCACAACGCTAAACTTAACGCGCTGACCTTCAGTCAATGAACGATGACCTTGACCACGGATTGAGCGGAAGTGAACAAATACATCTTCACCTTCGTCCCAAGTAATAAAACCGAAGCCTTTTTTCACGTTGAACCATTTAACAACACCGCGCTCACGACCATCTTCAACATCGCTTTCCACAATCGTGCCACTACTACGCTGGCGACGACGACGCGAAGGCACTAAAAAGGCTGAGCCCAAGCTAATTAGAAACGTAAGAACACCGATCACAATCAAAAGATCAGTCATACCAACAACCGTTGTCAGGTTGTCTGAGTTAAGAAGTTCACCATTCGCCAAGGTGAGCCCCTCCGTCATGCCACTTAACAATGCGGCGACTACAAACGGAGAAACAATGGCGAACACCAATGCCACAATTATTTTACGTACTAGCAATTTACCCATGCGTTATCTCGTATCACTCGTTATTATCACAGATGTCACAAATATGTCGGCAACAAAGCCATTGCCAAGTGGGCTATGAAAGCCCAATTCATTAAAAAAATCAACACGATAGCTAGAGTGTCTGAACCATGAGCAGTGATAACGCACAAATAAGTGCAGAAAAGCAGCAATTACGCATCGAAGAGCTTGAAACGCGCATGGCGTTTTTAGAAGAAATCGTCGATACCCTCAACAATCAACTATCGTCCGTCACCCAAGATTTTCTTATGGCGCGTCAAGCAATGCAGATGATGAACCAACGCCTAGAGCAGATGCAGAATCAAGATTCTGGTCTGCGAGATTTTGCTGATGAACCGCCTCCACCACATTATTAGTCGTCTTGGCGCGGGATGTCACACCTGCGCCCTTTGCCCTCGCTCTTCTTTTTATACGAACAGAATCACTACATAAGCTATATATCGGCAGAAATTCACTGCTGAATGCCTCATACCGACATTTCAACTGTAACTGCCAAGGGGTACACTAGCGCCGCGAATTAGTGACACCAGAGAATTTTATGAGTTTGTTTAAAAGTATCCGTTCAAGTATTTTTCGCTGGCAGCAAAAATTGCTCTACAGCGTTATCAAAACCAAAATCATCGGACCCGATGTCAGTGAGTTCGACATTGATCCAAATAAGCCGATTATCTACGCGACACTCTACCCGTCCTACGGCGAACAACTCGTTATTGACCGAGAAGTAAATAAGTTCAACTGGCCTAGCCCTCGCCGTCAGGCCCAAAGTGCCGGTTTATCCGCCAAGCCCTATTTCAGCATTTATCGTCGCTCGTCGGTTCCATTCCGCAAACAAGGGGTGCCTATTGTCGCACGCCAATTAATTAAGCATGCCGAGTGGCTTTCAGAAGACGAGCAACGCGAAATTCAAATTGTTCCGGTTCGCGTATTCTGGGGCCGTGCACCAGAAAAAGAACGCTCATTTTTACGCATTTGGTTGCAAAGCAGCGGAGCGCTTGGTGGTCGAGTTTTAACGCTAATGGCTATTTTACTCAATGGTCGCAACACATTCGTTCACTTTAGTCGCCCTATCTCCTTACGCGACTTGTACGACAGTGAAAAATCACCGGAATTGTTAGCGCGGAAAGTTGCCCGTGTACTACGAGTGCACAACCGCCAGGTATCAGCTTCGGTTCTCGGGCCAGACCTATCACACCGCCGTACGCTTGTGCATCAATTACCTAATCGTCCTATGGTGCGCAAAGCCATCGAAGATGAAATAGAAAAACAAGGAAAACCAAGAGCAAAGCTTCAGGCACAAGCACTTAAATATGCCGACGAAATTGCTTCAAATATTTCCTATACCAATATCCGTTTCCTCGATGTCATGCTGACTTGGGTTTGGAACAAAATATACAACGGCATAGAACTGCATAATATTGGCCATCTGCGCGACATCAGCAAAGACAACACCATCATTTATGTTCCTTGCCATCGTAGCCACATTGATTACTTACTACTGTCTTATGTGCTTTACCACAAAGGCTTACAAATGCCGCAAATTGCAGCTGGCATTAACTTAAACATGCCTATTGTCGGTTCCATTCTAAGACGCGGCGGCGCATTCTTCATGCGCCGTACCTTCCGTGACAATAAATTGTACGCCGCAGTATTTGATGAGTACCTGCACTCTATTTTCACCCACGGCTATTCTGCCGAATATTTTGTTGAAGGTGGGCGTAGTCGCACTGGTCGCACCCTAACACCCAAAGCAGGCATGTTAGCCATGACACTGCGCAGCTATTTGCGCGATTCGCGTAAGCCAATTATTTTCATGCCGATTTATACAGGCTACGAAAAAGTATTTGAAGCCAACAGTTATCTGGGCGAGTTACGCGGCCAGAAAAAGAAAAAAGAGAGCTTACTGGGTGTCCTCGGCACTTTACGCTCTTTCAAGAACTCGTTCGGCAAAGTAAACGTAACGTTTGGCGATCCAATTTACTTCACTGAATTTTTAAATGAGCGTCGTCCTCAATGGCGCGAAGAGGATTACACTGAGTGTAATTATCGCCCAGAGTGGGCACCAAAAATGGTTGATGATTTAGCTTTACAAGTGGCCACAGAAATTAACCGCGCAACATCGGTTAACCCAGTTAACTTAATGGCCTTGAGTATACTGTCGGCTCCACGCCAAGCGATGGACGAACAACAACTGGTTGTGCAAATGGAAGCGTATCGCGATTTGCTCAAGCAAGCACCGTATAGCCATCTAACAGTATTACCAGAAGGCACTGGCTCTGAGTGGTTAAGCTACAACGAAAAATTGGATATTGTTTCGCGCTCTCCTCACCCAATGGGCGATCTAATCCAAACGAATGATCGTCAAGCGGTCACTCTTACCTACTACCGCAATAACGTATTGCACGTTTTAGCGCTACCATCTTTAATCGCGTGCTTGTTCGTAAATAACCGTCGTTACACCTCTGAAGAAGTCTTGAGCACGATTCGCTGCCTGTACCCGTACTTACAAGCGGAACTGTTTTTACAATGGAAAGCTGAAGATTTAGAGAGTGATATTCATCGCTGGCTGAATATCCTTACCGAATCCGGTTATTTAATCGAACACGAACAAGGCTTCCATGCGACACCGTCAAGCAGTGACAAATTCGCTCTTTTAGAAGGATTAGCTGCACATGTAATGCAAACATTAGAGCGCTATTTCTTAACGCTATCGCGCTTAATAAACAAAGGCTCAAACGCATTAACCGCAGTCGAGTTAGAAGATCAGTGTACCCAAGTAGCACAGCGCATCAGTATGCTTTATGGAATTAATGCACCGGAATTTTTCGATAAAGCGCTATTCCGTACCTTGATCCAAGAGCTTATTAGCAATGGCATGCTACGCCGTCATGAAGATGGAACCTTAATTGTAGAGCCGGCGATTAATGCGCTATCTGAGGCATTAGAACAGGTACTTGATGGCGCACTGCGTCAAAGTATCTTACGCAGCCTATAAAAAGCGCAGCCTACAAAAAAGGCGTAGCTCTAGATTAGAGCTACGCCTTTTTTCAATCTTGATTTACGCGGATCACCTGACATTTAGCTCGGCGGAAGCACCTTAGCCAACGCATACACATCAAAGCGATTAGCTTTACCCGTTAAAGCATAACTTGGTGCACGCCCCGCTAAGGGAGCAGCTTTGCGACCACGCTTTACCACCACGCGACAACGCGCACAGGCAAGTGCACGCTCAAGTAAGTCATCGGCATCCATATCTTGCCCGACCACATCACGAAACGCCTGCATGTCCTTTTTTACTTGCGCAGTCGCTTTGGGATCGTGATCAAACATAGGATCAAGATAAATAACATCGGCTAAATACCCCTCACTTGGTGCTTGTAGCAATTGATGGCTACTGCCAAACGAGAGCGTGATACGTTCGACAATGTCGGCAATTTCTGGATCATATGCGGCGCGCTGTAAACCATCTTCCAGCAAGGCCGCTACCACGGGCTGACGCTCAAAGGCTTGTACTCGACAACCAAGGGTCGCCAATACAAAACTATCGCGCCCAAGACCCGCTGTGGCGTCGACAACCGTCGGTTGATACGCACCAGTAATACCAATGGCCTTGGCGATATCTTGCCCTTTACCACCACCAAACCGACGGCGATGTGCTGCTGCCCCACCGCTAAAATCGACCTGAACCGCAGTACGGGTTTGCTCGCCCTGACGCAAACTTAAGCCAGTTTGATCAAGACACAAATGAAAGCCAGAAGTATCTAACAAGGTAGGTTCTGCTAGCGTTAATCCAAAACGAGTAGCGATAACTTGAGCTCGCTCAGCAAGCTCAGGCACAAGACAAATCAAACTCGGCATAAAGCGCTAAACAAAAAACAGAAGCAACATACCACCCAGCAATAGGCGATAAACAACGAATGGCAACATACCGATGCGACTGATAAACGCGAGGAAGTAGTAAATACATACCCAAGCACTGATCGCAGAAATTAGCACACCTAAGCCTAATGCTTGCCAATCGACAGGTGCAACTGACTGCAACAGCTCCAGCGTTTTAAGACCGCCAGCGGCGAGAATTAACGGTATGGATAATAAAAATGAAAAACGAGCAGCATCAACACGATGTAATCCGAGCAATAAAGCAGCTGTCATCGTAATCCCAGAACGCGATGTACCTGGAATTAAGGCAATCATTTGCGCCAAGCCAATGACTAGCGCAATCATCAAGGTCATATTAGCTAAGGTTAAACGTTCTTTACGGACAATATCCGAATAACCCAGCAATAAACCAAAGCCGATTGTCGTGATGGCAATCACCAGTGTTGAACGCAGATTCTCTTCAATCCAACTCTCTAGTAACAAACCGGCTAGTCCTGCCGGAATCGTTGCCAAAATGACATACCACGCTAAGCGCGCGTCGGAATCGGGATTGCGGGTCCAGCCGGTAACACACCAACGCGTAACGAGTTGCTGTATGTCTTTGCGAAAATAAATAATAACCGCGGCTAATGTACCAACATGAACAGCAACGTCGAAAGCGAGTCCTTGGTCATCCCAGCCAAATAACCGCGACGGTAAAATAAGATGCGCCGAACTGGAAATGGGTAAAAATTCAGTTAAGCCCTGCAGAATAGCTAATACAACAATTTCTAATGTATCCACACAAAGTCCTTACAGAGAGAATAAGTTAAATGCGTTTAAGGAGACTGGGCTGTTCGTCCAGTTTTTTCCAAGCAACAGAATTACGCAAATAAACCGGCTGTTCGTTCTCGGCATCGGTAAATAATCCTTTATCCCACGCATCAATAACCAAGGGCACCATCATGCGTGCTTCAGGACGTAACATCGCTAACTCGGCATCCAACTCCGCGAATACTGGAAGCTGCAGTCCATCTCCGGCAAGAATGCCATTAAAATTAGTCATATCACTGATACAAGCGTCAGGACTTCCAACTTGCTCGGCTGCAAGCGCACGACTTAACTTTCCATCGCGCTGAAAATGCCCCCAGAAAACTTCACCCATGTGAGCATCCATAATCGCCATGACTTCATTGGCAGAGCTCGCACTGAAGGCCGCCTGCGCAACAGCTTGTAGGGACGAAATACCTTTAACAGGTAAATCCAAAGCCAAAGCAATACCTTGAGTAACCGAAGCAGCAATACGAATACCCGTAAAAGAACCAGGCCCACAACCATAGGCAATGCCATCAAGTTGCGCGGCTGTTAAGCCACAATCACTAAGGGCTTCATCAATCATAGGCAACAAGCGCTGCGCATGACGACGGGGCTGCTCTTCGGTTAATGCAAATAATTTTTCTTCATGCCAAACCGCAACAGAACATAACGACGACGAAGCATCGATAACTAACAAACTGGCCATGATTAGATACCACTGAAAATGCGCTCGAAGTATACCAAGGAATTTTACCCAACGTCGCCCGTAATAATCACCACGGTTCAACATAAAAGCCAAATCACAGACAATAAAAAACCCGGCAAGCCGGGTTTTTTATTAGCACATCAAATAAAACCTAAAGGTTTTATTCTGCTGCTGGAGTTTCAACTACTGGTGCTTCTGCTGGTGCATCAAATACTGATGCAACAACTGGCTCTGCGGCTTTGTCAGCAACTGGCGCGGCAGCGGCTTTCGCTGGGCGGCCACGCTTTGCTGCAGGCTTAGCTGGGGTAGTTGCTGCTTTCGCTGGACGACCACGCTTTGCAGCTGGTTTAGCTGCGGCTTCAGTCGTTGCGGCTTTCGCTGGACGACCACGCTTTGCAGCTGGCTTAGCAGCGGCTTCAGTCGTTGCGGCTTTCGCTGGACGACCACGCTTTGCAGCTGGTTTAGCAGCGGCTTCAGTCGTTGCGGCTTTCGCTGGGCGACCACGCTTTGCAGCTGGCTTAGCTACGGCTGCAGTCGTAGCGGCTTTCGCTGGACGACCACGCTTTGCAGCTGGCTTAGCTACAGCTTCAGTCGTTGCAGCTTTCGCTGGACGACCGCGTTTTTTTGGAGCGGCTGCTGGAGCTGCTGCCGTAGCGGCTTTCGCTGGGCGACCACGTTTTTTTGGAGCGGCTGCAGGAGTGGCTGCTGCTTTCGCTGGACGACCACGTTTCTTCGGTGCTGCTGAAGCTGTTGCTGTAGTCGCTGCTTTCGCTGGACGACCACGTTTTGCCGCTGGCTTAGCAGTAGCTGTTGAGCCCGCTAATTTTTTAATAGTAGCGGCAGCTTTCTTTTCTTCACGAGCAGCTTGCGCTTTTACTTTAGCAGCGTCTTGGGTGCTGCGAGTTTTACGCCATTTAACTTCAAATGCTGCCAATGCTTTTGCCAATTCGGCATCTGCTTTAGCAGCAATAGAAGCTTCAAATGCTGCAATTGCAGTTTTAGCTTGTTCAGTTGCATCGGCGATACGAACTTCAACCTGTGCTGACTTAAGATCTGCCTTCGCTGCAGTTAGTGTTGCACGAAGAGCTGCCAACTTTTCTTTTTCTGCTTTAACTTTAGCTGCGGCTGAAACAACAGCACGCTTTGCAGCTGCAGTTGCACGCGGGCCTGCGGCTTTAGTTTTCGCTTCAGCTGCTTTTTTAAGTGCTGCGTCTACGCGCTCTTGTTGCTTAGTAATTGCAACAGCTGCTTTTTCTACTGCTGCAGTTGCTTTTGCAATTGCTGCTGGAACGACAGAAGTAGCTACTGTTTTAACAGCAGGTTTACGTCCGCGTTTGGCAGGAGCTTTTTTAGGTCTAGCCATAGGTTGAATCCTCTAATATTTGCCTGATCAGGTAAGCTAACGCTAGCACAACTTAATAGTGTGCATAAGCCAACTGAAGCAATAATAGTATTTTTATTTAAAAAAACCAAAAGTTGTTTATCAATATTATGTGAATTAGCACTATTAATGTCCTTTTGGCGGTAAAAGTTCATCATTTGAATGATATGAACCGATTTTTTTCTATTCAAATAAGTATCTGCGTCTAACGACATATTCATATTGACGCTTTTGACCGGCTCTAAAGAAAAGGCAATAACACCTTTTTCAAATAACTTAAGGTATTACCAAGGCAGCTGGATGCCGAAGAATAACCAATGTTAGGTCGAATATATGCACCTGTATGAATTGATCATTGCTATAGATTAACTAGGGGAGAAGATATGCGGTGCCGAGACAAAAATAAAAAAAGAGGCCATAAGGCCTCTTCTCTTTCGATAACGATTCAGGATTAAGCTAAAGCAGCCAATACCTTCGCAGTAATATCGTTTAACGAACCAACGCCAGGAATGTGACTATACTTTGGCGCGCTATCGCCCTTTTCTGCTTCTAACTTTTTATAGAAGCTAACTAAAGGCGCTGTTTGATCATGATAAATAGCTAAACGCTTACGCACAGTATCTTCTTCATCATCCGGACGCTGAACTAACTCGTCAC
>Ga0209081_1002627_pt1 | contig 10360 bp, 10 predicted proteins | sample GOMGulsemesocosm_4_FD_184636 | JGI IMG/M metagenome (GOLD analysis project Ga0209081, IMG submission 184636) | Methane-oxidizing microbial communities from mesocosms in the Gulf of Mexico - GOM15B Gulf of Mexico (SPAdes) (version 2) | ecosystem: Environmental > Aquatic > Marine > Cold seeps... | reverse complement strand
CCTCAAGGGCCAGCATAGAAACCACCACCGTGCCAAGAATAAGTAACGCAGTACTGGCTTGTAGCCAATTAGCGGCGTGATACACATAGTCCATTATGGCTGAACCGGTTTGGCCTGCTTAATACGAAATTTGAACTTTGAATCCACTACGTGACCATCAACCGATAACACTCGGTAAAAAACGCTATATTTACCCGCCTCAAGCGTCGGTAATGTCAAGCTAAGTAATTTGTCATTACCTTCGGCCAGTACGGCTTTCTGCTCGCTGACCACATCACCCGCTTTATTTTTCACCACAATGGTCGAATAAGCCGGTTCAAGCCGCTCGCTGAACCAAATCTTAATCACTTCGGGTGATCGAGTCAGCACCGAACGCCGGCCCGGATCAGAACGTTCATATTTCGCGTGTGCAAACACCGCAGAACAAGACACTAACAAGGCAAACAAAAGCCCCATGGTTAAAAATCGTTGATGAATAATAGTCGTACGCATGAAAAACCTCTTAAATAAGCGCTCAATTTAAATACAGCAGCCGTCTAGTTGCTTAAAAACTAGACGGCTGGAAGATAGGACCGAGCAATACCACCCGCTAAGCCAGTCGATACGGGCTTAGCGGAACGCTCGATTAATGTTGGTGAGCCGAATGGTCGTGCTCAACGGGCGATTTACTAACACTCGGATCATCGGCAGCTACTGGCCGCTTGGCTAAAGGGGTAAACTTTGACCGCCACGCGGCTTCATCAGGAAACTTAACCGACACCCAAACCTCCGTTGTTTCAGTTAGCGTAAACTCGCCGCTACCGTTTAAAAAGTTGTCTCCCGCAGCGGTCAGTTTAATAACCGTTCGCGTCTCATCGGCATTCATAATCGTCGCCGAGCCATGCGCTATTTCAACATCAATAGGGTTACCCGCGTGATCGGTCATATACACCGTAATCTCTTTTTCGGCCGTCACAATCTCAATATGATAGGGCCCCGCCATATGCGTTTGACCACCGTGCAAGGACATTGATCGGTGCGAATCTAAGTATTCATTCGAATGTGCTGCGGCCATTAACGGAAAAACCATTAAGGAAACGACTAATAAAGCTAATATTTTGTTCATAAAAAACTCCCAGCATTAAAATCCATATAGACCTTAGGCAATAAAAAACAGCCGATAGAAAACTGCTGGCACTTCATTGCCAAAGGCACTAAAACAGTATACCTGTAGACCCGTCTATCACGTAGAGGTTTGTTAACACTGAGGGCTATAAAGGTTCAGAAAGTGGAACGTTCAAGAGTTTGCTAAACCCAACGGAGTTGAGGCTTAATATACAGCCATGTCGCATATTAATCGGGGGTTTTTCGACTTCATATTTCAGCCCAACGATGGGCGATTTATTGCTTTCGAATATGAGGACTTATAGGTTAACACTTAGTTGATGAATATCACGGGCTGAAACTTAAATTATCGACCACGCTCATATATGCGTTTAGGTTTTGTTAGGCTTGATACCTCGGCTAATCATCCTGTATTGCGTATCACCTAGTAACAGCTAACTTGCCTTACAATCGTCAGCCCAAACATGGAGGGGCAGTGCTTAGCTCGTTGTTAAATAGGCATTAATTGCTTTGTGCGCACGCCCTGCCTTGGACACTTCCATACGCAGGCTATCCATTTGACTGTGTGCATATTGTGTCAAAATTTTATTTTTTTCCAATACAAATTGAATACCCTCGGCCAACTTTACGGGCTCAATATCGGGTTTTGAAGCAAACAAGGTTTTAACCGCCACATCCCTTGTTTTTTCCAAGGTCACCAGCTCATCCCATTGCGCGTTTTCAGCTAAATCTATCAGCTTTTTAGTATCGGCAATAATAGACAACAGTTGTGGAAAATCGCTGTTCATTGCTAGAGCCTATCGTGTGGAGTTAGGGGCAATCGCATCCCAGCCCATTTTAATTTGGCTTAATAATTGGCCAGCCTCATCCAACAAAGCCACATCACTTTTAATATTAGCTTGTAACAAAATATAGTTAATGTATTCGTACAAGGCATCAAGATTTTTAGAAATATCACCACCCTGTTTAAAATCCAAGCTGGCTTTTAGACCCTCTACGATTGAAATAGCGCTACCAATTTGCTCGCCTTTCTTCGCTATATCATTCTGTCTTAGTGCCCCTTTAGCCGACAAAATTCTCGATAAAGCCCCATCTAACAACATTTGAATCAATCGGTGCGGGGACGCATCCATTACACCGCTATGGACACTTGTTTGCTGGTATTCTTTTAATGCATTTGCATTGTTCATCAATAGACCCTCTGTATAACTATGTTATACGTTAATTACTATTTGGATTATAAGCACCTGGTAAATTAGCCAACTGCTGTGTTAAAAAACTACTTTGGTTTTGTAGTGAACTAACGAGCACATCCATCGCTGTAAACTGAGCCAACAACCTACTCTCGAAGCTGGCTAAACGCCTATTTAAAGCAACTCGTTGTTCACTAACATCTTCAACTCGTACTTTTAAACCATCAGTTCTACTGTCGATAATCCCTGTAGAGCTAACATAGCCTTCAATTAAATTATCCAGCGTATTTGACAAGCCACTAGTTGATGCAAAAAGCTGACCTAAATCATCAAAGTTAGACTCTAGCTTTGGATCTAGTAGTTCTGTGTTAAGGGTTAACTGACCGCTTTTATCCGTGGTAATGCCTATTTCAGCCAGCGTACTAAAAGAATCACCGGTCAAACCAGAAACGGAGGATGATATTTGGGTTCTCAACGCGTTTTGAATACCCCTTAACGTAGAGTCTCCCAGTAACACACCACCAGACTCAGTAGTAGCATTGTAATGACCCAAGGAAGTGAATGTTTCAACCACTTTGTTATAACTTGTGATAAATGCATTAATTTTAGCCGTTACAGCATCCTTATTTAAACTGACGGATAAACTTTCGCCTGCACCCACCCCCGTGCCGTTAATGGTTACACCATTAATAACACCAGAAAACGTGTTATTTTCACGACTAATTAATTGCCCATCAACCTTTATTTGTCCATCTAACGCACTGGTTGGTTCATCTAAATTGGCATTTATTAATCGTGATAAACCCGTGTTATCAAGATCAGCGGCATCATTAAATAATCCATTCCCATCTTCATCCACAGTCACCGTAATTGTATTATCTAAACCGGTCTTATTCGAGGTGAGAACCAACTTACTTTCTGTCCCCCCCGCCCCATCATCAACATTAATAATGGCCGCCGTTAACCCTGTATTATCCGTAGCCGCATTAATAGCATCACGAAGTTCTGCAACGGTGTCTGTTGCAGAAACAGTTAGAGAAAAGGTTTCTGTTCCTTGCGCAAACTTTAGCGTACCCGCCCCAACTACGGTCGTTGATGTTGGAAAAGCCCCATCTTTGGTCAGTAGCTTTTGCGCTCTTGCCATTTGAACAACTTCAATACCATATTGAGAGACGGTGGCGGTGCTATCGACCGATGCAGTAAACACCTGAGTATCTGTACTATTTGCGGTACGTTGCTGAAAATCAGTCAGGCTTTGTAGCGCCTTAACTGAGGTTTGAAATGATGCTAACGCGCCTTTTAATGATCCAAAAGCTGAAATTTCAGCCTGATACTTAGCTTCCTTAATATTATAATTTTGTGTTTTCGTTAAACCTTCAGCCGATACTAAACCTGAGACTAACGCAGAAATATCAATTCCTGATCCTAAGCCTGGAGATGAAATTGACATGATTAACTCCTACCTTATTGTTAATAAAACTAACATATTTAACGGTCTAATTTACGCCTTCCCATTCACCAATAAGCCAAGGTTATTATCACTAACCATTGCAACTGTTTCTGAAAAATGCTCTGCCAACGCTAAAAGTTGATCGGAAGGAAACTTACGTATCTCTTCTCCTGTTTCCCTATCTACCACCGTAATAATACTTCGACCTGTTTCGTCTTGTACCGTAAACTGAATGCCTCTTTGAATATTTTGAACAAAACTATTCAGCTCGCTCACCTTCTCTTCTATTGCCTCACGCGATTCAGGTTCAAGTTGTATGCTTTCAGCAACTTTGCCTAAGCTCTTCACATCTTTTTTATCCACACTACTAGCAATATCTAATGGTGACACGGCAACACTCTTTGGTTGTTCTGGCGTAGTCACTGCCTTAACAACAGGTTGTATTTTTCCCGCTTCCATTGATTAACTCCTTCTGAGGTTGGGTTAGCCCATTAAGGCTAACCCAATGACCTTAGGTAACTCTACTGTAGTAAAGCCAATACGTTTTGCGGTAATGAATTAGCTTGCGATAAAATTGAAACACCTGCTTGTTGTAAAATTTGCGCACGTGTTAAGTTGGCCGTTTCTGCTGCGAAATCCGCATCTAAAATACGACTACGCGCCGCGGATAAATTCTCAGCTGAGGATTGCAAATTACTAACCGTTGATTCAAACCGGCTTTGCACCGCACCCAATGTACCACGAATACTATTAACTGAGTCCAGCGCGTTATCAACTGAGGTAATCGCCGCTTGTGCACCTGATGCCGTCGAAATATTAAGCGCCGTACCTGTAGCGGCATATGTAGCTGCTGCTACTTTAATATCTGTTGCCGCATTTGCAGTAACAACAATATCATTACCGCTACTTAACGTCACTTGACCATAATTAGTAACTGCTGTACCACCTACACCTGCAGTAGCATCTTCTGCAGCAAAACCGATAACTGCGGTTTGTGCTGCAGCATTGTTAGAAGTTATATCAATATTCCTACCATCAGCTGCTGTAAGAATGTACGTGTCTGCGACTCCTAATGTGGCCGAAACACCCGTTTGACCTTGTACAGCATTAATTGCATTCACTAATTGGCCCGCTCGATCTTCGTCAGTTGTCACATCAGCCAGAGCTCCAATGTCAACACCGTTAACGTACATATTACCTGCTGCCATCGCTGCGTTTGTACTAATAGTACCGGAAGTAACCGTTGTTACTGCTGTAGCAACTACACCTGTCGTCGAACTAATTGAATTAACTGCATTGGCAGCTGCTAATGCTGAGGTTGATCCAGATTGAGCTCCACCAACGTATGATAGGCCATCATTAATTCGTGTTCCAATAGACGTACCATTAATGGTAACTGCACCTGCTGTCAACGCAGTGGTACCAGTTACTGCGCCCGTAGCAAGAGCTTGTCCACCCACACCTAAGGCACCGGCTTGCGCATTACCTATCCCAAAACTAATTGTTTGGTTTGCATTAGCACCCACCTGAAACACGGCTGAACTTAAGCTACCATCAATAATATTACTGCCATTAAACTGAGTGGTGGTAGCAATACGATCAAGCTCATCGGTCAACTGTTGCACTTCTTCTTGTAGTGAGGCTCTATCAGCAGCATTATTTGTATCGTTAGCCGATTGAATGGAGAGTTCCCTGACACGCTGAAGAATATTGGTAACCTCGCTTAAAGCACCATCGGCCGTTTGCGCTAACGAAATACCGTCGTTTGCATTTCTTGCCGCTTGATCTAGACCACGGATTTGAGCTGTCATACGTGTGGAAATAGCAAGACCCGCCGCATCATCTTTTGCGCTGTTAATTCGCAAACCGGAAGAGAGTCTTTGTAGGGATGTATTCAGGTCACCCTGAGAGGAATTCAAGTTCCGCTGCGCGTTTAATGAGGCAACATTAGTATTAATAAACTGAGGCATTTTATTGCTCCTTTGTAAGCATCTGCTTACCCATATTTAAAACTGACGGATATATCTTTTTATTCTAGATATTCACCGTCTCCGATTAGCTTATCGGCGTATACTCGCTTTCCTTTAGCATTTATTTCAACGTTTTTAAAACAGGCCATTAATTGTGAGCCACATCACAAGTTGCCAGTTCGGCTGCGACCGTAGATTGGGCTGCGCTGTTTAAGCCCAACAACATATACCGCAGTGACACAAAAGCGACCATTTTCACATAATAAATGCGTGATACAATAAACTCATAAATAGGAGATTAAATATATCCACAATGAATAGTGAAATATACACGGCATTAATTGATGCTGGTTCCAGTGAAGAAAAAGCTAAAGCTGCTGCGGTATCGGTGACAGACTACGAAAGGGTTATTAATGATGTAAGGTCAGAGCTTAGATTAATAAAGTGGGGCGTTGGGTTAATTATTGCTGCCGAAGTCTTACCCTTGATGAAAAGCTTTTTTGCTTAATTGGAAGAAAGAATCTCTGAAGCATTGACTTTAGTTTCAACCGCCTCCCCTGATTTAAACCATCCTCTTCCCTTAGAATCATAGGTTACAGGGTACATGCCTAGGTTGGGTTACGCTGTTTAAGCCCAACAATCCAGTTCAAATTACCGCTACATTTTTTGGGTATTAAAGCAGGTTAAATAGCGACAGGTTTTGTACTTTAACAAAGGCTTGCTGAGCCGCTTGCAGTGCAACAATTTGCAGGTTAAAACGGCTAATCGCTTCAGCCATATCAAGGTCTTCTATTTGCGATTTAGTTGTTTGAATACTCAGCTCTAAATCTTGGTTTATTTCATCTTGGCTATCTAACACATTCAAGCGCGCACCTAGTTGCGCACGTACGTCTAAGATGCGCCCGAGAGCGGTATCGAGTTGATCAAGCTGATCGTATAGAGGAATTGAAATAGGCCGAGTCACTGTAATATCACCGGCCGTTCCATCGGTAAAACTCAACGTATTGTTCCCCTCAGTGGTCGAGGTCAGCAATAACTGATTCGTTGCACCGCCAGCTGTCACGCCGATACCACCCGTATTATTTATCGCCGTTCTAAGCTTAGTCACCGCATCGTTCACTGTGCCGGTAGAGTCGATATCCACATTGGTACCCGTTACCCCATTACCCGCTGTATCAAACTCATAAATAATACCGTTAACCGTTAAGGTGTCACCATCCGCCGGCACCCCTCCAAATGTGAGAAGGGTCTCCTCCAATGCGGGCTTAGCCGTATTTAAATCCGCCGCTAAACCATACAAGGTAGCAAACATGCTTTCTGCGTTACCGTTTTTATCTTTCAAATCAAAAAACACTTCGGCTCCAGCGTTGCCATCGGTAATCGATCTATTTTCACCTATTTTTAAATAACGCACGCCTTGGTCACCGCTGTAGCTAAAACTACCGGTTGCCGCAGAGCCGCTAAACGGTTCGGTTTGCGCTTTAAACCCTGCATACAAGTAATCGCCATTGGCATCTCTAGTATTCGCTAGAGCCACTAACTCATCGACCCGTTGAAACATTTCTACCGCTATAGATTTTTTATCCTCCGCTGTGCTTGAATCATTAAAGCCTTGCACCGCTAATTCGCGCACACGCTGTAAGCTCTCGGTAACGCCTTGCAAAGTACCCTCCGATAACGACAATCGATTCCTAGCATAATCAAGGTTATCTTGAAATTGATCCAAACGGCTCAGCGATTCGCTTAGGTCCAGCAATTGCACTGCACCAGCAGGGTCATCCGAGGGCGACAGAATGCGTTTCCCTAATGAAATTTGTTGCTGCGTTTGGTTAAGCGCTGTTTGCTGCAACAAGATGGTATTAATTCCCTGTTGCTGCGCCAAGCTAGTTGAGAGTCTGTCTACCATTACCTGAAGGCTCCTAATAAGGTGTCGAAGATGGCTCGCGAGGTTAAAATAACCTGGCTAGCCGCTTGATAGGCCTGCTGAAAACGAATTAAATTAGCCGCTTCTTCGTCTAGGTTAACCCCGCTAATACTGTCTTTGGAAGCTATGGTTTGATTTAGTAAACCCCGCTGCGCTAAACCATTAGCTTCGGCCGCTTGTACCTTACGCCCCACATCAGAAACAATGCCACCGTAGGCGTCTTGGAAGGATGCGGTGCCGCCGGTTAGGGTTAAGGCTTTTTGCAGGTCCGCGAGTAAATTGGCATTTCGGTTATCACCCACCCCGCCAGTATTGTCGGATAAAACCAAGGTATCTGCGTTGGTCGGGTTACCGGTTAGGGTGAAACTAACCGTACCAAAGCCACCCACTGTAATGGATCGTGAGACCCCATTATCGGTACTGGGATTATATGCTACCGAACCGGTTGTCGGCCCCGGCCCATAACTAAAATCATATTCGTTATTCGCGCTATCAAAGGTCAAGGTAATCGGGTTCGAATCAACGGTCGCATTCGCTAACTGGTTTGTTAATAAACCACTAACCGCTACATTACTAATATCACCGGTGCCTGAATTTAACGGTGTTACCGTGCTAATAACCGGCGCAGCCGCGGCTATTTCTCTAGGGTCGTTGATAAATAGTTTAAGATCACCGGCTGCATCGCGCGTAGGTCTTATTCTGTAGCTATCGCCATTCACTAGCCCCGTTGTATCAAAGGTTAAACCATCCACTGTTGCCGGTGTTGCAAAGGCCGTTGGCCCTGCGGCCACGCTATTATCCGATAAACGGGTAATGGTATAGTTCCCCCCCGTAGCCGTTAACGTATAGTCACTGGTAGTTAAGCCCGTGGTATTCGCCACCGACACCGCTAGGGCTCCTGTTCCAGCTAATTTAATAGGAGTGATGATCGGATCGGTAAAAAAGTCCAAGCCTTGCGCGCCGTTAAGATCCAAGCCATTATTGTGCTGCGCATTCATCGTATAAGATAATGACACCGCCACTTGGCCCAGGGTATTAATCGCGGGGTCTAGCACTTCATCTCTGAATCGCAACGAGCCGCCCATTTCCCCCCCCGTCATAAACTGGGTGACGACAATATTGCCACTTTTTTGTTGCAGCACCACATCAATAGCACTCACATCAAAGCCAGTTTGTTGAATAGCTAAACTGTTTGACTGCTGATCAAACACGAGGGCTTGGCCACTGCCAATAAAGATATTCATCGCGCCATTGCTCTGTACATTGGTACTCACATTGACTTTTTCGGATAGCTGATCAACTAAGTGATCGCGTTGATCCAATAAGTCATTCGGAATTTTACCGCCGCCAGCGCCCGTTGCTAAAATAATTTTTTCATTCAGCGAGGCAATGCTGCTGGCAAGGTTATTAATATCACTAACGGTATCATTTAAACGCCCATTCACCTGCGAGGTGAGGTCGGCAAACAACTGATCCAAGGTGGCAAAACTGCCTTCTATCGCCTTGCCTTCGGTTAAAAGCGCTTGCCTTGCAGGAATAGACGTTGGGTCGTCTGAAACGGCTTGCACGGCATTAAAAAAATCTTGTAAGCCATTGCTTAAGCCGATATTTTCATTCGTGAGCACATTATCAATTTGCGAAGCCAGGTCAAAATAACTGTCTAATTCTGCGGTGGCCGATGAACTGCTGCGAAACTGGGTGGCTAAAAACTCGTCATAGGCACGCGTTACCGCCGTTGTCTCAACACCCACCCCCACATAACCAAAACCTGAAAATTGCGGCGGGCGCGCATCAAGTTCTACAGACTGCCGACTATACCCTTCAGTCGTCGCATTGCTAATATTGTGGCCGGTGGTGTCTAAGGCATTTCTAAAGGCCGACAAGCCAGATAAGCCGGTTAGTAATAAACTACCGGCCATCTCGTTCACCTTGTGCTGTTTGATTATTCATCATTGCCTGTTCCTTTTAATCGTTATCGGCCTAAGTCACTTAACCTTAAGCCTTTTTATCGGCGATTGGGTTTAAGCCGCTGAGCTGCTCACGGCCTAAAATTGAAATAATTTTCTTTGCATAAGCGGGGTCTGTTGCATAACCGGCTTTTTGCAGGCCTTTAATAAAACCTTCGTTGGAATCTACTTTTTCTAGTGCCTGCTGGTATCGTGGGTTTTGTTTTAAGAATTGCACGTAGTCGCTAAAGCTTTCCTGATAGCTGTCATAGGCGCGAAAATGTGCTTGCTGCTTGGCCGCCACGCCATTGTTATATTCAACTGTTTGCAGCGACACCGTTTTACCAGCCCAACCGTGCGAGGCTTTTATACCGAATAGGTTATGACTGTTTTCACCTTCTTTATTGTGCATCACGTGTTTCCCCCAACCCGTTTCTAAGGCCGATTGCGCGAGTAACACTTTCGCATCCACCCCAAGTTCTTTCGCGGCTTGTTGCGCTTTTGGCCACATCTGACGAATAAAGTCGCTAGGTGATTCGATTTTTTCAGCTACGGTAGCGCGGGGTTTTATGTTGTTTTCTTGTAATGCGCCTGCTATTCGCTGCACGGCAACATCACGGTAGTCTGAAAGACCTTGCCCCTCGACCTTTTCTTTATGGCTAGCCGAACCACCGAGTTGTTGCACGATCATATCGGCCAAACCCAGGTTTCCACGTTTGGACAGATCCAATGAAATTTGATCATCGTACATCGATTGATAGAACTTGGTTTTT
>Ga0209081_1002626_pt1 | contig 10362 bp, 10 predicted proteins | sample GOMGulsemesocosm_4_FD_184636 | JGI IMG/M metagenome (GOLD analysis project Ga0209081, IMG submission 184636) | Methane-oxidizing microbial communities from mesocosms in the Gulf of Mexico - GOM15B Gulf of Mexico (SPAdes) (version 2) | ecosystem: Environmental > Aquatic > Marine > Cold seeps... | reverse complement strand
CTATATAGTCTGGTTTAAATTTATCTATCAGTATTGCCGTTGCCAGTGCGGCAGCTACTTTACCAATACCTGATTGCACAATGACTACGTCACTGTTATCTATTCTTCCTTGATAAAAGCTATAGCCCGCATGAGTAATGGTTTCACAGTTTGAAAGTTTTGCTTTTAAAATAGCCACTTCTGGTTCCATGGCGCCAATAATACCTGCTTTCATTTTGTTATCTTCTTTGTTTTTTACTTAAATATGATAGGATTATAACCTTACTTAAGCTTAAAATCTTTAGAAGACTGATTTGTTTTAATCACGAAGATAGCGATTAAATTAAAACTAATCCCCGTATAAACTCAATCCACTTCAATTTTCGCTGAACCCTGCATCTTGCAGTGATTTGGGTTTAGTTAATGAGGTAATGCGGTTAACGATTGATCTGATAATTGCGGTGTCAACTGAGCATGTGCTGCTACAGGGGTTAAAATACCAGAGGTTTTTGAGCGAGCTTTTACCATAGTTGCAGGAATTACTCTCCCTTTTATTTTAGGTAAAGGTGAACGGTTACCTAGTAGGCGAGAATTAATACAAGCGCGAATTTCATCCAGTGTATAATTAGCTTTCACCTTAATACGAAGGTGTGGAATAGATGCTGCTTCAAGTGCTCCACTAACAAACCAGTCTTTTTTTATTTTGTAACCTTTTCCTTGTGTATCAACTAAGTCAATTGTACCCAGTAATTTCATGGTATTGCGATCACAAATAACAAAATCTAAATATTTGCCCTCGGCATTATTGACTGCACTTTTGCTTGCTCTATCAGATACACCATTTCGAATAGTCACTATATCTGCTAATTTCACGCGATTAATAATTCGATATTTTGCGCCCATTGCTTGCTCAACTAAATTTTGAAAATTCTTTTCTGCGGGAGTAAATACTGATTTTTTACTATCAAAAGGGAATGGAAAACTGTTGTCATTTAAACGACTTGCTAAAACACCAACAATTACAATTAAACTGATTAAAGCAAATAATATAAGTTCCATACACATCTCCGGTTGTTCAAATTCTTGACGCTTTACTCTGTTGATATAGTGAAGCGTCTGACTTAATTGTAATTAAGCAAAATTTGTGCCAAAGAAGGGTGGTTTCAAGGCTTTAGTTTCGAGTAGCGAGTTATGCTGTGTACTTAGGACGTTTAGTCATTCACCTCAGTGCAAACTTTTTCAGTACCATTAACTCGTAACTAATTTTTTAGTTTGGATATTTGTCTTTTAATGCCGTATATAGCTGTTGTTGAAAATCATCAGCAGTAGAATCTAAACTGTTTACTAAATTGGCTAATACTTCATTGTCTTCCTGGCCATGCCAAATTTTAATGTAAGTACCCTCTTTATAGCCATGATCTTGACGGAAAAAATTTAAGGTGTTTTTGCCAACATATTGGCGGAATAATTCATTTAAATCCATATTCATTAATGACATACAATCTGCTAACGCTTTAGCATTAAAGGATTTATTTGAAACGGCAGCTGAAGCTAAATTTTCTAAGGCTATTTTAAAGTCATTTTCAGCGGTACCTTGATGTAGCTCTTTAGCCAATTTGGCTGAAATGCTATCAACAGAATCACCCGCCATTAGACGTAAACTTAATCCAAAGTGAAAGATGTCAACTAACTCTAGTTGTACTTGAGCTATGTCAATTTCTTGATGTTTCCACCATTTCCAACCATGGTGATCTAGCATTTCAGCACATTCTACCCAAATGGCGCGATACCATTCGTAACCATTTTCACGCCATGTTTCACTTACACGGCTGTTCATGGCATCTTGCATGGTTAGCATTTGATTAATTTGCTGTTGGGCAACCGATAAGGCTGTAGATAACTGTTCGCTCATTTTATTCTCTGGTGGTTTAATCTAGACTACATTATTTTGCCTAAGCTACGTTCAAGTAACAAGTTAATTCTCGCACAAGCCTGTAAATTGAAGTGGTTTTGTCAATGCTTTCATTAAATAGGTAGATCACCTATTTAATGCAACTGGTGTAATAAATAGAAAAGCCATGTTTCCTTGCTATCGTTGCTGTTCTACCAATATGTTGCTGCATTATTGGTAAGTATTGTAAAAAACTATTAGCAACTATGGTGATATCACTCTTTTTTTGTTTAGCAGCAGTTAGATGATTTTTTATACCACGTAAAAAGCCTTCGGTTGCTTGATAACAAGTTTGTGTACCTTGATGAAATGGTGGATTAGATACGATATGTTGGTAGTTTTCATTGACGGTTGATAAGCTGTTTGACGCAAAAACATTGCCAGTTAAACCATTCAAAATGAGTGTTTTCTTGGCTGAGGCTATGGCTAAAGCGTTAACATCAAGTAATGATAAGTCTGTGTTTGGAAACTTCTTGCCAATAAAACAACTAATCACCCCTGCACCACAACCAAAATCTAATACTTTACCTTGCATATCTTTAGGTAAATTATCTAATAACAATGCAGTACCCACATCAAGCTTTTTCTGGCTAAACACACCAGGTAAAGAGGCAATAGTTATTTTAATGCCTGAGATGTTTATTTGATAGGTTTTATACCAATGTTCAATAATAAAGGCTTCACTGTCACCTTCTTTAGTTTTATATATGCCCCCAAATAATAAGCAATGTCGGGCCGCATCTATTTTTTGACAGCTCGTTAAAAAATGCTGAGTTAATTTGGGTGATGATTGCACTCCACCTTTTTTCTCGCCAACAAATAATATTTTGGCATCGGTAAGTAAATAGGGTGCAATCATCGCCAAAGTGAACGCTAACTCATCTTTGCTTTTGGGAAAATTAATAACAACTAAGTCATGCTTGATTTCATTTTTATATTCACTAGTAAAAAAGGTTTTTACTAGATCTTTATATTTGTCATTGATGGCAAGGTAATCAATAAAGTTAGTATTGTAGCACGTGATATTTGCTTTTGGATAATCCTGTAGATAATGCGTAATAAAACCATCTTCCATCAAGTTGATAAAAAGAGGTGTTTTTGCTGATAATAGTTCGATACTGCGCAATAACACTTGGCTGATATTTGACATTGACATAATTAGAAAGACTACTAAATAAGAGTGAATATTATATTCTACGATATTCTAACTTTAATCGACAATTATAATTCCAACATTAGTATAAATCTGCATTGGTATAAACCTGTATTTGTATAAAAAGTGCATTGACAAAAAAGGCGTAAAAATGCTTAAATACCACCGTCCCTGATAATAACTCGATGGTATTTTACCATGAAGTTTCAAAGGGGCCAGAAGAGGAGCGTTAACCAGGTAGTTATTATTGCGTTGTTTTACCGCGCACAGAGACCAAACTCTGTTAATAATAATGAGGGGGATTAACGCCGAGATAATACTGATTTGGTTCGGTATTTATCGGTTGTTTACTTACTAGTTATATCTAGAAAAAGCGGGCTGAATCCCAACAACTGTCACTGTTAGCAAAATAATCTTTAGTTAATTATTTCGCCTATGAGTGGAGAACTTCTGGCCTTTGCATAATAGCCTAATAAGCACTGCTATAGCGCTTTTCCTCGGTTTTAAGTAAATGCCTTTAAGTTCTCCGAACCAATCTGCAATTAGCAGTCATAATGAGTTCGAGAGCAATGAATCAAAAAATATCTTTAAATAGTTCGTCTGTAAACAATTCGTCTATAACATCTAATGTTATCTCTGTGAGTGACTGTCCGTTATGGACCGCACTAATTACGCCTTTTCATCAAGACGGTAGTATCGACTTCGACAGTTTAGCTGGCATTGCCAAGGGTCAAGCGCAAGCAGGTAACGGTATTTTACTACTGGGAAGCACGGGGGAAGGGCTCGCATTGACGAGTGATGAGCAGTTTTGTGTTGTTGAATTTATTTGTAATTTACAAAACACTTTTTCCGTAAAGTCGCCCTTAATGGTAGCTGTTGGTGGTTATAACTTACCTGAACAAATTAACTGGATAAACCGTTGTAATGAGCTAAATATTCATAGCTATCTATTAGGCACTCCGCTTTATGCAAAACCGGGAGAGGTTGGTCAAACAGCGTGGTTTAAAGCTTTATTAGATACAGCGAAATTTCCTTGTATGTTATATAACGTACCATCACGTAGCGGTGTAGAAATTCCGGTAGGCACAGTACAAAGTTTACAAGATCATCCTAATTGTTGGGCAATGAAAGAAGCCAGCGGTGATTTGAATAAATTTTTGAATTATCGTCAACAATGTCCAAATATAGAAATGTATACAGGCGAAGATGCCATGATGCCATATTTAGTACCAGCAGGTGTTAAAGGGTTGGTTTCTGTGTGTGGAAATGTTTGGCCTAAAGCAACTAAAACCTATGTTGAATTGTGCTTAGCTAGACAAACTCAAACGATGTTCCCATTGTGGAATAATGCCGTAGATGCACTGTTTAGTGTAGCAAACCCCATTGCCGTTAAGGTATTGATGTATCAGCAAAAAGCTATCAGCACACCGACTTTGCGCGCCCCATTAACCCATAGTGAATTAACCGATAGTACAACTTTATTGGCTTTTGATGATCAAATAAACCAATGGTTGGCACAAGCTAGCCAACCTTCTTTAATAGAAGCAATTGAACATAGGAAAACAGCATGAACTGGCAAGAGGTATTAGCACAGTTAGAAACAGGCGTATTACGCGCGGCAAATCAAGATGCAAACGGAAATTGGCATGCTAATGTTGAAGTAAAGCAGGGAATATTAGCTGCTTTTAAAGCCGGGGTTAATATTAGCTTCGATGGCAATTATCAAGGTTTTGTTGATAAAGATAATTTACCTGCTCGTCAATTTAGTCCACAAGACGGTGTACGTTTAGTGCCGGGTGGTTCGTCAGTACGTGCTGGCGCACATGTTGCACCGGGCGTAATTATTATGCCACCTGCTTATATTAATGTGGGCGCTTTTGTTGACAGCGGCACCATGGTTGATAGTCATGCCTTGATTGGCTCATGTGCTCAAATAGGTAAGAATGTTCATGTGAGTGCTGCAGTACAAATTGGCGGAGTGTTAGAGCCTATTGGAGCTAGCCCAGTTATTATTGAAGATGGCGCTTTTTTAAGTGCTGGCGTAGTTATTGTTGAAGGCATTGTAGTGAAAAAAGGTGCTGTATTAGCGCCAGGTGTGTCTTTATCTAAATCAGTGCCAGTTTATGATTGTGTTAATCAAGTTATGCGTGAAAAAGGTGCTGAAATTCCTGAGCGCGCCGTGGTTGTACCAGGTACTCGCCCTGTAAAAGGTGAATGGGCAGAGGCACAAGGTTTGAGCATGGCCTGTGCCTTAATTGTTAAATATCGTGATGAACAAAGTGATGCGTCACTAGAGTTAGAATCAATCTTACGTTAACTCTGTGCTTTTCTCTTTAATTTTAACCATACCGCTTAAAGCTAAATAGTTAAAATTATTGTCAGCGCTTAATTGTTAGAACAAAAGAAATTATTATGACAAAACCTAACTGGTTCGATACCCGCATTGAAGATGCCTTACTTAAACATCAGTCACCTGATGACGAGCAGGGCTACTTTGTTTATCAACTTGATGCCCTAAAAAAGCACCTTGATCAATTACAACACCAAGATGTGATTAAGTTATGGTTTGCAGTCAAAGCTAACCCGCTATCAAAAATTATTCAAACGCTAGATAGCGCAGGTTTTAATTTTGATGTTGCTAGCGCAGGTGAATTAGCGCAAGTATTAGCACAAGGTATTAGTCCTGATCGTGTTTTAAATACGGGCCCTGCTAAATCAAAAAAACAGTTCAAAGCCTTTGTTAACTCAGGCGTTAAAACGTTTGTCGTTGAAAGCTTAAATCAACTTACTTGGTTAAATGAAGTTATTATAGAAAAAGGTATAGTTGAAAGTCCTACTGTTTTATTGCGTGTACAGCTTCAATGGCCTGACGGCGAGAAAAACCCCCTAGGAGGTAATAGTTTAACGCCGTTTGGTTTATCTGTTCAAGAATGGCAAAACGTACAAGTAAGTGATTATCCTCATTTAGATATTTGTGGTTTACATATTTTTCAATGGGGCAATATGCTCAGTAATGAACAAATGTATACGCTCTGGGGACAAATGGTTGCGCCACTCACAAATCTCGCGGCTGATATTGGCATGGAGCTAAAAATTCTCGACTTAGGTGGCGGCTTAGGCATTGACTATTTAAATGAAGGTAAGCACTTGTCATGGCAACAAATTATAATTGACTTGGCTGATATCAAAGCGCAGTCAGGTGTTGAAGAACTTTGGCTTGAATTAGGTCGATTTGCTGTTGCTGAATGTGGGTATTATGTCGTTCCCATTGTTGACCGTAAAATGAATTATGCTCAAGAACAATTAGTTTTAGCGGCGGGTATTAACCATATTATTCGCCCTGCCATAACGGAACAACCTTTTCCTGTGACGTTATTAAGAAATTCTAACGCACCTAGCCAAGCATTTGATATTCATGGGCCACTATGTACAAGTATGGATAAGCTCGGACATCTAACTCTGCCCGACGATGTTAGCGTAGACGACAAGTTAGTATTTGGCTATTGTGGTGCTTATGGGTTTACAGAAAGTATGCCCTTTTTCTTATGCCATCAATTAGCCGCAGAATATGTTTTTCAAGCAGGAGATTTGGTCGAAATAAGACCTGCACAACCTGCTACTTCTTATTTAGCATAAGTTATTATTACTGAAATTAAAATGATGATTAATATTTTTAAAAAAGAGCTTATGCATGTGGGTGAAATGGCCAGTGGCGTAAAACTCACCGTACCTGTTTACTCCTATAAACCAACAGAAAGCACTGCACCTAATGTTTATATTCAAGCAAATATGCATGGTGCTGAAGTACAAGGTAACGCTGTTATTTTTCAGTTGCTTGAGTTACTTAAAAATTGTGATATTAAAGCAAATATAACCTTAGTGCCCTATGCTAACCCAATCGCTTGTAATCATAAAAATGGTGAATACACCTTAGGTCGATTTGACCCTATAACGGGCGTTAATTGGAATCGTATGTATCATTATAATAATGCGATTATCAGCCCTTTTGTTGAGCAATATATTGAAGCGAGTGAAGCTGAAATACAAGCTGATTTTGAACAACTGTTGTTAGATCAAATTGAAAATAAATTAGATCATAATCGTTGGGGGTTAACAACGGGTGAGCGTATTGCGTATCAATTACAACGTATGGCACACCAAGCTGATTTAGTCTTAGATCTTCATACTGGCCCCATCTCTAGTAAGCATTTATATTGTCCAGAATATATAAAATCTAGCGCAAACTATTTTGATATTCCTCATACGATTTTTATCCCTAACGATTTTGATGGCGCAATGGATGAAGCCACTTTTTGTCCGTGGTGGAGCTTGCAAGAAGCCTTTGAAGCTAAGGGGCGAAGTTTTATTATGGGTGAGGGCGCTTTTGCTAAAGAAAGCTTTACCGTTGAGTTAGGTTCACAAGAGATTATTGACTTAGCGGTAGCCCACCAAGATGCGATGAGTATTTTGAGCTATTTACAATATAAGGGTGTTATTGCTGGGAATAATGAGTCAGCTCAAGGGCCTCAATATTTTTTACCTCAACAAATGACCCGTTATGCTTGTTATCTAAAAGACTACAAGGCGCTGTATGCACCAATGGGTGGAATGGTGGATTACTTAGCTGAATTTGGTAAACCACTTGCCGCAGGCGAACCATTAGCACGTATTTTACGTATGGATAATTACAGTAGTGAAAGTAGTGAAGGGGTTGGTCCTTTACATAATATTTGTCTTGATAGCGAAGTACTGCCTATTTTACATTTTGCTTCAGCTAGTGTGAACCAAGGCACAGAACTTTATAAAGTATTCATAAACTATTTTGAGCTTTAATTTTGGCGTGTTTGATGTATCCAAACAGGGCGATATTATGCCTTGGAAGCCAAGTAAAGAAAATCTACAACCGCTCATTTTATCTTAAATAAACATTTACTTTGTGTTGAATCAAAGTAAATGTTTAAATTCTTTATATAATATGAAGTAATTCTTTATTACGTTATTCTTATGAACCATCAAATTTACGTTTTTCTAAAAGCACTCTTAGGTAGCTGCAAAGATTTACTGCCAATTGTTCTTGTGATTGCATTTTTTCAATTTGCTGTTCTGCAACAACCCATGCCTAATGTTGGCGATATTTTAGTCGGCTTAGCATTAGTAGTACTAGGGTTAACTTTCTTTATTTACGGTTTAGAAATGGGCTTATTTCCCATTGGTGAATCGATGGCGCAAGCCTTCGCTAAAAAAGGAAGTATCAGTTGGTTACTCACTTTTGCTTTTTGTTTAGGGTTTGGCACTACCGTGGCTGAGCCTGCGTTAATTGCCGTCGCTAAAGAGGCGGCAACTGTGGCGGCAACGGGCGGCATTATTGCTGATAGTTTAGAATCACAACTTTCATATGCAAACGGTTTACGTTTTACTGTTGCCTTTGCTGTTGGTTTTGCCATTGTTGTTGGCGTTTTACGTATACTGCGTGGTTGGCCAATACAGTATTTAATCCTAGGTGGTTATATTGTTGTTGTATTGATGACATTGATTGCGCCTAACTGGATTATTGGCATTGCATACGATTCGGGTGGTGTTACCACATCAACGATTACCGTTCCTTTAGTGACAGCACTCGGTGTCGGACTAGCCTCAGCAATTAAGGGCAGAAATCCGATGATTGATGGTTTTGGTTTGATTGCTTTCGCTTCGTTAACACCGATGATTTTTGTAATGATTTACGGCATGGTAATTCACTAATGGATCTATTCTTTGAATTTTTAAATACCTTAAAAAATACGATTGTTGATGTATTACCCATTTTGTCAATAATATTAGGTTTTCAGCTTCTTGTTATTCGCAAACCTATCCCTCATGTCAAACAAGTAGGTTTTGGCTTTTTTTATGTTCTTATTGGTTTAGCCTTATTTTTGCTTGGTTTAGAAAAAGCCCTATTTCCGTTAGGAAAAATGATGGCAGAACAATTAACCGCACCAGAATTTATTCAAGCTGGCAATCAAGTATTAACAAGTATTCATTGGACAGATTATAAGTGGGTTTATATTTTTGCCGCCGCAATTGGTTTTAGTACCACGATTGCAGAACCTTCACTTATTGCTGTAGCAATTAAAGCCGAGGAAGTTTCTGGTGGTGCGATTAATGCAAATAGCTTGCGTATTTCAGTTGCTATTGGTGTTGCTATTGGCATCGCATTAGGAAGTTACCGCATCGTCGTTGGCCACCCAATTCATTACTATATTATTGCAGGCTACGTTGTTGTTGTAATTCAAACTTTTTATTGTCCTAAATTAATAGTGCCTTTGGCATATGATTCTGGCGGTGTGACAACATCAACGGTAACGGTACCACTAGTTGCTGCTTTAGGACTAGGTTTAGCCAGTACAATTCCAGGGCGTAGCCCACTGATTGATGGGTTTGGCTTAATCGCCTTCGCTAGCTTATTTCCTATCATTGCCGTCATGGCTTATGCACAAATAACTGAAACCAAAGCGAACCGAGCTGAAAAGCAGTTAGAAAAAAGAAACAGAATTAAGCTAGACAAAGAAAACACACGTAAGTTAAATGTAAATGATGAGACTTCCTAAAAGAGTCTACAAAAGACAAATCAAACAGGTGATCATATGCAATTCAAACTAATTGTTGCCTTTGTTGACGACGCAGTAACAGACGACGTTATGAAAGGTGCAAGAATGGCAGGCGCTACAGGCGCAACCATAATAAACAATGCCAGAGGTGAAGGGGTAAAACGTCAACGCACTTTTTTTGGTATGCAACTTGAAACACAAAGAGATGTATTACTTTTTGTTGTTGAAGAACATCTATCAAGAAAAATACTTGAACGAATTAGCAGTATTGCTGGTTTTGATGAAGATCCAGGTAAAGGAATCGCAATTCAATTAAATGTCGAAGATGCAGTTGGTGTAGCTCATCAGGTAGAGCGCTTAAAAGGTAAAATTGAGGAAGAGCTATGAACCATAAATTAGTACAAGTTAAAGATGTAATGACCACTAACAACTATCAATTTGCTGATGGTATGATGACCGCTTCTGAGGGGATTAAATTAGCCAAAGATCATAACGTTAGCACGTTGATTATTAATAAACGTGATGCCCAAGATGAATACGGTTTAGTGATGCTTGCAGATATTGCTAAAGAAGTACTAGCAAAAGATCGCTCTCCCGATCGCGTAAATCTATATGAAATAATGGCTAAACCCTTGATCAGTGTTTCACCTGATATGGATGTAAGGTATTGCGCACGTTTATTTGAGCGCTTT
>Ga0209081_1002621_pt1 | contig 10376 bp, 9 predicted proteins | sample GOMGulsemesocosm_4_FD_184636 | JGI IMG/M metagenome (GOLD analysis project Ga0209081, IMG submission 184636) | Methane-oxidizing microbial communities from mesocosms in the Gulf of Mexico - GOM15B Gulf of Mexico (SPAdes) (version 2) | ecosystem: Environmental > Aquatic > Marine > Cold seeps... | reverse complement strand
TGTATGGCTTCTTGAGTATGTTTTAACATTTTTAACTCATGATCAATTTCAGATCTTTCAAAACCGCTTGATTCGTAGGTAAATACCTTATACAATAAACTGTTCATTAAGTTTATATCTTTTAACATATTACTACTATCTTGAAAAGCTTTAAAACTCACCTCTTCTATGTGTGTTAATGTTTTTTTGTTTGCAATTAAAGCATTGTTTGAAAAAACAGCCAGTAAAAATAAAAATGCTACTGCCATTGCAGGGGCGATTATTATTTTAGTTCCAATCTTGAGATTCTTTACACCAAGCATGGTTATTCCTTTAGGTATGTTATAGGTAATTTCTACTTTTAATAATCGTTATAGTCTTCGAGGTCTTTAAATGAATTGTTTTTTTTATCATAGTATTCAATAGAACCATCACTTAAATTATAGTGCCAAGCAAAGAGTTTTAGCTTTTTTGAATTAAGTCGTTCTTTAATAGCTGGATAAGTTTCTAAGTTTTCTAGTTGACAAATAAGTGAATTTTTTTCAGTTGCAGCGTATAGTTCTTCTTTATTTTTGTAGACTTTTTGAAGACTCATGTCTTTTGCTTTTTTACCAAGTTCAAGCCACTTTTTAATATTTTGAAAATTTGGATCTTCTGGTATTTCTTCATGTAGACTTTTACATGCCCCACATTGTGAGTGTCCACAAACAATAATATTACTAACTCCTAATACAGAGATAGCATACTCAATAGCTGATGCGGTTCCATGAAAGCTACCATCTGATTCATAAGGAGGTACAAAATTACCGATGTTTCTCATTACAAACAGATCCCCTGGTTTACTTCCTAGCATTAAATCTGGTGTGACTCTACTGTCACAACATGTGATAAAAAGTGCTTGAGGTTTTTGACCATGTTTGATCAGCTCTGCTAATTCTTCTTCAAAATCAGCAAAATGGTATTTTCTAAATAATTTGTTTCCGCGTATAAGGCTCTTAATTATGTTCATAGTAAAATGATAACAAGATAAAATGTATAAAAAATCAAAATTTCAAGTTAATAAGAAATATAAATTAACTTATTATTTAACCGAGTATCAATACCTGATAAATACTCTTTAATGCTAAAATAGACAAGAGTATTTTGATAAAAAGAACGAGTCTTTTTGTATTGATTTTCTTTCGTACTAGTGTTCCTAAATATGAACCCACAACAGAACCTAAAATCATAAAAATCATTAACTCTAAATAATCGAAAAATGCAAAACCCAAACCAATAAAAACAAATATTTTTAAAGTGTGTGTGATGGTTGATAAAGCTGCAACAGTTACGATTACTTGATTGGGGTCTTTGCAGTCTTTCATTAACATGGGCATAGACATGGGACCAGTGGCACCTACAAATAGGGATAGACCACTTTGTAAAAATCCCATGATATAGTAACTTTCAAACTTTTTTAAAATTAAGTCAAATTTTCTAGACCACAGTGATAGTAAAATATATACTCCAATAAACAAAGGAATATAAGAAAATGATAAATAAAGTAATAAACTTGAAAACAAAGCAACTCCAAATAATGAACCTATAATATAATGGGGGAGTGCTTTAAAATAGATGTCTTTATATCCAAAAAATGCTCGAGAAATATTGGAAGAGAGTTGAGTGACTCCATGAACGGGAATTAAAATATTTGCAGGTAAAAAAGAAGGAAGAATGGCAATTAAAGTCATTCCTCCTCCTACTCCTGTAATGGCTGTAATGAAAGAAGTAAAAGCTGTTATGATTATAAGAAGTGAGGTATATTCCATTGTATGTCTTTTTATGAAGGTAATCTAAATTAATAAAATAAAATGTAAAAAAAATAAAATTTACAATTTTGATTATATTTCAATGGTAAACACTGCACCTTTAGATGAATTGGTAACATTTATTGTCCCATTCATTTTATTTTCAATGATGAGTTTGGTCATGTACAAACCAATCCCTGTACCATATTCGAATTTCGTCGTAAAATAGGGATCAAAAATTTTATCGATGATATCATCTGGGATTCCACCTGCATTATCTTCTATATATAATTTATTTTTTTGATTCTTATCCAAGTATATTTTTATTTGAGGGTTTTTTATCTCTCGTTCAAGCAATATATCTTTTGCATTGGAGATTATATTTAATACTGCTTGGGAGTACTCATTTTTATAACCATTAATTTTTACATCTTCATCAATTAGAATCTCTATGTTCATATTATGAAACGATAGGGTTGAACCTACAATTTTAACTGCATTATCAACAGCATCTTGAATTAAGAATAATTCTAATTTGGCGTTAGGATTGAAAAAGTTTCTAAAGTCATCAATAGTTTTTGACATATATTCAACCAAGTCATTGGCTTCATCTACTCTATCTTTTAGATAAGATTTGTTTAATTCTTTATAATTGTAAGCATTTTCTATATCAAAAAATAGACCAGAGATTTGACTTAAAGGTTGTCTCCATTGATGGGCAATATTTCCAATCATTTCACCCATAGCAGCCATTTTTGATTTCTGTATTAAGATTTTTTCTTGTTTTATCTTGTCTTCTTTTAATAAAGTTCTCTCTGTAATATCTCTTAAAGATGTAAAAAGAAGTCTTTGATTTTCATTTTCATAAGTGATGGCATTTAATTCTATGGTTTTAATTTCACCATGTTTTGTTTTCATTTTTACAGTTTTAAAAAATGAATCGTCATTTAATATTTCTTCCAATTTTAAATCAAAGAACATTTCAAAAATATCTTTATCCAATAATTCATTATTAAAATAAAAACTTACCGTCATAGCCGTTTGGTTCCAATTGATAATTTTTGCTTGATTTTGATCATCAAGTTGAGAAATAATAAAAGCATCATTACTGTGATTAAAGAGTAAATGATATTTCTCTTCATTTTGGATGACATTTTGTTTGTATTTTTTAAAAATCGCAGCAATTTTTTTTGTAAATAAAAGAGAAAACATAAAAAATATTAAGGTCATCACTGTAATAATAACCACAAGATTAAAAATGTTCTTATAGAGGTTATTTAAAGAAGTGTCTTTTTCATTTTCAACCAATTTATGTATGTTTCTTAAGTCCGTACCCACGGCTATAAAGTATCGTAAATGACTTATATAAGTTGCATAAACAAGTTTTATGTCATTTTCATAATGAATAAACTCATTCCCTTTGTAGTTAGTATTTTTCAGTAATTGTTCAACTGCCTTGAGTTCACTTTCATTTGACTTGATATGTTTTTCAATAAATAACTCACTTTGTTGAGTAATATTATTTAAGCTGTTTATTTTATAAATAAATACATACTCATCACTAGTATATTTTTGATTGGTAATTTTTTGCAAAATTCTATTTTTTAATTCACTGCTTCGCTCTTCCATAAAACTTCCAGAACCAATAATTAATCCAAGCTCCTTTAAATGCCTCGTATAGGTTACCTTTTTAGCAGTGATACTACTCTGCGGTTTGTACCAAAAGTATTCCAAATAGTTTTGAGTTGTATCATTAGCCATAATCATTTGTGTAATAAAACTTTTGCCGTTAATATCTTTAAAGTCAATGAAGTTTTCATTTTCATCATTATGATTTTCACTGTTTAACAGTAATATTCCATTTGTATCTAATATAAAATAATGAATGTCATTCTGTTTTTCAGAGATGTCGTTAATGGCAAATTTAATAATCTCAATTTGTTTTTCTTTTCCCAGATGCATGGTTTGAGCATATAAAGAGGAAGCAAGATTATAGGCAATTATTGATTGACTTTTTATTCGTTGTTTTTTATTATTTAAAATAGATAGTTCATCAAAGGTAATGTCATTTTTGAGATTTTCAACAGAAGTTTTAACATTGAATTTGGCTTGCTCAATAAGCGCTTTCTCAAAGTTATTGATGTGATTTTTAAAGTTATCAAATTCGGTTTGGATTAAAATTAGTCCCAAAACAGTGGCAACTATAAAAATAATAATGGTGGAACTTAACAAAGTGAACTTTTGTACACTTTGTTCTTCGTTTAATTTAAGATTTTTTTTCAAGATTCAATTTATATCCCATGTTTGAAATGTTTTTGATACAGTTAAAGGGTATTTTCTTTCTCAAAAACCCAATGGTGGTACGTAAAGAGTTTAGACTCATATATTCACTGTCCCAAACTTTTTGTTCAATTTCTTCATAAGATACTACTCTATTTTTATTTAAAACGAGCAATTTTAGAAAAGAGGTCTCTTTTTTTGTAAAATCAATGATTTCTTCATTGAGATAAAACATAGAAGTACTGTTATCAAAGTAAAAGTTATCATCAAGATCTATTTTAAAATCTCTCTCTGCATCAAGGTTCTCAACCGTTTTTGTCAACACAGGAATAAGGTTTCTACTTGTAATTGGTTTGACTATATATTTTTCCAAGTTTAATTCTATGGCTTCCATTAAATAATTTTTGTCACTAAATGCAGTTGAAATAATAATTTTAGTTGTATTGTCAGTTTGTCTAATTTTTTTTGAAAGTGTTATGCCATCCATTCGAGGCATTTTAATATCTGTAAGAATAATATCAGGATGATATTTTAAGTATAACTCATAACCTTCTTGGCCATCTTTTGCTTCGTATAACTCATCAAACATTCTGGTTAAAAAACGTGAGTTGATTGTTCTTACACCTTCGTCATCTTCAATATAAAGAATCGTGTATTTTTTAAATGCGTCCATATCTCACCCTATTGACGTAAAGAGAGATTAACTCTCTTTACTTTTTTTCATTTTTGATCTTAATTCACCAATCATTGGCATAAGTAATAATACCACTGTGATAATTAAGATTGTAAATGTAATTGGTCTTTCCCATAAAAATGCTAAAGAACCATCACTAATTGTTAATGCACGTCTTAAGTTGTCTTCCATCATTCCACCAAGAATAAAACCTAATATCATAGGTGCCATTGGGTAGTCAATAATTCTAATAAATATTGCAACTACGGCGAACATAGTCATCATATAGATATCAAAAGTATTAAAGGTTACTAAGTATACTCCAATTAAAGAGAAGAAAATGATTAGTGGTAACAATAACTGTTTAGGTAATGTTAACAACTTAGCAATATATGGAATCAATGGTAAGTTTAATATTAACAGTACCACATTACCAATATACATAGACACAATTACAGACCAAAATAATGCTGGATTATCAACATACATTGTAGGACCAGGTTGAATTCCGTAAGAAATTAAAGCTCCTAAAATAATAGCTGTAGTTCCTGAACCTGGAATTCCCAGTGTTAATAAAGGAACAAACGAACCTGAACAAGCCGCATTATTCGCACTCTCAGGAGCTGCAAGTCCTTTAAGACTTCCTTTTCCAAATTTTAGTTTTTCTTTTGTACTTGCAAAACTTCTTTCCATTCCATAAGCTAAGAATGAAGCAATAGTAGCACCTGCACCTGGTAAAACACCAACAAAGAAACCAAGAACTGATGAACGTCCAACTGTTGGAGCCATTTCCATCACTTCTTCTCGTGTGATTTTCAATGAACCAATTGATTCATTTAAATCATCTTTTTCTTTTTGTGTTTGTTCTTTGTTTTCTAAAATATTCATCATTGCTTCAGATAAAGCAAAAGCTGCCATTGCTAAAAGTAAAAATGAAATACCATCAATTAAATCTAGTCGTCCAAAAGTAAATCTGGCAATTCCTGAATCTGAATCAGTTCCAACAGTTGCAAGCATTAAACCAAATACAGTCATAACAGCTGCTTTTAAAAACTTACCTTTTCCAGCAAACGCAGCAACGGCAGTAAGTCCTAGAACCATCAGTGCAAAATAATCTGACGATTGGAAACTCAAAGATACCTTTGCCAAAGCTGGTGCTGCAAATAATAAAAAGATTGCTGCAATTGTTCCACCTGAAAAAGATGAATAGGCTGCAATTGCTAAGGCTTTTCCAGCTTGGCCATTTTTAGCCATTGGATAACCATCAAAAGAACTGGCAACAGTTCCAGCAACTCCTGGTGCGTTGATTAGAATTGAAGAGGTAGACCCTCCAAAAATAGCTCCGTAATAAACACCTGCAATTAAAATTAAACCAGACGATGGCTCCATACCATAAGTAATAGGAATCATTAATGCAATTGCAGAAATTGGCCCAAGTCCAGGTAACATACCAATAAAGGTACCAGCGAAACAACCAATGACAACCATCATAATATTATATGATGTTAGTGCCGTTGATATTCCTAAAAAAATTCCATCCATCATGACTCATCTCCTACAAAATAATCAGCTATCATTCCTGGTTCTATATAAACTCCAAGGACATTGTTTAATATTAAATAAAATCCTACAGAGACACCCACAGATATCAACAATATTCTTTTTATATTTCTTTCTTTTAATAATACAAATCCAATTAATAGGAATATAATTGTTGCAATTATAAATCCCAAACTTCTGATTGTAAAACCATAAAACATCATTGCACCTACAAAATAGATTGTTGTCTTAAAATCTAATGTTTTTAAATATGAAAGAGATAGAATTTCTTCATCTTTTTCAATAAAAGAAAAAATTAGAATCATAGTAGAAATTATAATTCCTCCTAAACCTATATAATAAGGGAATGTGGAAGCTGTCATAACTTCAAAGTGTCCTCCTGGCATTTTCTTAATACTAAATACATTGATAAAGTAAAAAATTGAAAATGCTAAGAAGAAGAGTGAACCAATTGTGTTTTTTGCCATAAATTTCTCCTGAATAACTAGTAGAGTCTTACTCTACATTTAACGAACTAACTATAAACTAACAAGTAAATAACATAAGTTATCACAAGTTAGCTATTTTTTTAAATGATTTACATAATAAATGTTAACAGTTTAAAAAAATAGCTAAATGGATTTAATTATATTAACCGAAGGAAAACAACAAGCTGTGATATAAAACTTTTGCTAAACAGTGGCTTACTTAGAAGCCACTGTTTGAATCAAGTTTCAAATCTTACTATCTGTTATTTTTTACATAGTAGATTTTTGACTTTTAAGATCCTATAAGAATCCCATTTGTTTCATAAGTGAACCAATGATTTTTTCTTGATTTACTAAGAATTTTTCAAAATCTTTTGTTGGTTTATATAAGTTAGTCCAACCATTTCTCTTTCTAACAACTTCCCATTCAGGAGTTGAATACATTTTGTCTAATACTGCTGCAAATTTGTCTGCTTTAGCTTGGTCCATACCTGGTGCTGCAAAGAAACCTCTCCAGTTAGCAAAGAATGCATTTGTACCCATACTTTTAAAACTTGGAATTCCTTCAACTGATTTCCATGAAGTAACACCAATGATTTTTAATTCACCTTTTTTGTGCTTTTCAAGAACTTCACCAAGACCTGTTGATAAAACATCAACTTCTCCAGTTAGTAAACCTGCAAGTGCTTTTCCACCCGCATCATATGGTACATATCTTACGCTTGTTGGGTTACCACCAGCAGCTTTAAAAATTTGTGCAGCAACTAGATGATCCATTGAACCTCTTGAACTACCACCAGCAACTTTTACGCTTTTAGGATCTTTTTTAAATGCCGCTTGGATATCTGCCCAAGATTGGTATTTAGAATCTTTTTTAACTGCTAAAACACCGTAATCTGCTATTACAGAAGATACTAATGTTAAGTCTCTAAATGATTGTGGGAAAACACCTTGAAGTGATCTAATTACAATCGGAGTTGAGTTAACCATTAAAGTATTTTTTTGTTTTTTAGCTGTTTCAATGATATACGCGATAGCTTTACCACCACCACCACCTGACATGTTTTCAAATGAAGTTTGGTTAACTAAACCAGATTTCTTCAATGCTTCACCAACACCTCTAGCAGTTCCATCCCAACCACCACCAGCTCCACCTGGAATTAAAAAGTGAATTTTTTCTACATCTGCAGCAAAACTTGCTGTTGAAGCACCTGTGATTAAAACACCTGCTAATGCAAGGTTTTTACAAACGTTAGTAATCGTATTTCTCATGTTCTGTCCTTTTGTTGTATTGCAGTATCAATTGTAAATAAAAAAAATGTAAGAATAATCAAAATAAATGTAAACTTGTAAATTTACAAAACTTCAAGATAGTCTTTATGATTCTTTATTCTTCTTGTATTATTATTTTAGGATATTTTTGTGGCAAAATTGTGGTATAAAAAAATTATCTAAGAGGAAGAGGGGGTTCACTCTTAGATTTACTAAGAAGCCAACTTTAAATAAAAGGAGTGGGAACTTAAGGTGACTTATTAGTATTAAGGAAATTGTAATAGAAAAAAATGTAAAAATTATGAAAATGATTTATATGAAGTCTTATTTTAGTAACTTTTCAATATCTTCTTTCATTTCTACTGGTTTTGTGGAGGGTGAGTACCTATTAAGAACCTTACCATTTTGGTCCACCAAAAATTTTGTAAAGTTCCATTTGATCATAGTTGTGCCTAAAATACCAGTGGCTTCGTGCTTTAAATGTGTATATAAAGGATCTGTATTTCTTCCATTCACATCTATTTTTGAAAACATATCAAATTTTACCCCATACGTTAAACGACAAAACTCACCGATATCCGAATTAGAACCTGGCTCTTGTGAAAGAAATTGATTGGCAGGAAAACCTAAAACCATAAAGTTTTTATCTTTGTATTCTTCAAATAGTTTTTCTAAACCTTCATATTGTGGAGTAAATCCACATTTGCTGGCAACATTTACAATTAATAAAGTTTTTCCTTTATATTTTGACATTGAAATTTCTTGCCCATTAATATCTTTAACATTAAAATCATATATATTCATAGTACTGTCCTTGGCATTTAAAACGATGAAAGAAAATATGAATATGAACATGAGTTTATAAATCATGGTTTTCCCTTTTAGTTGGTTTTTATTTGTTATATCTAATTTTAGTATATGTAGACATTAAAGGCAATAGTTAAACAAACTTACAAAATAAGAACGAATATGCTAAAATTCAAAAAAATAAAGGTGAACTATGGCAAAAGCAACGGCAAGACATATTTTAGTAAAAACAGAAAAACTATGTAATAAGATTAAAAGAGAGATCAATAAAAAAGAAATTACATTTGAAAAAGCAGCCAAACAGTTTTCAAAATGCCCCTCTGCTAAAAAAGGTGGAGATTTGGGACAATTCTATGATGGACAAATGGTAGCTGCATTTGATAAGGTGGTATTTACGGAAAAGTTACATATGGTACATGGGCCAGTTAAAACACAATTTGGTTTTCATCTTATAGAAATCTCTTCTCGCTCAAAATAAAAAAAGGTTTTTATAACAGCTACTTTTTTCCAATTTCGGCGTTGGCACTTTAAATATGTTCGTCACATACTTGATGTATGTTTCTCCCATATTTAAACTGCCGCCTTGAACTTGAACAAAATTATCTATTCTAAAACCCTTTTTGAGTAGATGAAAAGTACTTAATCGAATATTTACTCTTCTTTATTTTCGTTTTCTTCCTCTACTTTTACTTCATCACTCCAATCAGCAGCTGCCATTCTTGTTAGTTGTCTATATCTAAATTGTGCATCGGCTTTGTTTTTTGCAAATAATTCCTCAGCATGTTCTGGATTGTAAATTTTGAGGTTTCTATATCTGTTTTCATGAAGTAAAAATTCCTCGTATCTATCCCAGTCAGGTTTTTTTCCTGATATTTTAATGGGATTCTTCCCAACTTCTGATAATCTTGGATCATAAGAATAGATAGGCCAGTATCCACATTTTGTGGCCAAGTCAGCTTGATCAACTGATTTCATTAACCCTCCATCCATTCCATGTGCAATACAGGGCGAATAAGCAATAATAAGAGAAGGTCCAGGATATGCTTCAGCTTCTTTAATGGCTTGAATAGTTTGTCTTTGGCTGGATCGAGAGTTGATTTGAGCCACATAGATATTACCGTACATCATAGTAAGGTATCCCAAATCTTTTTTTGCACTGGCTTTTCCATCGTTTGTAAACTCAGCAATAGACCCAGCACGTGCAGATTTTGAAGATTGACCTCCTGTATTGGAATAAACTTCTGTATCCAATACAAGTACATTTAGATTTGTTCCAGTAGACAATACATGATCCAACCCTCCATAACCAATATCATAAGCCCAACCATCTCCTCCAAAGATCCAGTGTGACTTTCTGACAAAGAATTTTTTTAGAGAGAGTAATTCTAAAACACCTGGTTCATCAGTATGTGCTTCAAGAGCAGGGATGAGTAAATCTCGCAATCTTTTTGTTTTAGGGCCATCATTTCTATCTTTAATCCATTCATTAAATAAAGTAACCAAAGGGTTTGCCACTTTATCCATATTATCTCTCATGATGGTTTGAATTCT
>Ga0209081_1002620_pt1 | contig 10382 bp, 7 predicted proteins | sample GOMGulsemesocosm_4_FD_184636 | JGI IMG/M metagenome (GOLD analysis project Ga0209081, IMG submission 184636) | Methane-oxidizing microbial communities from mesocosms in the Gulf of Mexico - GOM15B Gulf of Mexico (SPAdes) (version 2) | ecosystem: Environmental > Aquatic > Marine > Cold seeps... | reverse complement strand
ATTGAACTGCCCATAGCTATCGGTCAGCGATATCTGAATGGGTCCGAGGGTCTTGGTGGTGCCGCTGGCCATCTCCGCAACGCTGTACTCGAAGCCCTGTGGCAAGTGTATCTGCGCTCGGTGTTCAATGCCTGTCACCGGATTGAGAATCGGGGTACCCGCTGAACTCACCAGTTCATTGACGCGGATACGGCTGGTGCGTGCGGCTATGTCAATTTCCATATCGATGGTTTGAAAAGCAGGTTCGAGCAATTCATCGATGGTGGCCGCAAAGACATTCCAGATGGTTGCGCCAGGCTCGGTTTCCTGGCCGGTCAGAATTTTTAGCAGGCACTCACGCTGCGCCTGGCTGGCACGCTCATCAATGATGGCAAACACGCGACCGCCGCCCTCGTGGATAGGCCCAGGCCACCAGAGACAGGTCACCACGCACAGGTCATCGAGGGGGGTGTCACCAAAAAAACCACGCTCAATGTGCATGGAATGCACGGCTTCGCAGTTGCCATGGGTAGGCAGCGCATTGAATTGGCAGGGGCAACCATAGCTACAGTTGCAGTTAGTAAACGCGACGGCGTTAAGTTCCCAAGCGATCATAACAAGCACCCTTTACAGCTCCAGTAGTATCAAGACTAGCTGTTGTCGGCAGACCACCAAGGTGCAAATATTTATAACGCCAACCCCGTTTATGACGCCACTTTTATATAGGCGTCAGAAACGTCGCGCCAGATTGCGCGTCAAGCCCCCCTGGGCGGGCTTACCAGTCGCCCCTATTTTTCCTATTCGGCTCTAATAACGCCGGCAAAACCAGCTGGTAAGAAACCATCGAAGCATAACCCGACAGCCGCACTAAACGATTATTCACTCGGCTGCGTCTCCAAAAGGGCCCTATATCACGTCAAACGCAACACAACGACGACTTATCTGCTATAAAAAGTAAGGCTTTTATTAATGCCCTTATCCATAACCGTAAGTCGAGAAGATCGTGATACGAAACTCAAACCGCCTCTATACCAGCTTGCTTGCATGCATTGGTATTGCTTTGTCGGCAACACTCTATCTGCAACTGCAGAGCATAAAACAACAAAACAGCCAACTCTACTTACACCCCTTCGCCGTATCTAATGCGGTTAAAAATATTGAAGTGAACCTCCTGCTCATCACCGCAGCAAATAGCCAAACAACAAGCAGTATTAAAACCCTAACTGAAGAGATTCAGCACGATCTCATAAAAATAAGAAAGCAATACCTCGGCAACCCAAAAGACGTTGATCTGGCGTACTACTCCATCAACGTCTGGCTTGTCGACCCCAAAGGCAGCAACCATAAAAGCACAATCGACATATATCGTGCCCTGACCCACATACACACTTATGCCACTAAAAAAGCCAAGCTTCTGCACGAAGAGTCCCAATCGGTTCGGATTTACTTTTTTATCACAACGCTGTTGTTCGCGGCTTATTTCTTAGCCTGTATTTCTTTCATCTACCGAGCCAGAATAAATAAAGAAAAAAAACTGAACAGAAAGTTACTCAATTCAAAAAAACGCTTCAAACACCTACTCAACTACGCGCCCAACGCCGTCATTCTGGCAGCCGAAGATGGCCGTATTATCGATACCAGCACCCAGGCATCAAAGCTATTCGGCTACACACAGCCAGAGTTCAAAGAACTGCACATTGCCGACCTCATACCTAACATTCACCGCCGACCGGACAAAGAAGTCACCAAATCAATAGCCCCCCCTGCCACTGCTTCAAGCAAGAAAACATACGTGCAAAAAGATCGACACACGCATGCCACCCTCAAAAGTGGCGAGCAAGCTGATGTATCCCTCAACGTCAACATCGCCGCCATTGGCAATGAGGTCATCACTCTCGCATCGATTAGGGACATAAGAGAGGAACTTGCCTATAAAGAGAAAATATTTCAGCAAGCAAACTACGACTTTCTAACACAGCTACCGAATCGATCACTGGCCATTGATCGCTTTGAGCAACTGCGAGCACTTGCCGAGCGCAATAACGAACACATTGCCGTCATATTCATCGACCTCGACGATTTTAAGAAGATAAACGACACTCTCGGCCATGAAATGGGGGACAAACTGCTGAAAAATCTGGCGGACAGGCTCTCTGAGCACCTGCGCCAAGAAGATACCGTCGCTCGCCTAGGCGGCGACGAGTTCATCATACTGCTGCGCTCAGGCGAGCCAACCACCTTCTTTGAAAAAAAAGCACAAGAGATACTCTCTTTAATAAAGGGCGAATTCAAAATTGATAACCGAAAGTTGAACGTCAGCGGTAGCATTGGCATTGCATTATTCCCAGAAAACGGCAGAAAATATTCAGAGTTGCTCAGGAAATCTGATGCCGCCATGTATCATTCAAAAGCGCTCGGTTTTAATCACTACAGCTTTTTCCTCGACAGTATGTCCATCGAGGTATCTCGCCGCTTCGCTGTAGAAGAAGAAATGCTCGGTGCTTTAACCCGAGATGAATTTCTTGTCGCTTTCCAACCACAGGTAGATCTGTTCACCGGTCATATCATTGGCGCAGAAGCCCTCTGTCGCTGGAACAATAAACGCCTAGGGCATGTGCCACCTGACGAATTCATTCCTATTGCCGAGTACAATGGTGAGATCATCAATATCGGACGTTATGTCATCAAGCAGTCCCTCACTTTTGCTCGGCAAATCAATGAAAAATACGGTCTGGAAAAATTTAAAATATCCGTCAATTTATCGCCGCGGCAATTTACAGATGAAGACTTAATTGATTTCATAAAACAGGAGCTAAAGAAAAACAACCTTCCACCCCACTGCCTAACCTTAGAGGTAACCGAAGGTGCCTTAATCGACAACGATGGACAGGCCATCGAGATATTCAATGCACTTTCGGATGCGGCAATAGAATTATCAATGGATGACTTTGGCACCGGCTATTCATCACTGAGTCATTTACGTAAATACCCCTTCGACCACATAAAGCTCGACAAAACATTTGTCGCCGACATCACCACAAGCAGCAAAGGGTTATTGTCGGCGGCGATTGCCATGGCTCACGCGCTAAACCTTAAGGTCGTTGCCGAGGGGGTAGAAACGCAAGCTCAGCAGGACGAGTTAAAGAAGCTCAAGTGTGAATTTGCACAGGGGTATTTATTCAGTCCGGCCGTGGAGGCCAAGAGCTTCTTCAAATTCATCGAAACGTATATTCCAACGGGTCCAACCTAGGCGTAACAACACAGTGTATGTGCATTGCCCGGGTTGGGTAGGTCATCAATCCAGTGTGAAACCATCAATAATTGGCAGATCCTTGCTCACTTGACGCTCAATCGATGCCATATCCAACAAAGTTTCCAAACTGGATATTTTACCAAATCGAATATCCCACATAGAAATCGCCTCGAAGGCGATCACACGATCGCTCGCCGGAATACCAAAAAAATCCTGGTGCACGGTACCCGAGAAGGTCACCCGCGACATAACACGATTCCCCTCGGCCATAAGCTCCTCAATGGTCAATTCCAAGTCAGGCATAGAGCGACGAAACACTTTTACGTAGGCCAGATACTCATCTCGATTTAAAAACGCCTCATTGAATCTTGTTCTATAGGCAAAATCCCGGGTCAATAGTGACTCAACAATACTGAGCTTGGCTTTATTCCAGGTTAAATTGAGGTTGTTTTGCACGAGACGCTTGTTCGCAAGCTGGCGATAATGCTCAGTCTGTAACGCCAATAGCTGTGCCTCATTAAGAGCCGGGCAAGCTGCTTCATCTGTAATAATAAGCCATCATCCTTTATGGTTATGTTTGTTGCGACGGACACTTCGATCAACGAATATTGAAACCAAGGGTACCCATAAACAGCCACCATTTAAAGAGACCAGTAGGTCACACTAAAGGCTGGTTGTAGACAAGCGCACTTCCTATACTCAGTAGCGATAATAAAACCTATAAAGGCCAAATTAATGAAAGCGTTCAGCAGAGCCCTACTTGCCGCCAGCATCACTCTGGCCGCCAGCACCCAAGCCGCACCCTACAGCGACATTTATGCCTTCGGTGACAGCCTCACCGACTCAGGCACCTTCGGTGTTCGCTTCACCAACGCGCCGGTCGGCGAGACCGAAACCGGTATGGTGGCCATCCAACGCGTCGCCGAAGCGCTGGGGTTGGGCCCTCTAGACCCAGCCAACCAGGGCGGTAATAACTACGCCGTCGGCGGTGATCAATCAGCTGATGTACTCGACGCCATCAACAATGACTACCTTGCAGCGGTTGGCCGCGCTGACGCCGACGCGCTCTATTACGTCAACGGTGGCGGCAATAACATACTCGCCATTCTAAGCGGCGGCCCACTATCCGCCGTTGACCAAGCGGGCCCTGATATCGCTGCGGGCATCAATGCCCTCAATGCCGCCGGTGCCCAATACATTGCGGTATCCACCCTGCCAGACGTAGGTACCACTCCCGCGGCTACAGCGCTAGACGGCGGCACCATTGGTGCTACATCCGCATTTGTCACGGGTCTAGCCAACACAATTAATACCGGTATTGCCGACGCTATCCGCAACTCACCGGCCAACGTCATTGTGATAAACAGCAACGAGGCGTTCAATGAAATAAAAGCCGACCCAGGCCTTTATGGCTTTGACGCCAGCCTGGGCGACGCACTGATCACCACCTGCTACGACGACTGCAGCAACGAGAACGCCAGCCACGGTATCAACAGCGCCAACCCCAACCCAGACGCTCTGCTCTTTGACGACAGCGTGCACCCCACCATCGCCGCGCAAAAAATGCTGGCCGAATACACATTGTCGATCATCAATGCTCCGTCTGAAATTGGTTTGCTGCCACAGATGGCCATGAACACGACCCAAGCGCAGGTACAGCGCTTGCAACAACAGGTGCAGACTAACCGCTACGGCAAAGCTCTCAATGCTGGCCAGTGGGAGGCCTTTGCCATCACCGAGGTCGCCGACGGTGAACACAACAACGCCAGTGCCAGCGATGCCGACAGCGAAGCAATCACCGTCTCGCTGGGCGGCACGCTACAGCTGAGCGAAAAAGCACAGACTGGCCTGATGATCTCCATACTCGACAGCGAGCTGACGTTTAATTCCGGCTCAGAGTACGAAATGACCGGTTATGCGCTGTCGGCCTATTTCGCTTATGAAGAAGGCAACTGGTTTGCCAACTCCATCGCCAGTGTGGCGCTGCACGATTTCGACAACCTAGAGCGCCGCATGAAATTGGGTGCAACAACCCGCACTGAGTCTGGCGACACCGATGGCCTGAGCTTGAGCCTGGCCGCCGAGGCTGGCCTCAACCTATTAACCAGCGAGCAATGGCAGGCCGGCCCACTCATCGGCGTGAGCTATACCGAATCCACCGTTGACGGCTACAGCGAAAACAGCAATCGCTCCACCGCGCTCAATATTGAGAAGCAGCGCCATGAATCGTTTATTGTAGAAGCGGGTTTGTTCGCCAGGTTCACCAGTGCAGACCAAGGTTTTAGCCTTGGCGGCGAACTGACCATGAGCAGTGAGCAGCGAGACGATCAAGAACACGTCACCATGAGCAACCGCTCACTCGACGTTGGCAGCTACTACCTGCCCGGCTATCAACAGGACAGTGACGAGCAGCTAAGCGCCACACTGCTCGGTAGCATGCAATTAAGTGACACCATGAAGCTCAGTGGCAGCGTGCGTTTTGAGGACGGTGACGATGAACAAACCACCGCCAACATAGGCATCAGCTGGCTCTACTAATAGCCGCTAGCTCTGCCAAACGTCGAGCCTAGCGATAGGCTCAAACACCCCACAAAAAAGGGCGATACTGAGTATCGCCCTTTTTTGTGGGTCAGAAGAAAGCCTTCGAGCATCAGTCCTTCAGCATCGGTCGACTGGCAATCTTATACAGTCGCAGGGTCAGTAGCACCCCGGTGATCGCCAGCCCCACCAACAGACCAATCCAAAAACCCTGCGCCGCAATGGGCTCAACCAGCCAATCGGTGCGCGCCAAGATGTAACCCAACGGCAGCGCCACGACCCAGTAGGCTAATAGAATGAGCAACAGCGGTACACGGGTATCGTGGTATGCCCGCAGCGCCGCATTAGCGGCTATCTGCACATGGTCTGGAAACTGATAAACCGCCATAAAGACAAACACCGAGGCGGCCAGCAACTGCACTTCCACATCAGAAGTAAACCAAGCGACAATGGTTTCACGGAAACACAGAATCATCGTCATGGTGAACATTGATAACAGCGCGGCTCCCATAATGCCGGTGCGCGCCACCGCATTAGCCTGCTGCTGCTCGCCCCGACCAAGAAAGAAACCCACCCGAATCGTGATCGCCTGCGAGAGGCTCAACGGCAACATAAAAATCATGTGTGACACACTCAAGGCCACCTGGTGCCCCGCCACCACCAGCGCACCCAAGGGCGCCAACAGCAGAGCAATCGCGGAGAAGATAGACACTTCAGCAAAGACCGCTATCGCAATGGGAAAACCCAGCGAAAATACTTTGCGCATCTCTAGCAACTGTGGTTTCTGCCAACGACGGTATAAGCGAATACCAGCGTATTTTTTCGGCCTAGAGGTAAACCACAGCAAGACCAACACCTGCATCCACATGCTCATGGCCGTCGCCCAGCCGCAGCCGACACCGCCCATTTCCGGCAGACCCCAGACGCCGTAAATCAACGCATAGTTGAGCGGAATATTGGCCAGAAAAGCCAACAGACTGCTGATCATATAAGGCTTGGTGCGCCCCATGCCCTCGGTGAAGCCGCGCAACCCATTAAAAATAGCCGCCGCTGGAAAACCAAAGGCCACGGCATACAGGTAGCCGTCGGTGATGCGGATCAGCTCTGGTTCCAACCCCAACCAAACGAGCACAGGGCCAACATTCATCAAAGCCACAGCGGCCACCAGAGCGGCGATCAACGCCAGCCAAATACTCTGCTGAGTGGTGGTGACAATCGCCTGCTTATCACCCGCGCCATGAAATCGCGCCACCATCGAGGTGGTCGCAATCAACATGCCGCTGACAAGCAGAAACAGCGGCAGCCACAAGCTATTGCCAACGGCGACCGCTGCGAGGTCATTGGCGTGGTAGTGGCCGGACATGATGGTGTCGACCACACCTGTGGCGGTAGACAACAACTGCGCAGCGAGCAATGGCGCGGCGAGGCGCAACAACTGTTTTATTTCAGTAAAGAAGGTCAAGCGCCCTACCTCTTACAAACAACGGCGAACAATCGGGCAATCGAGCCAGATCAAAGATCGCCATTCTATAGCAGAGCCCTTACCTGCGCGGGTATAATTTGTTTCGCGCTCAGGCTTTTTCGCTTAACGCCTTTAATCAACACCATGGATTACCCTATGAAACCAGTTGCCAGTGCTCTGCAAGCCATTCTCGAGCAGGCGCCCACTGCCCCGCTGAGCGAAACCGTGCCGCTGATGCAGGCCCTTGGTCGCGTTGCCGCCGAAGTACAAGTAGCCACACTCGATGTCCCGCCAGTAGACAACAGCGCCATGGACGGCTTTGCTTTTAACACTGCAGACCACCGCAATGAAGGCCCGCAACTGTTGAGCGTGAGTCAGCGCGTACCCGCAGGCACCACCCCTGAGCCACTCACACCGGGCAGCGCCGCCCGTATCTTTACCGGCGCGGAAATACCCTCTGGCGCCAACACCGTCGTCATGCAAGAGCAGTGTGATGTCAGTGAAGATGGTCTCACGGTCAAGATTCCCGCCCATGTTAAGCACAACAATAATATCCGCCCCCGGGGCCAGGATATTGCCAACGCCAGCGAGGTGCTCAAAGCCGGCAAGTGCATCACGCCGCAAGACATGGGCCTACTGGCATCCATTGGCATAGGCGAGATAAAGGTCCGCAAAAAACTCAAGGTGGCCATACTCTCCACCGGCGATGAACTGGTCGAGCCAGGCCAGCCATTACAGAGCGGCCAAATCTATAACTCCAACCGCTACCTGCTCGCCGGCCTGTTACAGCGTATGGGCATCGACCTGCTCGACCTTGGCCGTGTGGCCGATACACCAGAGGACACAAAATCCGCCCTTGAGCACGCGGCCAATGCAGCCGACCTGGTCATCAGCACCGGGGGCGTATCGGTGGGCGAGGAAGACCACGTGAAAGCCGCTGTAGAGGCACTCGGTGAGCTCAATATTTGGAAGCTCGCCATCAAACCGGGTAAACCTCTCGCCTTTGGACACCTGCGGCGCGCACAGGGACAGGCGCCATTTTTCGGCCTGCCGGGCAACCCCGTGTCCACCTTCGTGACCTTCTTATTATTTGCCCGTCCGTTTTTGCAGGCGATGCAGGGGCTGGCACCACTGCAACCAGCACCGATATTACTGGCGGCCAGCTTCACGCGCAGCAAGAAAAGTATTCGGCAGGAATATGTGCGTGTGCGCATTGATGCCGACCAAATCATGCACACCCACAGCAACCAAAGTTCAGGGGTGTTGTCTTCAACCAGCTGGGCCAACGCCCTGGCCATAGTGCCGGTTGATACAGAAATCGCCGAGGGTGACCTGATATCGACGATCGCTTTCGATGCGCTCTTCTATTAAGTATTAGCATTACTCATTAACCCGACAACTAACGATACATTGTCCCGTTAGGGTCAAACACTTAGGATTCATTATGAATACGCAGACACAAACTGAAATTGAAGCGGCCACCTTTCGTCGTTTACTGGCACACCTGGATGACAACAAAGACGTACAGAACATTGAGTTGATGAATCTCGCCAACTTTTGCCGCAACTGTTTAAGCAAGTGGTATAAGGCTGAAGCCGAAGAGCGCGGCGAAACCCTCGACTACCCACAAGCGCAGCAGATCGTCTACGGCATGACCATCGAAGAGTGGAAAGCCAATCATCAAACACCTGCAACCGAGGAACAAATGGCCATCTTTAATGCCAAGCAGGCCGCCAAGAAATAATCAGCATGCTCGCCGCGCTCAGGCGAGCGCTTCGTATGACAAGGAAATATTCATGGCCAAGGTAAAAATCACGCAGTTATTTGTCTACCCAGTGAAATCACTAGCGGGCATTGCTGTCGACCACTGGCCAGCGACGCCCACTGGTTTCAAACACGATCGACAGTTTATGCTGGTCGATGACAAGCAACGCTTCGTGACTCAGCGTCAAGAACACCGCATGACACTCATCAAAACGTCGCTGCATCAACACGAGACGCTCACCACGCTAGAGCTCAATTACCAAGACCAAAAGCCCCAGCGCCTAACACTTGATAAGGCGACACTCACCCCCAACAGCGATCAGGTATTTACGGCAAAGATTTGGAGTGATGACGTACAAGTTTTTGAGCCCTGCCGCGCCACCTCCGCTTGGCTCAGTCAAGCCCTCGACAAGAACGTGCGCCTGGTCGCACTGGTAAAGCAACGCCCCCAGTCTCAACCCGAGCGTTTCGGCGCCAGCAGCCACACAGTTTTTGCCGACGCCGCACCCTATCTAATTGCCAATCAAACCTCGCTGGACACACTCAACGCTGAGCTCGCAGTGCAATCATTGGCAACCGTGGACATGCGCCGCTTTCGTCCCAACATTGTCGTGCAGGGCGAGCTGTCGGCTTTTGCCGAACACGGGTTTTCAAAGCTGAAAAACAACGCGCGCAGCGAACAACAGTTCTCCTTAATAGACCACTGTCAGCGCTGTGTGATGACCACCATCGATCCTGACTTAGGCACACGCGATGCAAAGCTAGAGCCCTTCAATACCTTGTGCCGCATAAACCCGATGCCCGCCACCGAACCCCCACGCAGAAAAGCCGCGCCGGCGTTTGCGGTTAACGGTTTATTAAACGGAGATGACATTCAGGAAATCAGCGTTGGGGATAACTGGTCGGTAGACTAGGAGCCTTGCTCCGCCGCATCCAAATTTTGCTCATGGCCACAGGTGCGATTACGCCCCTCGTGCTTAGCTTGGTAGAGGGCGGCATCGGCTTGGTGTAACAGCCCCTGTGGCACATTAGTGCAGATACTGTCGGCGGTCGCCAAACCAATGCTCATCGACACACGTTCAACACCCTCAACACCACTGTAAGCATGCCTGACATTCAACAGTTGTAAACGGTGGTGGATCGACTTAGCAATGCGTTGAGCATAGGTAAAATCACCGCCACTCAACACCACGACAAATTCCTCACCGCCGTAGCGAGCAATCAAATCACCCGGTCTCTGGGCCAGGTTCAAACCTTGCAGACTCGCCGCAACGGCCTGTAAACACGCATCGCCCTGCTGGTGACCATAGTGGTCGTTGTAATCTTTAAAAAAATCGATATCCAGTAACAGAATCGACAGTGACTTTTTTTCACGTGCGCAGCGCC
>Ga0209081_1002617_pt1 | contig 10385 bp, 9 predicted proteins | sample GOMGulsemesocosm_4_FD_184636 | JGI IMG/M metagenome (GOLD analysis project Ga0209081, IMG submission 184636) | Methane-oxidizing microbial communities from mesocosms in the Gulf of Mexico - GOM15B Gulf of Mexico (SPAdes) (version 2) | ecosystem: Environmental > Aquatic > Marine > Cold seeps... | reverse complement strand
CACCCGGAACCGGAATATATGTATCTCGCAAAGCCTGCACTGAATCGATATTACCGCTAGGCTCAACGGCAATCACTTCATTAGGCGTGGTCACGTTACCGCCCGATAGTATAATATTTTTGCTGCCGAGAAATTGTGCGATATAACTCGGAGTCATACCCAGCTCAATCAACTGGCTATTGTTGTATTCAATCACAATGCGTTCTTTTTGCGCACCAAATATGTTTACCTTGGCCACGAGGGGCAAACGCAACAATTCGTCTCGAACCTGATCGGCCACTTCTTTAGTATCCGCATAATCAAAACCATCGGTAATGATCGAAATCACAATACCAAATACATCGCCAAAGTCATCGTTAACCTCGGAAGTCTTTGCCTCGCTGGGCAAATCACTTTTAGCCGCACTGACTTTTCTCCGGAGCTTGTCCCAGATGGGGCGCAGCTCGGTATACGACTCTTTGATATTGACATTAATCACCGAAATGCCCGCTTTTGATTGACTCGTAATGCTATCAATCTCGGGCATCTCCTGAATTTTTTTCTCCAGCTTATCGGTAACTAGCATTTCAATTCGCGCGGGGCTCGCGCCCGGAAGGCGGGTAATCACTTGCGCTGTGCGAATAATAAAGCCGGGGTCTTGCGCGCGTGAAATCGTTTTAAAAGACATGATGCCGGCGATAACGATAACCAGTAAAACCAGCAAAGAAACTTGCCTGTTCTTGAGCGTGTGTTCGGTAAAATTCATGGCGTGGCGTTCTCACCCTGAGCAGGCAGTAAGCTCACGGTTAAGCCCTCATGAATTTGTGACATTCCAGCGGTGATAATCTGCTCGCCTTCAGTGAGGCCCGCCGTCACTTCAACTTGATCCAGGGTGAATAATGCAATATCAATTGCACGCCGTTTAACAATCCCCCTCCCGTCGTCTTGCGGTTCATAAACATACACAAAGGTGGCGCCGTCTTCTTTGCCGACCGCTATCAGGGGCACCCAAAAGTTGTCGGTCGCCTGGGAAATACGCACTCGAAAAGTCACTTCAGCCGCCATACCTGGACGCAATACTCTATCCTGATTACTCATTCTAACGGTGACAGGATAAGCTGAGTTGTTACTTTTTGAGTTGCCAATTTCACTGATAACCGCAGGGAAATTTCGGTCTTTAAAACTTGGGAAAGCCACACTCACTGATTCTCCGACACTGAGTTCTGGAATAATGTTTTCTGGCACTATCACCAGCACCTCTACCGAAGTGCCACAGTTTAGAGTCACAACCGGCTGACCAACGTCAATATTTTCGTTAACTTCAACATGCACTTCTGACACGGAACAACCGTCCGCAGGTGAAATGAGGCGGGTATAGCTCAATTTCTTACGGCTTAGAGCTAAAGAGCCAGCAACTTCATCAGCCCGCGCCTGAGCGGCTTCATCATCGGCTTTTGCATTGTCGAACTCGGCACGTGAAATAAGCTTCCGGTCGAGCAAGTTTTTCATTCGCGCAAATTGGCCTTTGCTGTTCGCCGCTTGCGCTTTGGCATTGCGCAAGGCCGCTTCGTCCCGAGCCATACTGATACGAAGGTCAGCATCGTTCAATTGTGCAATGAGCTGCCCTTGCTTAACCGCTTCACCCTCCTTTACCGGCAACGCAGTAATTTCCCCTCCGGTTCGAAAACTCAACCTTGAGCTGATAGCCGCCTGCGAGCCACCGGCAAAGCGCCGGTCGATCGCTTGTGGCGCAGGCTTTACCATAAGGGTTCGTACTGGACGCACCCTCGCGTCTAAAACCGGTTCTTCTTTGTCAATGCAACCGCCAAGAAAAGTACTGAAAAGAACTAAGCCAATGAGCGAAGCCTGTAGCTTTATTTTGTTCATTACGTACCTGTCATATTGCGGCAGCCCAAGCTGCGGGTTAATTATTTAACTTAGCAAATTCGACTAAGCCTGCTTCAGGGTCAAAACAATACCCTCTGATGGCGACGCTTCACCCGACAACATTCGTTGATAATGCTCACTCATGGCATCAGTACCGGAATAGTTCACAACTGTAAGTATTTTATCGCTCACTTGTTTGAAAGCTTGCAGTGATTTCGCAACACGTTTTTCTAATTCACCTGGACCCCAATCCTGTAGTCGTTTCTGAGCTTGCGTGGGCGCAAAAAAGAAAGTGGGTTTAGCGCCCGGCAGCTCTTGGCTTGCACCGCCAAAATCGTCATGATGTGTGGCGCCAATCAAACAAGATTGAACGAGGTAATCTTTAAATTGATGGTGAAGACCTTCACGCAAAGTCGTGCTACCCGCCATATCCACAAGTATCGCTGCAGACTGAGTATTGAGACCCTCGAGCTGATCGTAGGTGTGCACTTCATCATAAAGCCCTAAGCCTTCGACAAAAGCTTTATTGCCTGCCGACGTTAGACCGATGGCACGACACTTACCGCGCTCTTTCACTGCAAACGCCAGCGCCATACTGGTTTTGCTCGAGGCACTGGTAATCAGGAATTGCTCGGCCGCAAAGAAATCATTGTCGGCCATGAAGTCTTCAACCAACCAAGATGTGGTAAACAAGCCGCGTAAAAGCATGTCGAGGGCTTCTTCAGAGCGCTGATAAAAAGGGTTGGCACTGGTGCGTTCGAAATAGGCATATATAGGCGCGAGACCCGCACGGTGCTCAGAAACATCCTTAAAACCAAAGGGGCTTACACCGCCCGCCTTAACTTTCAGGTGGCTAGACATGGGGAACCAACCCCAAACACGCTCACCGACCTCTATACCTTCAGCGTTAGACTTCACAACATCGGCATAACCCATAGCCGGAATTCGACCCCAGCCTTCACTCGAAGGGAAAAAACGCCAATAACCCAAAGCATCGCCCGACACCGCATAGGTAATATTGTTGGTCGTGAGCGCAAAATGCTCAACACTCAAAATCACTTCGTGTTCGGCCAAGTCTGTGCTGAGAGTGTCTTCGTGAATACGGGTTTTTTGCCAATTAGCGCGATCAACTTCAAAGTGGGTAACGGAAATGGTGCTTGAATTCATGATTTTACCTTAAGTTTTAATAGTCTGATTCTTATGTCTTGGGTTGATTATTGGCGATTGAGAAGGGTATTGCCAGCTTAGGAGATGTAATTGAGAGAAAAAACGCGCCTTAAAGTGAGGTATACTGCGCGCTAATTCCTTGCTCGCCCTCCTGAGACGCCCTATGAGTATTAATTGGTACCCCGGCCACATGCACAAGGCCCAAAAGCAGATCAAAGAAACACTGCCGAAGGTAGATCTCATTATTGAGGTGCTAGATGCGCGAATTCCTTGGAGCAGTGAAAACCCGGCCATTGCGAAATTGCGCGGCGACAAACCCTGCATTAAATTACTGAGTAAATACGACTTAGCCGACCCTAAGATAACGGCCGAGTGGCAGGCTTATCTAGAGAAAGAGAAAGGCGTAAAGACCCTAGCGATCACCACCGAGCAGCCCGCCAGAATTCAGCAAATTCCTGATTTGTGCCGCAAATTCTTTCCTTCTCGAGACACCTCGGTGAAACCTATTCACACTATGATTATGGGTATTCCCAACGTGGGGAAATCCACCTTAATCAACCAGTTGGCGGGTCGCATGATTGCCAAGACGGGCAACGAACCCGCGGTGACCAAGGGCCAGCAACGTATTAACCTAGGCAACGGCATTGTGCTATCGGACACCCCTGGTATTCTCTGGCCAAAAGTAGAAAGCCGCTATAGCAGCTATCGCTTGGCTACCACAGGTGCGATTAAAGACACAGCAATGGACTACGGTGACGTTGCTTATTTTGCCGCCGACTTTCTTATTAAGGCCTACCCAGAATTACTGCGCAAACGCTACGGTCTCACTGACATCCCAGAGACCGAGCTGGAATTACTGGAACTCATCGGTCGCAAACGCGGCTGCTTGGCGGGCGGTGGGCGTGTAGACCTGAACAAAGTCTCAGAGGTGTTCTTACACGATTTCCGCGCAGGCAGCATAGGCCAAATAACCCTAGAAACCCCGGCCATGATTACTCATGAATCGGTAGAGGTAGCGGCAGAAACGGCTGCACGTGAAGCCAAGAAGGCCGCCCGAAAACAGAAAAAAAAGGGGAGCCGCGAGCCGCGCCCAGAAAATCGAAATGAGGACAGCTCAAGCGAATGAAAACATTGCTTATAACACTGGGGCTTAGCGCGCTCATTGCCCTTGCCTATTTCTCCCTAATGCCCAGCGGCGTACCGTCCACGAGCCCAGTAAACTTACCCTGGCAAATTACTCGCCTACCTGCCGGCGGCACCGAAGTGTTTGGTATTAGTCCCGGCATCACGCGCATTGATGAAGCCTTGCAAGTATTGGGAGAAGATCACGACCTAGCGGTAATAATTGATAAGGAAGACCGCGCAGGCCTAGAGGTATATTTCAGCCATTTTAAAGCGGGGCCGCTGGCTGGGAAATTAATTCTCAACGCTCGAATAGACAGCGAGAGCTTGGAAGCCATGGCCGCAGGCGCAAACAAGTCCAGCTACATGGCCAGTGGTTCACGAAAATTCCAGCTTAACAGTCAAGATCTACAAAGCGCGCAACAGCTGATTTTGGAAGGAATCAGCTTCATTCCCGCCGCCACCCTCTCAAAAGAGATTGTTGAACAACGCTTTGGCCAGGATTACAGCCTCATTCAAACTGAAGCCAGCGATTACTTTCTTTATCCAGAGCTGGGTTTAAGCATCACCCTGAATAAAGAAGCTAAAGAAGTATTACAGTACGTCCACCCTGAGAAGTTTGCTTTAGTGAGCGAACCCTTGAACGCGATCAACACAAAGCCCACGCACTAGAGTCGCCACTACTCTCCCTAAGTGGTTTCAAGAGAGATTTTTAGCCGTCGCAGGTAAATTTTAATTTTCCTCGTATTGTCTGGCCCCATACGAAGAAATAGTTTGTGGCTCGCTGGCAGCGCTTCCAAACTGGGATCTTTAAATTGAAAAAGCACTCCAGGCCGATGAAGTAGTGGCGCCTCGTCCAAGACGGGGGCGGCTAGTATATGGTCTATCACCAAAAGCAGTGAGCTATGAAACGTTACCGAGGTTTTTTGACCTAGCTCACCTTGCGCCTGCTGAAACAAGGGGTACATCTCGCGATACAAGGTAGCGAGCTTTGCCTGATCAATCATCAGCAAGGTATTTACGGCATTGTTATAGCGCTTGTAACTCAACGCGTCTAAGCGAACAATGTCCCCTTCAACCGTGGGTTTAAAGGGCGCTAGGGGAGGCATCACCGGAGCGTATTTTCTTACGTATTTCCCCTGGCGAATATTGTCGACTTGTAAAACCCACTTGCGAATAAGTTCTCGGGGAGCCAACCATTCAAGCCAAGGTGCGGGTGTGGAAAGCTCGCCGAGCCAAGTTTTCACTGTGCCATCACTGGCATTCAAATGGGGCAGCACTCGAGCAGGTGTCGCGGGTGGTTTGGGTTCTGGATTGGGGGGCACGACGACAGCAGGCAAGGCAGCGGCGGGCTCTGCCACCTCAACTTGCTTTATAACTTGGGCTGGCCTGGATTGAGGTATCTCAGCTGTTTGGGGCTGCAACGGTGGTGCGGGCCATAATACAGAGGCTAACACCACTAAAAAAACCAACAAGATAAATCCTCCAATGATCGCCATTGGATTGACCTTCCCCCTCATACGAACTCCAGAATAACTATTCACAACACCCCCATTATTAATCAACGTTCTGTATTCATACTCCCTTCGTCAATTTGTTTCACTCAAAGTTGCGTTGGCGAGTGATATTGGCGCAAAATTAATCCGGCTCGAGTGATCAACCCCCTTACCCGCGCAATACCAACTGTGCTTAGTCGGGACTAAACTCCCACAGTCGGTTTCTAGTATTGCTCCTGTAAATAGCGAGCTTTAATATGATTCAGTAGAAAGTTTGCGTTTGTGCCTTGACCCGTTGCCTCTTGCATGAGCGCTTGCGACTCAGAGAAACACGCCTTACGCCAAATATTTTCCTGGAGGTAGGTCTTTATTGAACTGACATTGCCCGAGGCCAACTCAGCCTCTAGATTGCCATTGCCTTTTTTCATATGATCAAACAATTGCGCGGCGTTAATTGCCCCCAGGGTATAAGAGGGGAAATACCCAAAACTACCGTCGGTCCAATGCATATCTTGCATGCAACCATTTTTAAAATTTCCTGCCGTTGACACGCCCAAGTATGCCTGCATTTTTTCGTCCCAGGCATCCGGTACATCGGCCGCCTCCATATCGCCGTTAATTAAGGCCGATTCAATTTCGTAACGCAGTATTATGTGCATTGGGTATGTGACTTCGTCAGCGTCTACGCGAATAAAGTCCTGCTTAACTTGTGTATTTAACTGCCACAACTGTTCGCCCGTGAAATTGTTCAAGCTAGGAAAGGCCGCGCCAATTTTCGGGGCAAGAAAGTCACAAAAAGAACGATGGATAAATATTTGCTTTTCAAACAGCAAGCTTTGACCTTCGTGAATACTCATATTGCGAGATTCACCGACCGGCTGGTTCCGCCACTCACTGGGCAATCCAGCTTCATAGCTGGCGTGTCCCATTTCATGAGCCGTGCCTAGCAGCGCCTGTAGAAACTCTTGTTCATTGTATCGCGTGGTAATACGCTGATCACCGTAGTCTCCTGTACTGAAAGGGTGCACACTTGCGTCCAAGCGGCCCTGATTAAAGTCGAAGCCCAAAATATCCATTAAGGTATGGCTTAGAGCCTGCTGCGCAGGAATAGGAAAAGGACCTGCCAACTCAATTTTTGGCCGAGATTTTTGATGCTCGACAACCTCGCCAATTAAATCTGGCAAGCGAGACTTTAAGTCTCCAAACACCTCAGAGATGAACGCGGCACTGTCGCCACAAGCATAGAGATCCAACATGGCATCGTAGGGCGAAGCAAAGCGTTCAGGCTCCGCGGCTTGACGACAGCCCGCCTCTTCGCGAGCCAAGCTGAGTACTTCTTTAAAGTTGGGCAAAAAACCCGCCCAGTCATTAGCTTGCCGTTGATCGCGCCAAGCGTGCTCGCACTTGGAACCCGCAATGGTTTTTGCCTGTACCAAATCAACGGGCAAACAGGTCGCCTGCTGCCAACTTCGCTTCATTTCCCCTAGATTTGAACACTGGGCCTCAGTCAAACTTCCTTGCTGGCTGTCCGCTAGCGCAAAGGTTTCAGCTACGCTTTCATGGGTTAATAACTCATGACGAATAGCACCCAATTCTGCCAAGGCCTCGGCTCGCCCCTCTGCCCCACCGTCGGGCATCATTACCGCACTGTCCCAATGCAAGAAGGTTTCCGCGTGACTGAGTTTGGCCAAGCGGGAGAAACGTCGCTCAAGCTTTTGATACGACGATGTGGAAGTTTCTATGAGCGACATCTTTTCCCCTAAGGCTTGCGGAATTTCAAGGTCCAGCGATCCGTATTGCCTGTTACAGTTTTACGGCCTACTTCGTAGCGCAATTCATCATCAGCACGGGCGTGCAGGTCAGAAAAATCAACAAATTCAAACCCAGCCGCTTGAATTTCTTTAATCGCTTTAACGGCGTCAAAACGACGACGGTTTTCGCGAGAATCAGTTTCCATATGGCGGCGAGTGTGATCAACGACTCCGTAAATACCACCTGACTTCAAGGCATCAAACGCGCCTTTATTCATTGCCGCGCGACCCACTTCATCAAAGTTATGGTAATTGCGAAAAGTTAAAACCATGTCGGCATTGTTAACGCCCAAAGAGTCCATTTCCAAAGTATACAGACGAGCATCCTTGGGGCGATACATCTTCGAATCTTCTGCTACGATTTTAATGTTACTCTCAAAACCTTTACTGCCCTGTATGTTGTTTTTTACACGACTTGTACCCAAGGCCACGATCAGCTCGCCCTTTTCCGACAAGACAGGCGCCAACAAACGGGTATACCAACCACCACCCGGTATTAATTCCACCACTTTCATTGAATCTTTAAGACCCAGAAATTGCAGGGTCTCAAGCGGCTGACGATTCCTATCGCGAGAAAGCTCGGCCGCCGGCCGTGTTTCTGCGGCCATCGCTTTTTCTAACTTTTTTTCTAGCGTTACATCGGCGGCCGAGACCAATGCCGAACTCAACAGACCCAAGCCCACTGCAATAAATTTAAACATAGGTACTTTCCTTAAATTAGAATTAAAAGTGTGCTGATCCTGGCACGCGAGGGAAGGGAATGGCATCACGAATATTGTCCATACCACTAATATAATTTAACAAACGTTCAAAACCTAAACCAAAACCGGCGTGGGGCACAGTGCCGTAACGGCGCAGGTCACGATACCACCAAAGCTCTTCTTTCAAAGTGGGATTGTCCATTCTCGATTCCAATACAGACAAACGTTCTTCGCGCTGACTGCCACCAATAATTTCACCGATACCGGGAGCTAATACATCCATGGCGGCCACAGTTTTCTCATCGTCATTCAAGCGCATGTAAAAAGCTTTAATGTCTTTCGGGTAATTCTTCACCACCACCGGACCTTTCACGTACTCTTCGCAGAGAAAACGTTCATGTTCCGACTGAAGATCTAAACCCCAAGTGACGGGATACTCAAACGATTTTCCAGACTTTTCGAGTATGCTGACAGCATCGCTATAATCCATATGTACAAAATCGGAATTGACCACTCGCTCCAAACGCGCAATGGCATCTTTGTCGATGCGCTGAGCAAAAAATTCCATATCGTCTTGGCGCTGATTGAGCACTTCGCGAAAACAATGTTTCAGAAAATCTTCTGCCAAGGCAGCGTCGTCCTCTAGGTTGGCAAAAGCGATTTCGGGTTCCACCATCCAAAATTCCGCGAGATGCCGACTCGTATTGGAGTTTTCTGCACGAAAAGTAGGCCCAAAGGTATACACTTTCGACATAGCCAAACAGTAGGCCTCAACGTTCAACTGCCCAGAGACGGTAAGAAAACTTTCGCTCGCGAAAAAATCCTGCGTGAAATCAACACCGCCCTGCGCATTGCGCGGAAGGTTGGAAAAATCTAAGGTAGACACTCGAAATAATTCACCGGCGCCCTCGCAGTCGCTTGACGTGATCAATGGCGTATTAACCCAATGAAAACCTTCACCATAAAAATAATTGTGCATGGCGTTGGCCAGTGTATTGCGCAATCGGGTCACCGCACCAAAAGCATTTGTGCGCGGGCGTAAGTGCGCTTGAGTTCGAAGATATTCAAAGGTGTGCCGCTTCTTGGCAATGGGATAAGTCTCGGGATCATCTACCCAACCGACCACCTCGAGCTCTAAGGCTTGAATTTCAACCGACTGCCCTTGACCTTCAGATGCCACTAATTCACCGAATGCTATCACCGAGCAGCCGGCGCCCAACTGCGTGACTTCACTGTAATTACTCAGGGTATCGGGCACCACTACCTGAATAGGATCGAAACAAGATCCGTCGTGCACGGCCACAAAAGAAATGCCGGCTTTGGAGGTTCGCCTAGAGCGCACCCAACCTTTTACTGTTACCTGGGTGCCAACGGCAACCTTCCCTGCAAACAATTCAGCAACCGCATTTGAACTCATTGAGCATCTTCTCCTATAAGGTAAGGTATGACTTTAGACGGATATAGTCTGATTTCCCTCAAACTTGATTCTAGAGGCTCGACCTTAGGTAGAATCACCTAGCGTAATTCGCACGATAGTGACCACTTCTACCGGCCCATGAAAGGCGATTTTTTTATCGTCGCCCAACCATTCCTCTTTTACTTCACTGTTGGCAATTTTATCCAGCACGTCGAAACCTTCACTTAACTGGCCAAACACCGTGTAGCGGCCATCTAAATGTGGGCGCGCCTCATGGCAAATATATATTTCAGTGCTGCCACTGTCAGGGTCTTCCCCTCGCGCGAGACCAACGGCACCCTTAATATGGGGATTCTGGTTAAACTCAGCCTTGACCAAAGGCTGTTCATTATCGGTATTACTGCCTGCCTGAATCACATGCCCTTTCACGACTCGATAGAAGGTTTTACCCTCATACCAACCCTCTTTAACCAAGCGTTTAAAGTTGGCCACCGTCGCAGGCGCCTGTTCAGGGTAAAAGGTCATGAGCATATTGCCGTGACTGGTTTCAATGAGTGCCTGGCCAGCACCTGCACTGACACCAACACTCATGAATACGCCGAAGCAAAAGCTCAACGCGGGCAACAAGACTCGATTGTAGGCAATAGACATAAGTAGAATCTCTTCTGAGTTTGAGTGCATGATGCTATCACTTCAATCTCATCGAGCCCACTACAGCAAGCACTTAATCGACAAAAGTAAAAATACACGGGATGAAGAGAGATATAGGAGGACTTAAGGGGGGGGGGGAGCGGCCTAGAGACTT
>Ga0209081_1002616_pt1 | contig 10388 bp, 10 predicted proteins | sample GOMGulsemesocosm_4_FD_184636 | JGI IMG/M metagenome (GOLD analysis project Ga0209081, IMG submission 184636) | Methane-oxidizing microbial communities from mesocosms in the Gulf of Mexico - GOM15B Gulf of Mexico (SPAdes) (version 2) | ecosystem: Environmental > Aquatic > Marine > Cold seeps... | reverse complement strand
ATAGGAAAGAAAATGCAATTAAGCACAGAAATCATTAACTATTTTGTCACCCTACCATGGCTTGAACTTACCGCTATGTTGCTTGCTCTTGTCTATGTCATTTTAGCCGCACAAGGTTCAATATGGTGTTGGCCTGCGGCTTTTATCAGCACAGCGCTTTATACCGTTATTTTTTACGATGTATTACTGTTAATGGACAGCGCACTAAATGTCTATTATCTAATGATGGCCGTATATGGTTATTGGGCTTGGACTAAACACACCACTAAAAATGGCGAGCAAAATACCACCACTTTAGCCATAGTGTCATGGCAGATAAATTGGCACTTAAAAGCCTGTTTAATATTAACGCTAATTGCAGTTTTTTTCGGGTATATTATGGCAAATTATACCGCTGCAGCTTTCCCTTACATTGATACTTTTACTACTGTTTTTGCCGTATTTGCCACTTACTTAGTTACTCAAAAAGTATTGGAAAATTGGCTTTACTGGTTAATAATTGATTTTGTATCCATTTATTTATATGTAGAAAAAGATTTAATGCCAACCGCAGTGCTTTTTATTATCTATGTGTTTATTGCTGGTTATGGTTACTTAAAGTGGAAAAGACTTTATAAAAGTGAGCAAATCAATTTAACTCAACTGGTTAATGGTTAACCGTGATGAAAAATTCTCTCTATGCTTTAACTTGTTTTAACCATATTGAGAATATTTCAATGATAACCTCAGGATTAAGTCAAGCATGTTACAAGGTTAATGCCGATAATAAAGTCTATTTTGCTAAAACACTCCATGGCGAAACGGAAACTAATATCGCTTTAAAAGCAGCAGAACAAGGATTTTGTCCCGCTATTTTTTATCATGATAAAAACTGGTTGGTTACTACTTTTATTGAGAATGAAACTTTAGCATTAGCCACTGTAAATAACGAAAAAAACAACGTAAAACATAATGAACAAAAAATACATTTAGCACTTAGATTAATGTCGAAGTGTCACCAACTTAATGTAAAACCCAAAAAATTAATACCTAAAAAGTTAATCATCGAACTCATTGATAAATCAAGTTGTTCATCTAATAAAAAAGGGGAACTGCTGCACTTAGCTGAATTAATATTAGCGCCACTTAACACCACAACTAATTTAGTTTGTTGTCATGGCGATTTAAACTTTAGTAATGTTTTAATTGATCAACGAAAAAAAACTTGGTTAGTAGATTATGAATGCGCTTGCCTTGCGCCTGTCGAGTATGATTTAGCAATGTTTATTGCCATAAACAATATAGAAAAAGGAGAGGTTTCTTCAATAATTAAGTTCTACCGACAACAACATGCTGTAACCGTAGATCGCCAGCTATTAGATTCTTACCAATTATATTGTTATCTTATTAATGCGTTATGGTATTCCAATGCCTGTACAAACATTAAATATCACAATGATAATAAAAGAAATGATGATAACAAAAAATTAAATGCTTTAGCCATACAACAGTGGCGTCACTTAAACTCACGGCTTAACACTGAGCATCATCAACTACTTAGTGGTTTGAGTATAAAACTCAGAGATGTACTGACCGCCTTTTATCTTAGCAATCAAACGTAACTTGTAGCTGTCACCTTTATTCTGAACAAGCTTACGTAATTCAGTATGACTGCGCCAATAGTAGGGACTTTTTTTCATACCTAATGGGTATGAGAGCAACTTATCATGTTTATCAACTAAAAATAGCGTTACGCTATCAAGAGGAAAAGTCGAGTTCACTTCAGTTATTCCTGCGTTATCAGAAATATTTACCTTGAATTTTCCTGATTTAAGTACACAGCTTTGATTAATAATATCGCAATGACCTTCTGGCACTAGCTGTATTATTTTCTCATCATTCGCTTTTGCTTCTTCATAATAATCAGCGCCAATAAAACCAAAAATAGCAAGGAATGGTGCTACGATAAAAGCAAGTTTAGTGTGTTTGTTCATAAAGTTTATTGTTCCAAAAATGAAAAGGCTAGATAATTATACCTAGCCTTTTGGTTATATCCTAGACCCTAAAGTCTAAGCATTTTATTTTATCTTAGTGAGCATGTGCTGCACTAGTTTTTCCTGGTAAACGCATATTCTCAACCATTTCTTGAATATGAGCAGGAGCAGGACCAGTCACTTGAAGCATAGCAAATGCTACAACAAAGTTCACTACTGCACCTACAGCACCAAAGGCGTTAGGAGAAATACCGAAGAACCAGTTAGGACCCATATCACCTAAGAATGACGTACCTGGAATGAACATAATACCTTTATGTTGGAATACATAAAGCATTGTTACACCAATACCTGCAACCATACCTGAAACCGCTGCTTTACCACTCATTTTCTTAGAGAAAATACCCATCATTAATGCTGGGAAGATACTTGATGCCGCTAAACCAAAGGCTAGCGCCACCGTTCCTGCGGCAAATCCAGGCGGATTCAGCCCTAAGTAACCAGAAACAATTATCGCAATAGTCATCACTACACGACCTGCCAGTAACTCATTTTTCTCTGATAAATCAGGCGTTAACACCCCTTTCATTAAATCATGAGAAATTGAGGATGATATTGCTAACAACAAACCTGCGGCGGTTGACAGTGCCGCGGCTAAGCCACCCGCTGCAACTAGCGCAATAACCCAGTTAGGTAAGTTCGCAATAGCAGGGTTAGCTAGTACCATAATGTCACGGTCAACTTTAACCATTTCATTCGTAGCTTTATCAGCAGTGTATTGTATTTTACCATCGCCATTTTTATCTTCGTACTTTAATAAACCCGTTTTTTCCCAGTCTTTAAACCATTGAGGACGCTCAGCATATTCAAGGTTTTGACCTGCAGCAGGTTCAATAGTATTCATCAAGTTAAGACGAGCCATTGCACCAACTGCTGGAGCTACTGTGTAAAGTAATGAGATAAATACTAAAGCATAACCTGCTGAAGCACGAGCCGCTTGTACTGACGGTACAGTAAAGAAACGCATAATTACATGAGGAAGACCCGCAGTACCAATCATCAGAGACATAGTATAAGCGAACATGTTTAATGTGCCGCCTAAGTTAGCGGTGGTGTATTCTTTAAAGCCTAAATCAGTTACAACCAAGTCAAGTTTATCAAGTAAGTACATACCACTACCGTCAGCTAAGGTTGAACCTAAACCAAGTTGTGGAATGGGGTTACCCGTAAGTTGTAATGAAATGAATACCGCTGGAATAGTGTAAGCAAAAATCATTACGACATACTGCGCGATTTGCGTGTAAGTAATACCTTTCATGCCACCCATTACTGCATATACCCAAACAACGAACATACCAATGTATAATCCATTGTCATAATCAACTTCTAAGAAGCGAGAAAAAGCAACACCTACACCTTTCATTTGACCGATGATATATGTTAAAGAAGCGATAATTAAACAAACAACCGCAACAATACGAGCTGTTTTAGAATAATATCTATCGAAAATAAATTCAGGAACAGTGAACTTACCGTGCTTACGCATGTATGGCGCTAAAAGCATTGCCAATAATACATAACCACCTGTCCAACCCATTAAGAAAACTGAGCCACCGTAACCTAAGAAAGCAATTAAACCTGCCATTGAAATGAATGACGCTGCACTCATCCAATCAGCACCAATCGCCATACCGTTTTGCATTGGTGTAATACCACCACCTGCAACATAAAAATCACTGGTTGACCCCGCACGAGCCCACCAAGCAATACCAAAATATACGGCGAATGTGCCAAATACTGCAATGTAAGTATATAGTTTTAACTCTTCCATGCTTTAGCCCTCCGAGTGATATTTTTTATCAAGCTTGTTCATTTTGGCGCCATACCAAAAGATCAAACCTAAAAATGAGTAAATAGAACCTTGCTGTGCAAACCAAAAACCAAGTTTGTACCCACCTAGACGGATTGCATTTAGCGGCTCTACCAACAGTAAGCCTAAACCAAATGAAACCACAAACCAGATTGCAAGACATATAAAGATTAGACGAAGATTCTCCGACCAATAGGTTTCTTTATTTTCCACAATAATCTCCTAGCGACGTTATAGCCCATTATTCCCCGTTAATATAAGTACATTAACTAAGGTGTATATTTTTATTAGGCCTTGATAGTAATAATTTTAGTCAGAGTTAAAACTTCGACTGTTAATAAATCTAACAAGCTTTTTTTTTCTCGGGTATTAAACTTTAGTCTAAATCAGCAATAAAACAGGCACATAAATAGAATTCTAGCGGAAATTCTCTAGTGTTATTACAGCTTACAGAGCAAATGACAAATCAACTCCAACTTTAGTCTATATATGCACTTCAACTGTTGACTGTATCAATGGACAACTTTAAATTAGATATAAACTTGTAGGTTTGGCTTAGGACATAACATGGAAACAGAACTTTCTGAAATTTCTAGCTTTATACAAAGTATTCCCCCCTTTGATAGCTTACCAAAAGCAGCCTTAGATCTTTTAATCAGAGAACTAAGCATTAATTATGTTCGTAAAGATGAAGCCCTACCACCAAAGGGCATTGACGAACCGCGTTTATATATTGTTCGAAAAGGAGCACTTAGTTGTATAGCCAACGATGGTGAGTTAGTTTCTCGTTTAGGCGAAGGGGATTTATGCCGCGAGTTTTGCAAACAAAGCTTACAATCACCTAGAGATAATACATTAATTGTTAAACGACAAGTGAATACTGATGAAGACTGTTTAGTTTATAGTCTTGATTGCGAGGTGTTACGTGATCTTGGTGATAAGTATCCAAGCATTAGTGATTATTTCAACAACAACTCTGCCGAACGACTTAAACAGAAAATGTCTAAAGTTAATGAAGAGGCCATCATATCTTCAACCTTAATGAACACTTCAGTTAGCCACTTTTATCACAGCCCTGTTGCAGACATTGACGCCAATCAAAGTATCCAACAAGCAGCAATACAAATGACAGAGCAAGGTTATTCTTGCTTAGTGGTACTCGACAACAATAACCCTGTAGGCATAATAACTGACAAAGATATTCGTCGTCGTTGCGTAGCCGAAGGTTTGCCAACTAGTGCCAAAATTTGTGAAATAATGACGAAAAACATGAGTACCATAGACATGAAAAACAATGCCTATGATGCTTTAATGGCAATGACAGCTAAGCATATTCATCACCTGCCTGTAACTAAACAGGGCAAAGTAGTCGGCATGGTAACTATGACTGATTTAATGAATAACGAAGGTCATAATGCCATTAATTTTTCGAGTATTATTCATAAAGCCAAAAGTCTTGCTGAATTGAAAGAGATCAGCTATTTACTACCAAAATTGCAAGTTCGTTTAGCCAAACTTGGAGCCAGCTCGGATCATGTTGGTAAAAGTATCAGCGCGATAACCATGGCATTTACTAAGCGTTTAATAGAAATGGCAGAAAATAAATATGGGCAAGCGCCTGTACCTTATGCATGGTTGGCTGCAGGCTCACAAGCAAGACAAGAGCAATTGGCTCATTCAGACCAAGACAATGCCATTATTATTTCTGATTCAATGAAGCCCTACGATGATGCTTGGTTTGAAAATCTAGCTCATTTTGTGTGTGATGGCTTAGCCGATTGCGGTTTTATTTATTGCCCTGGCGACATCATGGCAACTAACCCCAAATGGCGTCAGCCAGCAAAAAAATGGCAAACATATTTTGATGATTGGGTAGACACACCGAGCCCTAAAGCGCTATTAAATTCTAGTGTGTTTTTTGATTTAGACACTATTTGTGGCGATGCCCACTTACTTGATACGGTGCGAATCAACTTGCTCAAAAAAACCAAAAACAATAGCCTATTTATTGCTCACCTATCAAAAAATGCGCTCAGTTTACGCCCTCCTTTAGGATTCTTTCGTGACTTCGTACTAAAACAAAATGGCAAGCACAAAGCCACCTTAGATCTTAAACATAACGGCATTGCACCCATTGTTGACCTTGCCCGAATTTATGCCCTTTCTGAAGGCATTAGTGCAGTAAATACCATTGAACGTATTCAACAAGCAGCTGGCACCGCTGCTATCACTAAGTCTTCCGCCGAGAGTCTAATTGATGCTTATGAATTTTTAGGCATTCTACGCGTTAAACACCAAGCCAAAAAACTCATGCAAGGGCTTGATGCTGATAATTATTTATCACCTAAAGCGTTATCAAAATTAGAGCGAGAACACTTGAAGGATGCTTTTAAAGTTATTAAAACGTTACAAGATTCTAGACAGGCAAACTTCTAATGCTATCGTTAATTAGCAACCTAATTGGCTACGAAGCAAAGCGAAAGCGATTATTAAAAAAAGCGCCAGAAGGGCCGCTAAAAGATTTTTTATCGGTGCCTTTTCCTTCGCTTGAAACACAAATAAATACATTACCCATTTTAGCCGTTGATTTTGAAACGACAGGGCTTGATGCTAAAAAAAACAAGTTACTAAGCGTTGGTTTTGTCGCAATAGAAAATGAGCAAATAAAACTTAACTCGTGTTATCACCAAATCATTAACACAAGCGCGCAACTTGAAGAAAGTAATGTGATTATCCATCAAATTACCGATGATCAAAAAGAACAAGGCCAACCATTACATATTGTTATTGAACAATTATTAAAGGCCTTAACAGGTAAAGTGATGCTAGTTCATTTTGCCCGCATTGAACGACAATTTTTACAGCAAGCTTGCCTTGAACTTTATGGCTTAGCGCCTGATTTTCCTATAATAGACACTTTAGTCGTTGCCAAACGTCAACTAGATAAACGAGATGTTGCATACGATCCTTCAGAGTTGCGACTGTCAAACTTGCGGCATAAATATAATTTACCTGAACATCACGGTCATGATGCATTAAATGATGCCATAGCCACTGCTGAATTATTACTGGCACAAATATCAAACAAAAGCAGCACCGAAAAAATAGCATTAAAAGATATTATTTTGTAAGTCTAACTTGAGTTACAATCGAAGCAACAAGTCTTAATAGCTTTAGAAGCATCCAATGAATTCATTACTTACCGTCGGAAATACTGGCACTCCACTAATTATTTTAGAAAAACCAGCTTATGTAAAGTGGTTAACCACACAAAGCCAATCAAATCAAAACTGGTTACAACAAACAGGTTTTACTGGTGAGGGTTTAGCCTTATTACCTAACTTTTCTGCGAGTGAACTTACTGGTGAGGCAGGCAAACTAAGCCAAGCTATTTTTGTTGTCGATGATGCTAACCATTACTTTGCTTGTGGTGATTTAATTAAAAAACTGCCTACTGGGCAATATTTACTTGAAGCAGCTTCTGAGCACCAACAAGCCATATGCTTTGCTTGGCTTGTGGGCGCTTATCAATATGATCCTTATAAAACGAACAAAACAGAAAAAACCCTACCAAGCTTAGTCATAAATGAGCAAGCATTAGTTGATAGCGCGATAAAATATGCTCAAGCAACAGCGCTAGTACGTGATTTAGTGAATACCCCTGCAGCCGATATGATGCCAGTAGATTTAGGTAATACCGCACAACACTTAGCAGATGCTTTTGGCGGACAGTTATCGCAAATAATTGGCGATGAGTTATTAACACAAAATTATCCCACTATTCACGCAGTTGGACGTGCCAGTATCAATCAGCCTCGCCTTATTGATTTAACTTGGGGTGATAAAAATAATCCACAAGTGACACTGGTAGGCAAAGGCGTTTGTTTTGATAGTGGCGGTTTAGATTTAAAACCTTCCGCTGGCATGCGTAATATGAAAAAAGACATGGGCGGATCTGCGCATGTGTTAGGTTTAGCACGCTTGATTATGTCTCATAACTTGCCTATTAACTTACGAGTGTTAATTCCTGCTGTTGAAAATGCCGTTTCAAACAATGCCATGCGCCCCGGTGACGTATTAACCACACGCAGTGGTCTTACTGTTGAAATTGATAATACCGATGCTGAAGGTCGTTTAGTTTTATGTGATGCCTTAACAGAAGCAGATAATGAGAAACCTGAATTAATTATCGATTTCGCCACTTTAACGGGTGCCATGCGTGTTGCTTTGGGTACAGAATTACCTGGCTTTTTCTCAACCAGTGATGAGGTTGCTGCAGGTATCACTGCGGCAGGCAGTACTATTAGCGATCCAGTATGGCGTATGCCGCTTTATAGCCCTTACAATGATTTATTCAAAAGCACCATTGCAGATATGACCAATTGTTCTACTGGCCCCTTTGGTGGAGCAATTACTGCTGCACTCTATTTAGAAAAATTTATAGAACAAGGCACTGACTGGGTTCATTTTGATGTAATGGCCTTTAATATTCGTACATTATCTGGCCGCCCTTTAGGTGGTGAAGCTTTTGGCATTCGAGCAGTTTTTGACTATTTACAAACAAAATATCAAATACCAATGGCTAGTTATGAGTGATTAGTTCCGAGTAACGAGTTGCGATAACACATGTTGAACATCTGTAGATACGTCATGAGCGAAACGAGACACGGCACAGCTAAATGAGGTTTGACAAAATAGTCCTTTATTAGCAATATTGAGCTTAAGCTGTTGAGCTTCACTACGTTCAGGACAACCTACAAAAAATAGCAAAGAAATAATAATATGACTTTATTTAGCACCATAACCGACACGGTAGGCCGAGAGATTATTGACTCAGCCAAACAAGTAAGCTTGCCAGCCAACACCACGGTATTTTATCAAGGAGCCAGTTGTGAGAATTATTTACTGGTAACTCAAGGTGCAGTAAAAGTATTCACCCGTGCGATAAATGGTCGTGAAATTGTACTTTATCGCGTTACTCAAGGGCAGTCTTGCACGTTAACAACTACTTGTTTATTAGCGAATGACGATTACCCTGCTGAAGGCGTTACTGAAAGTGAAGTCAGCGCTTTAGCAATTCCTTTAAAAGAGTTCAACCGTGGTTTAACACAGTCAGTAAGCTTTCGAGAGTTTGTTTTTAACAGTTACTCAAAGCGCCTATCTGATGTTATCACTCTTGTCGGAGAGGTAAGCTTTAATCGCATAGATATTCGTCTCGCTAAACAATTGATTAACCTTGTGGATAAAGATCATTGTTTATTCATTACTCATCAAGATTTATCAACAGAATTAGGTACTGCTCGCGAAGTCATTAGCCGTCAATTGAAAACATTTGAAGAAAAAGGCTGGCTCAGTTTAAGCCGAGGGAAAATACAACTTAATGATATTGATGCCATAGGATTGATCGCTAATACACCTCTTATATAAATTATACTTCATTATGATTCTTTCGATCACAAGTTATTGCTTAAATAATAAGCTGTACAGAAAGACACGTTCCGTTTCAATATTCGTAACTTTATTCTTATGTGACTTTGTCACTGCCACTAGATTTTTATTAAGATAATCTCTAATAGAACTTTTAAAATTTTAGGTGAATAATCATGAAAAACATCGGTAATATAGATAAAGTACTACGCATATTAATTGGCATAATAGGTATTAGTTTAGTGTTTTTTGGCCCACAAACAGTTTGGGGCTGGGCTGGCTTAATTCCACTATTAACGGGGTCTGTGAGTTTTTGTCCTTTATATAAAATCATTGGTTTGAGCACAGTAACAACAAAAACATAATCCCTTCATATGATTATGGCTACTTCTACAGATACCAAAACACTTAACAGCTTTGGTATCTCTTATAATATTCCACTACATATAAACAATCTAGACTAAAGTATAACGTCTAAACTCCTCATTTTAGACTTAGGTCTAATTTCTTTACTTTCCTATTAAATCTATCTTATTAGCAGAACAAAAATAGAGTCATCTAAATGATGTTACGGGAAAGCAAAAAGAGACAAAGAACTCAGCTTTCATTAAAAATTAATACAATAAGCTTAAAACTGCAACATGCAGAAAATGGGGAACTACAATGTTTAATAACTCACTATTTACTAAAAGCAAACTATTATTAGCCACAGGTTTGTTAACGATGGCTGGCACTGCAAGTGCTGGTTACACTTTTGATTTAGCTGACAATAATAAAATCACTTTTGGTGGTTTCATTAAAGCCGATGTACGTACATTAAATGGCGATGTTAGTTCTCCTGTAACCAATGACGATTATTGGATTGGCCACTCAGTTGTTAGTGATGATATTTCATCAACCAAGTTTTCAGTTAATGAAACACGCTTCAATGCTAAATATGTTCATGGTGATGTTACTGGCTTTATCGAAATGGATTTTTACGGTGGTGGTGGCAATCAAATCATCTCTAATTCATCACACCCTAGATTACGTCATGCGTTCATTAAATATAAAAACATACTTGTTGGCCAAACATGGTCCACATTTATGAACACCAGTGCCTTAGCTGAAGCTGCCGA
>Ga0209081_1002615_pt1 | contig 10393 bp, 8 predicted proteins | sample GOMGulsemesocosm_4_FD_184636 | JGI IMG/M metagenome (GOLD analysis project Ga0209081, IMG submission 184636) | Methane-oxidizing microbial communities from mesocosms in the Gulf of Mexico - GOM15B Gulf of Mexico (SPAdes) (version 2) | ecosystem: Environmental > Aquatic > Marine > Cold seeps... | reverse complement strand
TAGTGAGATTGTCCTAATTATGATTGAATTAAATGCACATCGCGTTGTGGGAACGGAATACTAATATCATTTGCATCAAGCGATTTTTTAAGTGCTTCATTAACACCAAAAAAAACATCCCAATAATGCTCTGGCGCACAGTGTGGTCTAACGGCAAAGTTAACTGAGCTATCAGCCATCTCTAAAACACCTACGAAAGGTTCAGGGTCTTTCATTACTTTAGTATTAGCAAGAAGTACGTCCATTAATACTGCTTTTGTTTTATCAATATCAGCGTTATATGAAACGCCAATTGTAAGGTCAACCCTAATTTTTCCTTCCGCAGTATAATTTATAATTGAGCCATTAGATGTGGCTCCATTAGGAATGATAATTCGTTTAGATTGAGGGCTGGTTAAAATAGTATTAAAAATTTGTACTTCTTTTACTACGCCTAAATGCCCTTGAGATTCGATTAAGTCCCCTACTTTGTAGGGTTTAAAAACCATCACCAAAACACCACCTGCAAAGTTAGCTAAACTACCTTGAAGGGCTAAACCAATAGCTAAACCAGCTGCACCTAATACAGCAACAAATGAAGTTGTGGCTATACCTATCATTGAAGCAACAGAAATAAATAAAAGTGCTTTTAATCCCCAAGAAATCAAACTACCTATAAATGGAATTAACGTGGGATCTGTTTTTGAACGTTCCATGGATGCTTTGGTGAGTTTAGTTACACCTCGAATAACCCATAAACCTATGAGTAAAGTAATAATAGCTAGTGCTAATTTAGGTGCATATTCTAACCCTATTTCATAAACCTTTATTGAAAGAGACTCAAGTTGTTCAGTTGAGATATTTACTGCATCCATTTTATTTCCTTTTTAATTATTGCTTGAATTAAAATATTAGGGTATATATTTAATACCAACCACACTAAATATGTACTCATTTATACGTGTTAAAATGAGCAACTATCGCGTTATTTATTTAATCATTAGAATAACTAGTGAATGAAATAAATGCCTTGTATTTGGCAATTTTTATCGCGTATAAAATTTCCCCCTTAATGAATGTAATTGGTACAATATGCGTATGCACTTCACTCAGGAATACTCCAAAAGATGAGGTACTTTCCCTGTAGGGCGACATTTATGCCGTCAAAGTGACGGGCTAAAGCCCGACCTACATTGAAATCTGAGCTATTTACATAAGTACGATATTTAAAAATACAAAAAGGCTCAGTTTTTAAGTCAGCCTTTTGCTTCTAAATTTAGTATAAATTACATCAGTAACTTACAGTAACGCAGATAATATAGTATTCAATGTTTCACTTGGACGCATTGCCTTTTCAGCTTTAACAATATCAGCAAAGTAATAGCCATCAATATCCATTGAAGGCCCTTGCGCGGCATTTAATTCTGCAACAATTTTACTCTCTTGTTTAGTTAATGCTTGAGCAATACCAGTAAAGCACGTTTTAAGTTCACCATCACTGGTTTGTTCTGCAAGTGCTTTAGCCCAAAACATAGCTAGATAAAAGTGACTACCACGGTTGTCTAACTCTCCCACTTTACGTGATGGAGATTTATTACTGTCTAAAAACTCACCGGTGGCTTTATCTAAAGTATCGGCAAGAATTTGAGCCTTAGTATTACCTGTAGTTACGCTTAAATGTTCTAAAGAAGCAGCTAGTGCCAAGAACTCACCTAAAGAATCCCAACGTAAGTGATTTTCTTTTTCGAACTGTTGCACATGCTTAGGCGCTGAACCACCTGCACCTGTTTCAAATAAACCACCACCATTCATTAAGGGTACAACTGATAGCATTTTGGCACTGGTGCCAAGCTCTAAAATTGGAAATAAATCAGTTAGGTAATCACGTAATACGTTACCTGTAACAGAAATAGTATCTTCACCCTTAATAATGCGTGCTAATGAAAATTCACAAGCAGCAATAGGGTTTAATATTTGAATATCTAAACCCGTTGTATCATGAACGGCAAGGTAAGCATTTACCTTTTTGATCATTTCTCTATCATGAGCACGGTTGTCATCTAACCAAAAAATAGCCGGCATGCCTGATGCGTGCGCACGCGTAACCGCTAATTTCACCCAATCTTGAATAGGTAAATCTTTAGCTTGACACATACGCCATAAATCACCCTCTTCAACACTGTGCTCTAACAAAGTAGTACCTAAAGCATCAACTACACGTACTGTACCTGCGGCAGTCATCACAAATGTTTTATCGTGCGAACCATACTCTTCAGCTTTTTGCGCCATTAAACCAACATTAGGGACTGTACCCATCGTTGTTGGATCAAATGCACCATGTTTTTTACAAAAATCAAATACAGATTGATAAACACCCGCGTAACAACGATCGGGAATCATTGCTTTAGTGTCTTTTAATTTACCATCAGTACCCCACATTTGCCCAGAAGAACGTAAAGCAGCAGGCATTGAAGCATCAACAATAATATCGCTTGGTACATGTAAGTTCGTAATGCCTTTATCAGAATCAACCATGGCAAGCTCAGGACGATTAGCAAAAACCGCTGCTAGATCTGCTTCTATTTCTGCTTGTTTATCTGCTGGCAAACGAGATATTTTACTGTAAACATCACCAATACCATTATTCGCATCAACACCAAGTTGATCGAATATTTCAGCATGCTTTTCAAAAACATCGGCGTAGAAAACCTTTACCGCATAACCAAAAATAACGGGATCTGAAACTTTCATCATGGTTGCTTTTAAGTGCAACGACAATAAAACGCCTTCATTCTGTGCATCTTTAATAGACTGTTGATAAAACTCAACTAACGCTGACTTACTTAACAATGATGAATCAATGATTTCACCTGTTAATAAGGCTAAGTTTTCTTTTAAAACGGTAACACTACCGTCTTGAGCAATAAATTCAATTTTCGCATTGGTTGCATAATGAATCGTTGTTGATTGCTCAGAGGCATAAAAATCACCCTCAGACATACTCGCAACATGAGATTTAGACTCACTTGACCAAACACCCATTGAATGAGGGTTTTTACGCGCATATTGCTTAACAGAATCAGGCGCACGACGGTCTGAATTACCTTCACGCAATACAGGGTTTACCGCACTACCCTTAATTTTGTCATACGTATATTTAATTGACTTTTCTGCGTCGTTTTGCGGTTCTTCAGGGTAATTTGGCACTTCATACCCTTTCGCTTGTAATTCTTTAATTACTGCATGCAATTGTGGTACTGAAGCGCTTATATTAGGTAATTTAATGATGTTAGCATCAGGGCTTGTTACCATTTCTCCTAATTCAGCTAGGGCATCATCAATACGTTGTTCTTTAGTTAAATATTTTGGAAAATTGGCTAAAACACGCCCTGCTAAAGAAATATCGCGCGTTTCAACATTAATACCTGAAGAAGCAGTGTAAGCTTGGATGATAGGCAATAAAGAATATGTCGCTAAGGCTGGTGCCTCGTCAGTAATAGTATAAATAATTTTTGAGTTATCAGTGCTCATGAGCTTCCTATTTAGTCTAACTTGAATAAATTAGCTCATTTTGGCTAATTTCTAAGTGAATTAATATTTATCATTTTTCACATACTATAATATAGTAACTCACCTTACATTAATATAGTCGAGCATAAGCCCTAGCTCGCTTTCCTGATTAAAATTAGAAACTAATGATGTACAACAACGATAAAACAAGACACAGAGCGAAGCGACCTGTTAAGGTACGACCAGATGCTCATGATACTAAAGTAGTACTCTTTAATAAGCCTTTTAATGTCCTTTGCCAATTTACCGATGAAAAACACGATGGCAAGCAACGAAAAACATTAAAAGACTATATTACAGTAGATGGCGTTTATGCCGCTGGGCGACTTGATCGAGATAGCGAAGGGCTTTTACTCTTAACCAATAATGGACAGTTGCAGCACAAAATTGCTAATCCAAAAAAGAAAACGGCTAAAACATATTGGGTGCAGGTAGAGGGCATACCAGAAGAAAATGATCTAGCAAAGTTACGACAAGGGGTTGAGCTTAAAGATGGCATGACCTTACCAGCAAAAGTAAAGCAAATACCGCCACCGACTATTTGGCCCCGTAACCCACCGATTAGAGAACGTACCAACATTGCCACTACATGGCTTGAAATAGTGATAACAGAGGGTAAAAATAGGCAAGTTCGTCGTATGACAGCCAATATTGGTTTTCCAACACTGAGGTTAATCCGCTATGCTATTGGTCAGTGGACTATTGATAATATTAAAAATGGCTGTTATGAAATACTTTAATAAAAAATAAGCACCTTGTATTTGGCAAATTTCCCCATATATAAAATAGATAAATAGTTATTGTATTTACACATTGAATGGCTGCCTAACCTTGCATCTTCAAGTAGAACAGGTATATTTATTCGTAATTGTTTTTATTAAAAAGATATTGTTCAAACTATGTACTTTTACGCCGCTAGACAGCCTATTTTAGATGTAAACAAAAACCTTCATGCTTATGAACTATTATTTCGTGACAGTATAGATAATGTTTTTCCTGATATAGATGGCGATGAAGCAACCAGTAAAATGATTGAAGCAAGTAAATTTAATGTTGGCATTAGCGAGTTTACAAGCAACAAACCAGCTTTTATTAACTTTACCTTAGACACGTTGTCTCAAGGTTATCCTGAAATGTTAACCAATGAAGAAGTAGTCATTGAAATTCTAGAAACGGTGAAACCAGGGAAAAAGTTATTATCGATTTGTAAAGATTTACACAGTAAAGGTTATACTATCGCCTTAGATGACTATGAACATCAAAAAGTTTACTCCCATTTTTATCCTTTCATAAAAATAATTAAAATTGACATTCAACAAACTGGTTTTGATGAAGTTAAAGAAATTAAAGAAGCAATTAAAGCACACCCACACATTGATTTATTAGCTGAAAAAGTAGAAACCTATCAAGAATATGAGCAAGCAGTACAACTGGGGTTTACACTATTTCAAGGGTTCTTTTTTGCAAAACCAGAAATGGTCAAAACTAAAAGCTTATCGCCTTCTCAGCTCGCTATGGCTGAATTATTGTATGAAACATCTAAGACTGACTTAGATCTTGCTAGCATTACAAGTGTTTTCGAACGTGATGTTTCTTTATCTTATAAATTACTACGTTATGCAAACTCGGCTATTTTTAAACGCCGCAGTGAAATATCAACCATCAAACAGGCGTTAGTCATTCTAGGCTCAGGTGAGCTAAAACGTTTTTTAGGTTTAATGTTCGCTGTAACCGCTAATCCAGACAAGCCAGTAGAGTTAATTAAACTTGCCATGACACGCGCAAAGTTTTGTGAGCTTGTAGCACAAGAAATGGGTTCTCAGCTAGATAACTCCATCGCCTTTTTAACGGGGTTATTGTCTATGATTGATGCCATTTTAGATGAAGAGTTATCGGTGGTTTTAGATAAACTACCTTTAGCAGATGAAGTAAAAGCACCTCTACTTACTAAAAAAGGCCTAATGGCTGCTATTATAAAGTTAGTTGAATTTATTGAACATGCACAATGGGATAAAACGAGTATTGTTATAGAAAAACTTAAATTAAATAAAGAAAAAGCGGCTCAACATTACAATGACGCGCTGACTTGGGCAGACGAACAAAGCTCATTGGCTGGCTAACTTTACACTCACTACTAAAGAGATCAAAATGTTTTCATCAAAAAAAGATTATAAATTATTAACGTTTACAGGTGCCTTTTTAATACTCAATTCTTTTTCTGTGGTTGCACAGCAAACAGATATAACCGCACTAAAATCCGAAGCGATTACTATAGTTAAGCAATTTGGCGGTGCTTTAAAACCTGAATTGAAAAAAGCATTAACTGAAGGCGGTGTACAACAGGCAGTTACAGTCTGCTCAGTGAAAGCACCTGAAATTGCTCATAACTTAACTTTAGCCACTAACTGGCAAGTAAAAAGAGTCAGTTTAAAGGCGCGTAACAATAAAAATGCAACGCCTGACGCATGGGAAGAAGCAACCTTAGCTGAGTTTGATCTTCGCCAACAGCAAGGGGAAAGTGCTAAAAACATGGCTAAAGCTGAAATAATAGGTAACGAGTTTCGCTTTATGAAAGCCCAAGGTACAGCGCCACTTTGCTTAACTTGCCACGGCACTACATTAAGCCAAGAAGCTAAAGCCGCCTTAAAAAATCATTACCCAAATGATAAAGCAACAGGTTATTCATTAGGACAAATCAGAGGTGCTTTTAGTTTAACGAAGCAACTTTAGCGTGTAGAGTGTCACGAGCAATGTACTCAAAATCAGGTGGACACAAAAGAAGTGACCACCCTGAATAATCAAACAAACACTACCAAACGCTACATAGGTATTTTTGTTCTATACCAACTGTATGAAGCGTAGTTCAGTATAAACTAAAAGCCTTGTGGGTTTTCTGATTGCCAACGCCATGTATCTTCAATCATGGTGTGCAAATTTTTCTTTGCTTGCCAACTAAGTAACTCATGGGCTAATTTAGCATCAGCATAAACAGTCGCTAAATCTCCAGCACGCCTTGGTACTATTTTATAGGCAATTTCTTGACCACTAATCTCTTTAAAAGTATTCACTATTTCTAAAACAGATGTACCGTTGCCCGTTCCTAAATTAATGGCTTTACAGCCAGATATCTTATCTAAATTTTGTAACGCTTTTACATGCCCTTGCGCTAAATCAACCACATGAATATAGTCACGAACACCGGTACCATCAACGGTATCATAGTCATCACCAAACACTTGTAATTGTGCTAACCGACCAACAGCAACTTGCGCAACATACGGCAATAAATTATTAGGAATACCGTTAGGGTTTTCACCAATTAAGCCAGACTCATGCGCACCAATAGGATTAAAGTAACGTAAACAAGCAATTGACCAATCACTGTCACTTTTAGCTAAATCAAACAAAATATGTTCAATCATCAGCTTAGTTTGCCCATAAGGATTAGTCGCAGAGGTTGGCATTGTTTCATCTAGTGGCGAAACATTATCACCATAAACCGTTGCTGATGAGCTAAACACTAATTTTTTAACCTTGTGCTCCGCCATTACTTTTAACAGCATAACAGTACCCGAAACATTATTATAATAATATGTTAGCGGCTTTTCATTCGATTCACCTACCGCTTTATAGCCCGCGAAGTGAATAACGGCTTCAACATTATACTGGCTAAATACCGTATTCATGGCCTCATAATCGCAAATATCGGCTTTGATAAAGGTAACGGTTTTATTGGTTATTTTAGTGATTCTATCGAGTACTTTCGTTGATGAATTAGATAAATCATCAACAATAATAATATCTTGTTCTTGAGCTAAACGTTGTAATTCAACCACTGTATGGCTACCGATATAACCTGTACCGCCTGTTATTAATAAACTCATAAGATCCCTTGTATTAGCCTTTATTATTAACCTAGATTGCCGATAAAAAACTCGTCATTCTATAAGTTTTTTACAGGCTTTGAGTAGAAATATAAACATATTCTTTATTCATAATATTCTGACACGCTATGAATAAAATCACCAAGCATTTCTACGGGTAATGCGTTAATTCCTGCTGCCGCGGCTCTACCACCGCCCGTTGGGAATTTAACACATAAATCTCCTGCTCCTTGCTTATTATTTAGCGGCGCACGTAAGCTTACGGTATAACTGTTTTTGTTATAATTGTCGGTCTTTTTGTTCGCGTTTAATGTAAGTACAATATGCGCTTTATTTGGCGAGACATTGGCTAATTCATTACCAAAAACACCACTAACACGTCTTGCCCAGGCCTCATCCGCTAACAATACTACTTTCACTTGCTCATTATCAGTAAGAATTTCAGCATTGTTGGCTTCTGCCATATCCGTTAAGTAAGCCTTTTTAAGCTGTGAAAAAATAGAGTTTTGCTCATTAATTAAATCAAAGGGATCAGCATATGCGGATAGTTCTTTGAATAAATCAGCAGGGTGAAAATGTAAATCATCAACATTTGCACCATAGCCATTGTAATTAATGTAAGTACCAAGTTCGGCTAGTAATGATTGCTGTGCTGCTGACAAAGCTATTTTTTCAGATAGCGCTTCAGCTGATTTGTGCATATTATCACCAAAAGCGGCGGTAATAGCCCAAGCTACAAATTCATTATTTAAATGTTTATTCACCAGTAAACTAGTACAAATATTCGCATCAGTATCAAATAAACTTTGTAGGTGTTTTGACGTAGGAATATCACCTGTTCTATGATGATCAACATAAAAAACATCCACCTTTTTTTCAAGTAATTGAATTAAAGCTTGGTTATTTTTTTCTAGCGAAATATCTAATACGGTGACCGACTTAGCTAGGTTTATATCCACTTGTTTAAGTAAACTAATATCACGTTTAACGCCTGTAATGAATACGGCCGTTGTTGGTTGCGATACTTGTGTCGAAAGCCTAAGTTGTAGCAAAGCAATAATACCATCGGCATCACCATTAAATACATCGTAGTGCATCATTTACCCTTATAAATTTGCTAAGCTTTCTAAATTAGTAGAGAGGTAGCCTTGCTTAACCAAATAAGTCACTATTTGTATCGCGCAAGCTTGAATAGATTGGCTGTTTGTTTTTACATGAATTTCTGGGTTTTGAGGGATATCATAACTTGAATCAATACCCGTAAAGTCTTTAATCTCCCCCGCACGCGCTTTCTTATACAAACCTTTAGGATCACGTTGTTCACAAATATCAATAGGTGTATCAATGAACACTTCGATAAACTCATCAGGTAATAACTTTTCTCTGGCACTCGCTCTATCTTGAGCAAAAGGAGAAATAAACGCGGTAGAAACAATTAAACCTGCATCAAGAAATAGTTTAGCCACTTCCCCAATACGGCGAATATTTTCAATTCTGTCTTCATCACTAAAAGCCAAGTCACCATTTAAACCGTGGCGAACATTATCACCGTCAAGTAAATAACTGTGACAATTCAATTTAAATAATAAAGCATCCACAGCATTTGCAACGGTTGACTTACCCGAGCCACTTAAGCCTGTATACCATAGCAAACAGGGCTTTTGTTGTTTTAAATTGGCTCGCTGTGTTTTTGTTATATGTTGATCATGCCATGTAGTATTTTCTGTTTTCATTTTTCTCTCAATTTGAAGTAGTTATTGGTCTAAACGCTATAGGTTAAAAAGGAAAAACTAAAGGAATCATCAGAATTACCGTCATGCTATAAACAATCGATACGGGGAAGCCAAACTTAACAAAATCAGCTAATTTATAATTACCCGCGTTATAAACCATCAAGTTAGTTTGATACCCATAAGGGCTAATAAACGAACCACTGGCCGCAAATGCTACCGCCATAACAAAAGGGACGGGATTAACGCCTAAACCTAAAGCAATGTTATAAGCAATAGGAAATGCCAAGGCAGCGGCAGCGCTATTGGTGATCAATTCAGTCATCAATAAAGTTAGAACAAAAATAGCGATAAAGGCTAAATAAACACTACGGCCATCAAGTAGTTGTTCAATACATTGGGCAATGATAGTCGCAACACCCGTATTTTCAATGGCGCTGGCCAGCGTAAGTGCGCCTAACACTACCATCCAAATTTCTAAGGGAAAGCGGCGTTTAATTTCATTTACTGTTAACGCACCGCTAAAGATAAGCGCTGCGACATAAAAAAATAGACAACTTAATAAAGAAATAGGCGTTAATACAGACACAATAATTGCCAGTAAAAAACCAAAAACAGTACCACAGTCACGCCATCCACTGAGCATGTTAATTGTTTTCTGGCCTGATAGAATAAAGAAGTTTTTTGACAAGTTGCTACGGCTAGAAAAATCAGGACCAACAGCAAGTACTAAAAAATCACCTGATTGCAGTACAATATCGCCCAGCTTTCCTGATAGCGCTGATCCTTCACGACGAACAGCAACAACCGCCGCATCAAAACGCGCTCTAAAACCTGCTTTTTTTAATGTTTTACCGACAATAGTTGCGTCTGCTTTTATCAATACTTCCGTTAAGTTATCGGTTAACTTATCCCGTAACAACTCATCATGTTCAACAAATAAATGTAAACCATCAAATTGTTGTAAGGTTAATACTTTTGAAATGTCACCACTGAAAATTAAGGTATCGCCTGCCTGTATATTTTCTTCAGGAGTAACAGGAGATAACAAACGATTCTGACGAACAATTTCAACTAAAAATAAAGCATCTAAGTTTCTTAAGCCATTATCGTCAATACTTTTTCCGATGAGTTTTGACTCGTTAGTCACTTTCGCTTCAAGTAAATAATCTTGGGTTAACAGCTCACCTTGCGCCATATCAGGCAAGCTATTAGCTCGAACGACAATAA
>Ga0209081_1002614_pt1 | contig 10394 bp, 10 predicted proteins | sample GOMGulsemesocosm_4_FD_184636 | JGI IMG/M metagenome (GOLD analysis project Ga0209081, IMG submission 184636) | Methane-oxidizing microbial communities from mesocosms in the Gulf of Mexico - GOM15B Gulf of Mexico (SPAdes) (version 2) | ecosystem: Environmental > Aquatic > Marine > Cold seeps... | reverse complement strand
CGGGGCACATGTCGCGCCAGCGCTGGATACGCCCCAGGGTCTTTATCTGGTCGCCGGGGCGCTTCATGGCTTTCAAGACAGAGGGGCTGGAGTGTTGGAAGGGGATATCGAGATAGGGCAGGATCTTGCCCTCCGCCATCAGCGGAATAATATTATCGACATGAGGGTAGGGGTAAACGTAGTGCAGGCGCACCCAGGCATCCATATCGCCGAGGGCCTCGCACAATTCGAGCATGCGCGATTTCACCGGTTTGCCCTGCCAGAAACCGGTGCGGTATTTAATATCGACGCCGTAAGCGCTGGTGTCCTGAGAAATAACCAACAGTTCGCGAACGCCAGATTTCACCAGTCGCTCGGCTTCGTCCAGCACTTCACCCACCGGGCGGCTGACCAGTTTGCCGCGCAGATCGGGAATAATGCAAAAGCTGCAGCTGTGATTACAGCCCTCGGAAATTTTTAAATAGGCGTAGTGTCGCGGGGTGAGCTTTACCCCCTGGGGTGGTAACAGGTCGGTATAGGGATTGTGATCGGTGGGCGGGGCGACGCTGTCGTGTACGGCACTCACCACTTCTTCGTATTGATGGGCACCGGTTACGGCCAATACACCGGGGTGGGTATCGCGAATCAGCCCTTCTTCACCGCCCATGCAGCCGGTGACGATAACCCGACCGTTTTCAGCCATCGCCTCTCCAATCGCATCGAGGGATTCCTGCTTGGCGCTGTCGAGAAAACCGCAGGTATTGACCACCACCACTTCGGCATCGGCATAACTGGGGGTGACATCGTAACCATCGAGTTTTAACTGGGTGAGGATACGCTCAGAATCAACCAGAGCCTTGGGACAACCAAGACTGATAAAGCCAACTTTTGGATTTGCCATCACTACGCCCCACGCCAAAAAGAAAGGAAGAAAAACCGGGCGGCAATTCTACCAGAAGGCGCTCGACAAAAACGCCGGTAAAGGGGGATAGCTTATAGAGAACTGGGTTCTGTAAAAAGCTGGACGCTGTAAAAGATAGGCTAGTCGTTCTTCGGTCTGCGCAGGAGCTCAGACTGTTTTTTCAGCACATGGGACATAATGTAGTCCTGATCGTCATCATCGAGAAAAACAAAATCCACCGCCACCAGCTTGTTAAAATCGGGCGATGACGGCAGGGCATCACGACAGCTGACCACACGGCCGAAGGCTTTTATAAAATAGTACTCGGGAAACAAAGTCAGTGATAATTCAAGACAGTCGTGAACCCGCACACTCGCAGGCGCGTGGAAGGACACACCACTCGCACTGAGACTAATCTTGTGGGTGGGCCGGGGAATTACATCCTCCTGGCCACTCGACTCGGCACTGTCAGACATCTGACCAACAATATGAATTTTGCGATTGAGTAACTTAAGTACAGATGCGACCTCGGGCAATTGATCGTCGATATCGAGCAACAGCGAATTAATGCGCCCATCGAGTTCGGCCAGTGAACTCAATAGTTTTTGTCGACGCCCTGAATCGACTTTCGACAAAGCTATCGCATCGTCCAAGTCGGCTTCACTGATCGCTTTATAACTCAGTGAAACACTGTCATCAATTCGGTAATACCTTCTTTTCTCTTCCATGCCTATGCCCTGTAATCTCTAATTTTTTTACTCTTCTACGGAGCCTTCATCCCCTACCGAATCCAGAGCGCGCAATAATAACTCCAGTTCCTCAGGGGTATCTAACTCGCCATCATACTCTGGTAAAAGAGCATCCACCCCCGGCAACGGCTGTTCTATACCTGGCGGCGCAAAATCCGGCCCATCGACAGGTTCCCCCAGAGGGATATCGACATCAAGTAAAAGTGGTCCCGATTCAATGGCATCCTGTAATCCCCCTAACTCTGGCTCAGAAGCTTTCGACGCCTCGTCAGTACTATCTGGCGCTTCATCCGTGTCTTCCAATGCTTCATCGACATCAGTAGAAACAGCCTCCTTAGACTCTGCTACCTCTCCTGTCTCAGATTCAACACCATCCCCGTCGAGTAATTCACCGTTCATCTTTCGCAAAATCAACGTTATTTCAACACGACGATTACGCGCCCTGTTTTCGGGAGTGTCATTGGGTACCAGGGGCCGAGAGGCTCCATGCCCCTCTATCAAAAAGCGCCGCGAATCCAGCAGCTTCGAACGCAACAAAGCGTGCACTACTGACACAGCTCGCCCAGCCGACAACTCCCAGTTTGAGCGGAAACGCTTGGTGTGAATCGGTCGGTCATCCGTATGCCCCGCCACCGTCACCGTGCCTTGTACTTCAGACAAAGCCAGATGAATTTTATCCAGCACATCAACAAAACCAGTACGTAATTTAGCGCGCCCAGAGGGAAAGGAAGCCTTTTCGTTAATGCGAATAATAATACTATCGGAAGTGCTTTCCAGCTCTATTGCTCCTGCGGCAATTTCCTCGCTCAAGAGGGCGGCAAGCTTCGAGGCCTCGGCCCTGGTTTTCTCGGCCTGTATTTCCTTCAGCAGTTTTTCCATCGTCTGTGGATCCAATGCTTTTGAATCCACAGAGTCCATATCACCGACTTTTTCGAAGAGGGGCATATCGCTAACCTGCCCATCAACATGATCCATTTCCGTTTCAGAGCGATCCGAAGGCACTTCTCGTTGCACGCCAAAGGCGTCCCTCATTGAACCCGCAACTTGTTTGAACTTAATAAGGTCCATCTCAGCAAAGCTCAAAAGCAGCACGAAGAAACACATCAACAGCGTCATCAAGTCGGCAAAGGTCATTACCCATGCAGGCACCCCTGCCTTGGCTTTTTTAGCTGGCTCGTCACTCATAGCAAACCCAGGTTACAACTTGCTGCCATGAGTCTACTCGTCACCTTTTTTTTCTTTAGCTTCGATATCTCGCTTGGAACCGGGTAAATAGGTGCGCAACATGTCATCGATAACCCGAGGATTACGCCCTTCCTGCATGCCCCCAATGCCGTCAATAATGATCGATTGCAGCAGAAACTCCTCATTGCGGCGCAAACCCAGTTTGCCCGCCAGGGGTGAAGCGACCACATTGGCAATCAAAGCGCCGTAGAGAGTCGTTAACAGGGCGACCGCCATGGCCGGGCCAATACTTTTCGGGTCGTCCATATTACCCAGCATCAAAACCAGACCAACCAGGGTACCGATCATGCCCATGGCCGGTGCCACTTCGGCAATTTTTTCGAAAATGGCTGCACCGTCATCGTGGCGCACCGCCGCTCGGTTTCTCTCGGCGACCAGAGTTTGGGTAACCACTTCAGCCTCCATGCCATCCACCAGCATGGCGACACCCTTGGCTAGAAATTCACTACTGGGCTCTTTCTCTTCTAATACCAGTAAGCCACCGGTGCGGGTTTCCTTCGCCATATCGACAATTTCCAGGATGACATCACCAGGCACCTGAGCTTTGTACATCAACGCCTTCAAGCCCGCTTTAATCGCGTCGACAAATTGACCGAAGTTGTACTGCATCATCACCGCGCCAAGAGTACCGCCGCCAACCACAGCCATCGAAGGCAAGTCGACAAAGGGCATCACCCCTCCGCCCATAATCATTGCCGCGATAATAATACCGACGGCAACGACAAAACCAATAAGTGTAGCCAGATCCAATTTACTTCCCCTTTTAGAAATAAGCTATTTGCCGCAGCCTGTCCCGCAGCTGATTTGTAGCTCCCAGCTATCTAGCCAACGACTACGACAATATATACCAACCAGGCCACAAACTCCCTATCTACAGGGTATCTAAGCGAGCATTGGTTCACAGGACACGCGCACACCTGGCCAGGCAACACGAGAAGACACGTAGAATCACCGCACTCGTAAACGCATCAAGATACCAGCCTATGTCCGCAATCCAGCTCAGTAATATCGACGATTTTGACAAATTAAAGTTTGGCAAAGCCCCCCAGTCAGAAAAAAACCTCGGCGACCGACTGGTCGAAACCGATGTTATCTCACGCCGACAACTACTTAAAGTCGTCAACTACCAACAAGAGAATAAACTGTCTCTGGTAGAGGCCCTGAACAGTCTCGAGCTGGTAGAAAAAGAAAACCAGCCAGCCATCTTCGCCTCGCGACTGGGCATACCCAATGTCAACATTGGCGATATCGACATCAGCCCCCAGGTGCTCGCCACCATTCCCTATAAAATGGCCATCCTCTATCGGGTATTTCCCCTGGCTTTTTTCCAGGACAAGTTAATCGTCGCCGTCGCCAACCCTTCAAATTTAGAGGCCATGCGCGCTCTAACTTTCGCCGCTGGGCAAGTCGAAATCGTGGTCGCTTCGGATAATGATATTAGCAAGCTGATCGAAAAGTATTTTCTCGTCGCTGAAGAGCAGGCAGTGCTGGATGAGATCGGGGAAGATAGCGACGGCGACTTCCATCACTTAACAGAAAATGACTCCCTGCAACTGATCGAAGAAAAAGCCAAGCAAAGGCCCGTGGTCAAACTCGTCGATACTTTGTTGCGCCAGGCCGTGCGCCTTGGGGTTTCGGATATCAACATCAGGCCTACGGAGCTCGGCGCTGATGTTTACTACCGCATTGACGGCAAAATGCATCTGCAGCAGCACCTCGGACGACACATACTAGCGCCGATTATTTGCCGCCTGAAGATTCTCTCCGGTATGAACATTGCCGAGCGGCGGGTGCCTCAGGATGGCCATGCGAGCATTGTACATGCCGGCGCAGCCATTGATTTTCGGGTATCGGTGATACCAATGGTCACCGGAGAATCGGTAGTAATCCGGGTGCTGGATAAGTCCAAAGGCCTGATCGACCTCGACGGCCTGGGCTTGCCGAGCAGTGAAATTACCCGTCTGCGACGAATATTGACTCATAATTTCGGTATCTTTCTGGTCACTGGGCCAACGGGCTCGGGGAAAACCACCACCCTCTACGCGATTGTCAATGAGCGCAAAAAAAATGACCCTCACATTATTACAGTAGAAGATCCTGTGGAGTATCGCATTGACGGTATCGAACAGATTCAGATCAAACCCAAAATAGGCTATACCTTTGCCGAGGCACTGCGGCATATTCTTCGTCACGACCCAGACGAGATTTTAATCGGCGAAATGCGCGACTACGAAACAGCGGAGATCGCCATCAAGGCCTCGCTAACGGGCCACTTTGTAATGAGCACCCTGCACACCAATGATGCAGCCAGCTCTGTGACTCGGCTGCTCGATATGGGCATCGAACCCTATTTAATCAACTCCACGCTAGTGGGCATATTGGCTCAACGGCTAGTAAGAAAAATCTGCCCCGACTGTAAGGTTGAAGACGGTGGCAATCAACACATTAGAAAATATTTTCAGCTCGATGCCAGCAGCAAATTCTATTGCGGTGCAGGCTGTAGCGAATGCAACCAGAGTGGCTATCGCGGACGCATCATGGTCGGTGAGCTAATCGAAGTCACCAGTGAGCTAAAAACATTTATCAGTCAGCGAGCCAGCGCGGAAGACTTACGCCAGCAAAGCGTTGCTGATGGCATGATGCCGCTCACGCAAAACGCCCTGGATATGGCACGACAGGGGATCTGTTCACTGGAAGATGTGTTTGCCGTTAAGCTGGAATAGCGGAATAAACATGAGCTGAGCTTCTTATTACTGAAGCTCCTTTTCCTTAAACTCTTTTTCTTTAAGAATGGGCTGCACCAGCACCCAGGGTCGAACCACCACCGACCACATTAACGCATTAGCCTCGTACCACTCCAAAGCCAGGGCATCGCTAATTTGGCCGAGCTCACCTTTAGCCTGCCAGGTTTCAATCTGTGATTCATTATTGACCGACATCTGGGCGGCGACCTCAACCAAATCGAGAGCCGGCGCCACGTAAATAGCCGTGCCGTTAGCGAAAAAACGTTGCAGCTCATGCCAGGGCATTTTTGCCGTTTCGCCTTCTAGCTTGGCACGCAGTAGTAGGTCCGGATCAGTCGTCGTCATTTTCTATTCTCGAATGTGCGTAGGGTTAGCCAGTACCGCTGTCTGCCATACGCAGTTTTTCACTGCGCGGGAGTTTTTTTATTGCAGCTTCACGTCGACTGGCGCTGGAACGATCGTGGCCCGCCTCTCGAAACACCACCTGCTCAGGCCGGCGACCAGAGTGAAAATACTTTGCCCCAGTGCCACTTTGATGCTGAATAAAACGCCGTTCAACATCGGTGCTAATGCCCGTATACAGGGAATGGTCGCTGGCCCGAATCATATACACGCTCCAGTCAGCGGCCAATGTCAGGCACTCATCGCGATTCGAACTAGCAACAATACTAGTGGCTGTGCGTGCCATCGGCACCGTGGGAGTGGCCGTGGGAGAGTTCTTCTTTGGTCGCCTCACGCACGGTTTTAATCGTAATATCGAAGGTTAAATCGAGTCCTGCAAAGGGGTGGTTGGTATCGACATCAACCGAAAACTTGCCGACCTTAACTACCGTCACCTGACGTGGCCCCTCTTTGCCCTGCACCACAACAATAGTGCCGGGCTCGGGACGTTTTTTCGCGCGCAAATGTTTCAGTGGCACGCGCTGCACACTGTCGGGGTGATTGGGGCCATAGGGCTGCTTCAAATCAGCGGCGATTTGATCGCCAACTTCCTTGCCCTCAAGTTCCTGCTCAAGCGCCGGTAGCATGCCGCCGTGACCGTGTAGATAAACGGTTGCCTCACCACCATCGGAATTCTCCAGCACTTTGCCTTCACCATCTTTGAGGCTGTATTCAAATTCCACGACCGAGTTTTTACTAATTTTCATATTCACAATTCCACTTAAGGTAAGCCCGTTAGGCCTCAAATAATTTCAAGCGCGCAGTATCTTGATTAAGCACTCACTTGGCAAGCCGCAACAAAACAAAGGCTTTCACCGCACTGGCGGCAATTATAGCTGGCCTCACTACGCACCACCTTGTTGTGACGGCGCGACGAGAGGCGATGACTCTGACAAACACAGCGATAGTTAAAGTAACGCTGACGGCGAGTTGGGATACCGCTCAAATCATAATCAGCCGTACGGCTATCGTCAGCATTAAATGCCGCCATCACCTTGCGCCACTCATCGCCATGGGGCCGGATTTTCGTCAGCCCGTAGAGACAATCACTCACGTAGTGAGCCACTTCGTGGGGCACCGTGGTCGCCAGATTATCGGCGAAATACTTGGCGAAAATATGTGGGTTATAGCGAATCACTCGCTCACGACCTCTAACCCGATACATGCCGCTACAACGCCCACGCAAATCAAACAGTACGGGGATGGCCGCAAAGGGTCGCCCGTATTCCTTTTCAGCCAGGGCCAATGTTGCCCGGGTTTTATCCACGACCTGGATTTGCTGCTCGGCATTTATGGGTTCAATAACGGATGAAGCTGCCACTATCATTTCTCAAAATTGTCCGCTAAGGCCAAACTTAAGACAACTTACGCACTTTAAAACTACGGCCTTTAATTTTGCCTTCTCGCAAACTTTTATAGGCAATACCTGACGATTTTCGCGCTACAGCGACGTAGGCGCGGAAATCAAAAATATCGATCTTGCCGATATCTTTGCCGGGCAGCCCGCCGTCACCGGTTAAGGCGCCAAGAATGTCACCGGGGCGCAGTCGATCTTTGCGTCCACCATCAATACACAAAGTGACCATCGGTGCCGGGGCGGGGTTATCCAGACCCGAGCCAGGGGCGGGCGTTTTTTCCAGACGGGGAGTCACCCCCGAATAGGACTCAATGGCCTCTAGCCGGAAAACCTCACCGGGCTCGTAAAAGTTGATCGCTTTGCCCTCTTCCCCCGCACGACCAGTGCGGCCAATGCGATGCACATGTACTTCAGGGTCGCGGGCCAAATCGTAATTGACCACCACTTTTAGGGATTTAACATCGAGACCCCGAGCGGCAACATCTGTCGCCACCAATACCGGGCAAGAGCTATTCGAAAATTGCACCAGCACCAAATCGCGGTCGCGCTGATCCATATCACCGTGCAGGGCGCTGGCAACAAAACCCTCGGCATTCAGGGCATCGGCCACGGCCTGACAATCGCGTTTGGTATTGCAGAAAATCACCGTCGAATCCGGGTAGTGTTTGCTAAGTAAGGTCACCAGCAGTTCGGGTTTATCCGCCGCTTTCACTTTATAAAAATGCTGGCTGATGATCTCCTCGCTGTGCACCGACTCAACGCGCACCTGCAGCGGGTCTTGCTGAAACTGGCGACTGACCGCCAGCACATCATCGGGATAGGTTGCGGAGAACATCAGCGTTTGACGCCCCGGCGGAATAGTTTCAACAATACCGGCAATGGCATCGCGAAAGCCCATATCGAGCATGCGGTCGGCCTCATCGAGCACCAGGGTATGAACGTCGTTGAGCTTCAGTGAGCCCTTGCGTAAATGCTCGGCAATGCGTCCCGGCGTACCGACCACAATGTGGGCGCCGTGCTCCAGTGAACCGAGCTGGGGACCAAAGGGCTTGCCGCCACAGAGGGTCAGCACTTTAATATTTTGCGTAAAGCGCGCCAGGCGGCGCAGCTCTTTACTCACCTGATCGGCCAGTTCACGGGTGGGACACAACACCAACACCTGCACCCGGTATTTATTGAGCTGTAGTTTCGCCAGCAGACTAATGCCAAAGGCCGCCGTTTTGCCGCTGCCGGTTTTCGCCTGAGCCAGCATATCCCGGCCCTCAAGCATCGCCGGTAAACTGTCGGCCTGCACCTGAGTCATCTGCTCATAACCCAGTGACGACAGGTTTTTGTGCATGCCCTCGGGCAGTTGCAGGGAAGAAAATGCCAGTTGTTTGCTCATAGCCATTGGGTACTCAGAAAAAGTGCTGGTAGGGAAAAGCGGCATTTTATCAGAGAGGGCTATTGGTACTCCTACTTCTATTGAAAAAAAGTAGCGAAGGATAGCCTTCACACATGACACGCTGTTAATACATCCCTGTACGCTCGGCTTTGGCATCCTGCGTTGCTCTACCTCCTACGCCCATGCAGTCGTCGATGTCGGCATCCCTGCCTCCAACGGTCATGAGCAAAGACTACCCTTTCTCCGCCCTTCATCTATAAACCCCTATAAAAGCCTTCTTAATTGCTACAATAGTCTAATCATGAAATACGACTTACACAGCCACACCACCGCCTCCGATGGCGAACTCAGCCCCGATGCCCTTATCGCTCGCGCCCGCGAGGCCGATGTCGACGTGCTGGCCATTACCGACCACGACACATTGGCGGCCTACAGGGCAATCGATCAATCAGCACTGGGAACTTTAACTCTGATAGCCGGCACTGAGCTTTCCACCCAGTGGCAGAAAAACAATGTGCATATCGTCGGTCTCAATGTGCCCCTCGACTGCGGTACCTTTACCGACGCCATCGCCAGCCAGCAGCGTTCGCGTATTGAGCGCGCCAACATTATCGCCGACAAGCTAGCCAAAAAAGGCTTCACCGACATTCTGCCCGGGGTGCTCGAAAAAGCCGGTAAGGGCTCCATCGGCCGCCCCCACTTCGCGCAACAACTAGTGGAAATTGGCGCAGTGAAAAGCCACGAAGAAGCTTTTAAGAAATACCTCGGCACCGGCAAAATCGGCGATGTAAAACAAATCTGGCCACAACTGGATGAAGTGGTCGGCTGGATTCGCGACGCTGGCGGCACCGCTGTACTGGCTCACCCCGATAAATACCGCCTCACCCGCAGCAAACTCCACCGTTTAACGGACGACTTTATCGCTGCTGGTGGCGAAGCCATTGAAGTCGTATCCGGCAAGCAGGATAAAGTCAGAACAAGAGAGCTGGCTAAACTTTGTGTCGAGAAAAATCTGCTGGCATCGTCCGGTTCGGACTTTCATCAACCCGGTAAGTTTTGGGCCGAACTCGGTCAACAGTCGCCACTGCCTGAAGAATGCACGCCGGTATGGAATCGCTGGTAACGAACAACCCTGCAAGCCAAACCCTTTAATTAGCACCCCTGTTTATCCCTGCTCCTTTTGACATAGCGCCATCCAGTTTTCAATGGCAGAGCTGAGATACTTTTGGCGGTGGAGAATAAAATAGAAACGGCGGCGCAAATCCCGTTGCGGTACTTTAAGCGGCATCAAACTACCCCGCGCAAAAGCCTCGCTGAGGGCGACACGGGATAAACAACCAATGCCTAAATCCGCTTCCACAGCGCGCTTAATCGCTTCGGTATGCTCCAGCTCCAGACCAACATTAATTTGACTCAACAGGCCAGCCATCGCCCGGTCAAAGGTTTGCCGCGTGCCGGAGCCACTTTCTCGAAGTATCCACGTTGCGGCAAGCAGGTCTTTATCGTTGAGCTTCTTTCGCCTTGCCAGTGGGTGAGTGGGCGAACAAAAGACCACTAACTCGTCTTCCAACCAAGGGATAACCTTCAGCGCTGA
>Ga0209081_1002613_pt1 | contig 10397 bp, 7 predicted proteins | sample GOMGulsemesocosm_4_FD_184636 | JGI IMG/M metagenome (GOLD analysis project Ga0209081, IMG submission 184636) | Methane-oxidizing microbial communities from mesocosms in the Gulf of Mexico - GOM15B Gulf of Mexico (SPAdes) (version 2) | ecosystem: Environmental > Aquatic > Marine > Cold seeps... | reverse complement strand
TGCAAACCCAAAACTGGCGGCTGCTTAAGCTTTTCGTTCAGTCTCCTGCGCTTTATGGAAAGGCTAAAAAAACACCGAAGCCGCTTGCACTGCTTCGGTGTTTTTGGTTTTAAATTAGTGTGCGCCTAGATCAAAAGGCGTAGTTGGCACTCACACTAAGGTTGCGGCCCGACTGGCTGTATCTATCTAAGCCTGCCTTGTCGGCATCGAGTCCGCGCACGTCTTCATAAACCCAGTACTTCTTGTCGGTCAAGTTATAGAGTCCTGCGCGCAGAGTGATGGCTTCGGTGGGCTGGTAGTAAGTGCTGAGATCAATCGTACCGTAGCCACCGGTGGTCAATTTAGTGTCGTCGGCCAGGTCTTTTTGTTCTTTTGCCGCCACCAGAGTCCAATCCAGTGAGGAACCCCAGTTGTTGTTGGGTGAGGTGTAGTTAAGGCCAAATACAGCGGTCAGTGGTGCAATACTTTCCAGCGGTGTGTCGCCCTCATCGCCGTTGCTGCCTTCACCGTCGGCGTAAGCGATGGAAGTTTCCAGTGCTAAGCCCAGCGGTGCGCCGAAGGTTTCGTCGAGAAATAACGTACTGCGCAGTTCAATGCCTTTGATGGTGGCCTCGGCGATGTTTTGATTCTGCGTCACGCCGTTTGTGTAAGGCTCGTTGTCGTGTACAAAGCGCGACTCAATATAGTTGTCGTAGGCGTTGTAAAAAGCGGTGATTTCCAACTGCCCCAGGTTATTGTTCAGGCGCAAACCGAATTCAAATGAATCACTTTCTTCGGCTTCCAGCTCTGGGTTGGACATGGTGAAGTAGTTACCACCGTCGCGCTCGTAATAAAGGTCGTAGAGGTCCGGCGCTTTAAACCCTTGGGCGTACTGGGCAAACAGCGACAGTTGTTCGTTAATGCTATAGACGCCACCCAAGCCGAAAGACAGGTTGCTGCTGTCGTGGGTTTTTAGTGTCTCAGTGTAGCGCACGTCGGTTTCAGGCGTCGCTTCAAAACTGTCATAACGCAGGCTTGGCGTGAGGGTCAGTTGGTCGTTCAAAAGACTGACTTGATCTTGGATGAACACACCGTAGCTGCTGGCGTCGACAAAAGGCACGTAGCGACCGGCCTCATCCGCTGCGTTACCATCAGGGTAGAGCGTATTGATTTGGTTATCGAACTCGGTTTGCTCGGTGCTAAAGCCGTAAGTTAATTGGTGCTTGCCCAGTGCTTTGCTAAAGGTTGCCGACAGTTGCAAGCTTTGCTCTTTGTGGCTGTAGTCTTTTACTCGTGGTCCACTGGATAGGCGGAACATCTGCTCGACCAAAGCCGATGCATTGAGTGTATCAAGGGTCTTTTGATGACTCTCGGTGGTTTGCTGGCTCAGGCTCCACTGCAGCTCATCAAAGGCCGCTAGGCCTGCTTGCCACTGGTGATCAATGCTGATGCGGGTACGCTTTAGCTCATCAATGGTGCGTGAGTCTGCGTATTCCAAGAACTGCCCAGGGCCAAAGTATTCGCTGTAATCATTGTATTCGTTTTTACTGAGCAGCTCGCTGCTGTGGTCGCTTTCAAAATTTTCAAGCGTCAGGCCAATGCGGTGTTTGTCATTGGCCTGATACTCAAGCTTGGCCAGCAGGTTATCGCTGCTGTTGTTCTCTGGGTTAGCTTGGCTGCGGTTCTCACCTTCGCCGCCGACCGAGCCCATGCTCTCGGTTTCATCACTGCTGCGGTGGGTGTAGATCAACAGCGACTCTAACTTGCCGCTGCGGTTGGCGATGCTCATAGTGGCGTGCTGACCCTGAGTCCTACCGTCGTAGCCCGCTTTTAATGAGCCGGCTGTGTCATCACCTTCAGCCTTAAGAAGATCGGCCGCGTCTTTGGTGGTCATGGCCACCACACCGCCAATGGCGCTGCTGCCATAGAGGCTAGAAGAGGGGCCCTTAACGATTTCTATCTGCTTTAGGGATTCGACATCAAAGAAGATGCGATTGGCGCGCTGGAAGTCGCCGCCTGGGGTAAAACTCTTTGCTTGATCTACGCCATCAATAACAATTTTCACTTGATTTTCATCGGCGCCGCGAATGTTAAAGCCGCCGCTGCCGAAGCGGCCTGTGTCGCGTACAGCAATGCCAGGCTGGTAGCGCAGGGCGTCTTTGATGCTGGTCGACAAGCTGTTGTTCATGGATTCACTGTCAATCACCGCCACCGCGCTGGCCACCTCATCAAGGCTTTGCTCACTCAAGGTAGCGGCAACCGTTACTTGATCAAGGGTAAAGGTTTGAGGTTTGTCGGCCTGAGCAAAGCTGGATAGGCCGGCCAAAATGGCAGCGGCAAGTGGCAGTTTGGCGTGTTGTGTTCTCATGATGATGCCCTCTTCTTAATTGATAATTAATCTCATTTGAGGCATAGCATACTGGCTTCACCAAATAAGTAAATATAAATGATAGTGATTTGCATTAAGGTTTGCGTGTGTTTATGATGGCAGCCCATATAGCGGTGGTGGCGTTGATCAACGCGCGGGTGAATAAACGAGGCAGTAAGGCGGACATGAGCGGTTTAAATCGATGGGGTGCGTGGCGCTCATTTCAGCCTAGTCGTCAATTTCTACAGCAGCCGATGTTGCTGATTCTTGGGCTTTCGGTTGCACTTCACGCCTTGCTGTTGCAGCCGCTAGAGGCACCCAGAATACGCTTGATCATCAACGCCAATGCGGCAAGCCTACCCGTGAGTGTTTCCTTTGCGGCCGCGCCAAAGCCGCTGCTAACGCCTCGAGCAGAAGTCTTACCGCCCGCAGTAGATATACATGAGCAAGAAGTGACTAAGCCTGTGCCACCTGTAACGAAACGGATACAGGGAAAGTCAACAGCAGCAAAGCCGCTGACAGAAACCGTGATGGAGCCCTTTACTGAAAAACATAAAAAGGAGCGAAAGAAAATTGAGAAAAACCTCGATGTACAAGAAAAAATTATGCAACAGGCGGTCGTACAAGCGCAGGTTATGTCAGAGGCGCCAACACTGACCGATGACCGCCTACTGCCCGTCATCACAGAGCCTAGTTTTAGCGCGCAACCTAAGCCGCCGGTCTATCCCAAGTTGGCCCTTAAGCGCCGCTGGCAGGGGCAGGCCTTGGTGAAAGCATTGGTCAATGAGCAGGGTGTTACGGAGCGGGTCGAATTGGTCGAGTCTAGCGGTTACACGCTGTTGGATCGGTCGGCTCTCGCGGCGGTAAGTGGTTGGTCCTTTGCGGCGGCAGAGAGCGATGGTTTGTACCAGCGAGCTTGGGTGCAGGTGCCGGTGAATTTCACCATTCATTGAGGCCAAGCCGACGCCCATTTTATTGAACCGCTGTTAATTTATTTTTAAGAGAGCACCGTTATGTTGCAAAGCCATTTATTAAGCGCGGGGCCAGTCATCTACCCGTTATTGCTGTGTTCAATCCTAACCTTGGCGTTGGTGGTCGAGCGTTTATTGTCGCTGCTGCGCTACCGCGCTCAGGTGGGCAAGATGACGCTGCTAGGTTTTGATGTGGGTCGTGTAGATGCTGGTGCACGGGGTGGATTGTTGCAGGGCTTGGCGCTGTTGAATCAACAGCGCCACCTGCCTAAAAACTTACGCGACGAAGTGGTCAGCATGTGGCTGAGCGAGCAACGGCAGATACTATTGGCGCGCACACGTTGGCTTATGTTGATCGGTACCCTAGCGCCGTTGATGGGGTTGCTGGGAACGGTCTTTGGCATCATCACCATGTTCCAGGAAGTCGCACACCAAACTGGGCCGGTAACCCCTGCAATGCTTGCCTCCGGTATGTGGCAGGCCATGGCCACCACGGCCGCGGGCCTGGTCATCGCCATTCCGGCGTTGGCCGCCGCGCAAAGTTTTACAATCTGGGGAGATTATCGTTTAGATAAAATGACCCAATGCCTTAACCGCTGCTCCCTTAACCTGGAAACAGCGGTTGATAGCCAAGTCGCTAAACCGCCGACGGTGGCCGAAAACGACAGCGCTCAGGTTGCCGCATGATTCAGCTGCCGGCAAACAACCATCGCAGCTCGGATATAGGTTTTCCCGATCTCACCGCGCTGCTCGATGTGATATTTATTCTGTTGGTTTTTTTGCTGCTTACGGCCAACGTTGCACCCAAAGCCTTGACTGTGAGTCTACCGAATAAGGGAGCAGAGCAGGCCGAAACCCTGGAGATGGAAAAGCCTATTACCATCACCCTATTTGCCGGTGAAGAGCGCTGGGCGTTGGACGGTCAAGAGTATGTTAACTGGTTGGTGTTTGAGTTATCGCTGGGCGAGAGAGTGCGTGCGTTGGACGATCCACAGATTATTCTCGCGGGTGATAAGGATGTTTCCCTCGAGCGCTTATTGCAGTTATTCAGTTGGCTGCAAGGGCATAACCTCAGCGCGGCGCAGGTGTTGATGCAACCAGATTAAGGTGCGTCCTAACGCGTATCTGATTTATATTTTTTAGTGTTTGGAGTAGACCATGGTTAGAACAATTGAAGAGCTGATGTATCTCATGTCAGACTTTTTTATGGCGCCAGTATTAATACTGTTGATGATTCTTTTTGCTTATAGCCTTTACGCACTAGGCGCATTTTTTACCCAAAGCGCTCAGCGTCGAAAGAATCAAGGGGCTTTCTTTAAAGCGACCAACCCAAAGCAGCAGGGCAAGTTGGATGCGCCGATTACTGGCTACCCACTGGCAAGTTTGCTGGCCAATAACCAGCACCTCTCCAAGGATCAGCTGGATGTCGCGGCTCTCGAAGACATGGACGGTGTGCGCACTGCCAGTCGCTTAGCGCCCATGCTGGGTTTGATCGCCACCATGGTACCCATGGGGCCAGCGCTGAAAAGTCTTGCCGACGGTAACGTGCAGGGCATCAGTGAGAACCTCATCATTGCTTTCTCCGCTGTTGTCTTTGGTTTGGTGATTGCCTCGATTACTTTTTGGATTGCCAGTATTAAGCGCCGGTGGTTGGCCGTTGAACTGGTGGCCCTGACGCCGCTGGTTGATGAGCTGCAAGCCGAAGCTAAAGCCGAAGTTGTCGCCGCTAAAGCTCTAAAAACTGCACAGGAAACGACTCGTGAAGCTGCTTGATGAAGACGAAGGCATCAACCCAGCCCTGTCGGTTGTTAACTTGGTGGATGTGTTTTTGGTGCTGGTGGCGGCGCTGTTAATCGCCATTGCTCAAAACCCCATGAACCCGTTCATGGAAGAAAACGTCACGGTGATTAAAAACGCCGGCCAGCCCAACATGCAGATGATCATCAAGAACGGTGAAACCATCGAGACCTTTGAATCCAGTGGTGAGATCGGCAGCGGCGACGGCATCAAAGCCGGTGTGGCCTACCGCATGGCCGACGGTTCGATTGTCTATGTACCGGCGGATGACGAAGCCAAAACTGTTCAATAGGTAAGAGACGCCGTACCTAGCAAGCTAGAACCTGTATAGGCCCAACGTCCGAGTACTTCTCGGCCTCTCTGTGGAATCAAATTTACTTGGAAAACTTCTGGATGACGATTGCTAATCTAAGCGCTACACGGATACTCACCATCGTAATGGTGATACTGGCGTCCCTGAGTTCGGGGCTGGCCACTGCCGCCGCCGATACAAAAAAGGTGCTGTTCCTAAGCGCTGCCCACAGCAACAAGGCAAAGGTTACGCTGCTGAAAGAAGCTTTAACTAATAAGCAGGGCGCCGCCACCGGTTTAATGTTCGAGCAAAAAGCCGAGAAGGCTATTGGCGATCTCAACAAGGCCGCCAAACTGTTTGCCCAATATGATCTGGTGATTCTGGATGGGGTCTCCAAGCGTGAGTCCGAGAGCACCTACGCCAAGTACATGCCGGTGGTTAAAAACTTAACGGCTAAGCAGCTAGTGGCGAGAAGCGCAGCGGCGGGTAAAAAAACAAAGCGCACGCGTTTTCTGGCCATCAACTGGTTGGACAATGCCGAACTGATGCAGGGGGTGACGCTCACGCAGGGCGAGGCACTGAACCAGTACTACGGCAACGGCGGCGTCGACAACATCCAGCGCATGCTCGACTTTATCGCCTACCGCATCTTCAGTAAGGACACCTCTAAACTTGTCGGCGAACCGATCATCTATCCAGCGCTGGGTATCTACCATCCCGACGCCGCAGAGCGGGTATTCGATTCTTTGGACGCCTATCTGGTCTGGTCACTTAAATCTAACGGTGCGGATCTGATTAAAGATAAAACCGGCAAGTTGCAGGTAAAAGACGACCAGAAGGTTGTCGGTGTATTGTTGCAGCGTGCACTGATCGAATCGGCGCAGACCCAGGTGGTCGACACCACCATCGCTCAGTTGCAGGAAAAGGGCGCATTGGTGGTGCCACTTTTCTTCGAGTTGAGCCCGTTCACCTCTGACTACACGCCGTTGATTACCAGAAACGAGAAAACCTTTGTCGATGTGATCATAAATTTTCGCAATATCCACTGGGCCAGTAAACGCAAAGCCGAGTTTGAAAAGCTGGGCGTGCCGGTCATGCAAGGCCTGACCTATTTTGATGGCGACCAGAAAACTTGGGAAGCCGACAATCAGGGCATTAGCGCGGGCATGACGCCCTTCACTCTGGTATTGCCAGAAGGCGCCGGTGTCATTGATCCGTTTATTGTCGCTGCGGTTAATGAAGACACTGGCCGCGCACAGGTGATCGACTACCAGCTCGAGCACTTTGTAAACAAAGCTATAAACCTTGCCAGTCTCAAACACAAATCCAACGCCGACAAACGCATGACCGTTATGATCTGGGGCAGCAAAGAAGCCGGTGCTTCCTTCCTCAATGTCGAGCAATCACTGCGTAGCATAAGCGCCCGTTTGTTTGAGGAGGGCTACAGCGTAGACAATATGAGCGCTGAACATTTTACCGACAACGTACACAGTATTTTGGAACCGTTTTACAGGGAGTTTGAACTCGATGCGTTGCTGACAAGAGATTTGGCCGAGCTAATGCCCGTGGCCGCCTATCTTTCTTGGTTTAATTCTCTACCGGATGACGTGACAAAACCCATCAACGACTACTGGGGCAAAGCCGGAGAAGGTTTTATGACCGTTACCCGTGAGGGTGAGCGTCAGTTTGTGATCCCGCGTATTCGCAATGGCAATATGCTGATCGTGCGCCAGCCGCCGCGCTCGGACGACAAGGACGAGGACGCCCGAATTTTCCACCGGGGTGAGGTGCCGATGAATCACTTCTACCTCGCTGCCTACTACTACTCGCGTCAATACTGGAACAGTGATGCGCTGATTCACCTGGGTACCCATGGCTCGCAAGAATACTTGAGTGGTAAAGAGCGTGGTTTATCCCGTTACGATCAGGGCAATCTGGCCGTGTGGGATACCCCGGTGTTCTATCCGTTTATTGTCGATGATGTGGGCGAGGCTATGCAGACCAAGCGACGCGGCAGCGCGACCGTATTGGCCCACATGACACCACCGTTTGCGGCCGCTGGCCTGCAGGGCGACGTCGCTGACCTGCACGAGCTGATGCACCAGTACAAGTCGATGGACACAGGTGGTGTAAAAGAAAAAACTAAACAGCAGATAATTGCCGACTGTATTGCCAATAACGTCTGTGACGATTTTGGTTTTGTTGAGGGTGAGGGCGCGCAAGCCAAGATCGAAGCAGATTTCCCTGGGTTTTTGGAAGCCCTGCATGAATACATGGAAGATCTGTCGAGTGAGAATCAGCCGCTTGGTTTGCATACCTATGGCGAACTGCCAGAGCAAGACCTGTTGACCTCGACCTTGCTGCAAATGGTGGCGCGCTCTTTCCCCGCTGAAGTGTCCGAATTCGAACGCGAGTTTTTTAAAGTTGAAGGCCACGATGACAGCCTTGAGCCAGTAGAGAGGAATGGTCACGATGAATACGAGCACCACGCCAATGGCGAGGGTGACTTTGAGCGTGTGATCACGCAAGTGGCCGGTGGCGATCTGGACGAGCTGGTGGGCTTTAAAACTCTTCGCCGTTTTGTGATCGAAAAGACCGCCACCGTTGACGAAATGGATGATGCCGGTTTGTCGGAAGAAGCCATCGCTGAAGTGCAAAAGGCTCAAGCCCTGAACACCGACATGAATGGCATCAAAGAGCTGGATCATCTGGTGATGGGCATGAATGGCCAGTATATTCCGGTGAAAAACGGTGGCGACCCGGTGCGCAGCCCGGAGACCATTCCCACCGGTTACAACCTCTACGGTTTTGATCCATCTCGGGTGCCAACCAAAGCGGCCTTCGAGCAAGGCAGTGAGCTTGTTGATGAGGTGATCGCCAACTACTACAAAGAGCATGGCAACTACCCAGACAAGTTGGCTTTTTCTTTATGGTCAATAGAGACCATGCGTCACTACGGTGTGTTGGAAGCTCAAGCGCTCTACGCCATGGGCCTCAAACCTGTTTGGAGTGAGTCGGGCCGTGTAATCGGCACTGAGATTGTCCCAGCCAGTGAACTAAAACGCCCGCGTGTTGATGTGGTGCTGAGTGCGACTGGCCTGTACCGCGATGCCTTCCCCAATGTTATGCAGATGCTGGCCAAGGGTATTGAGTCTGTCGCCAAGCTCAAGGAAGACAACAACTCCATTTGGGACAACAGCCAGCGCATCGCTAAAGAATTAGCGGAGCAGGGCGTTGAAGCGGGGGAAGCCCAGTACCTGTCGACCGTGCGTATATTCTCCAATGCATCGGGCCGTTACGGCAGTGGTGTCAGTGGGCCTGTGTTTGCCTCCGATACCTGGACCGAGGACAGCGAGATCGCCGATAACTATATGAGCAAGATGGGCTACTACTACGGTAGTGACAACAGTCGTTGGGGTAAGAAGGTTGGTAGCGTTACCGGGGCAGATGGTGTGGAACGTGAGGTTAACCTTTACGCCGAGCAGTTGTCCGGCACCGACGTGGCACTGTTTTCTCGCTCATCGAACGTCTACGGCATGATCACCTCAGACGACCCGTTTGAATACTTCGGTTCCTTGGCGCTGGCCGTGCGCAACATCGACGGCGAAAGCCCGCAGATGATGATCAGCAACCTGCGCGATGCCAATAACGCCAAGGCGGAAAACGCCTCGACCTTCCTCGCCAAAGAACTGCGCTCTCGCAATTTCCACAAGCGCTGGGTCGAGGAGATGATGAAGGAGGGCTACTCGGGCGCCACAACCATGTCCTCCAACCTGAGCAATTTCTGGGGCTGGAACGTGGTGGATCCGAATCTTACCCGCGACGACCAGTGGCAGGAGTTTTTTGAGGTCTACGTTGAAGACAAGCTGGACGTTGGTATCACCGAGTTCTTCGAGCAGGTCAATCCAGAGTCCCAAGCGGTCATGCTGGAAACCATGCTAGAAGCCAATCGCAAAGAGTACTGGGAGGCTGACGAAGAAACGCTTAAGAAAATGGTCGAGCGTTTTGCTGCAATGGCAAACAAACACGACCTGTTTATAGATAACGATAAACTGCGCGAGTACGTTGGCCAGCAGGCCGCAGGTTTTGGTTTAGAGCTGACCTTACCCGAGCTTGATCCGGCGGCATCTCTGCCTGCGGATCAGCAGGCGAGCGAGACTGCTGCTGAACTGTCAGAGCCTAATGAGAGTACAGCCCAGCAGCCAGAGCAGCCCACAGAACAAATAGAAGGTCAGAAGCTTGAGAATGTCGGGGCTGCTGAGGCCATCGACCAAGAGTGGGACATGCAGTTGGTTGCGGCCTTGAGCCTGTCGATGCTGTTTTTCTTGAGTGGCGTGTTGTTGCAAATACGCCCGATGCGGGTTGAGACGGCCTAGGTGAAAAGGCTCCTTCCTGATTCATTAAGTGAGCGGTTTTGCACGGTGATCGTCATTTATATCTGGAGTTAATGGGGGCTGATCCTTTTGCTCTGTTGTTATTTCGTTGTAACGACTCCGTTGTTACTCAGGTTGGATGATGTCAGAGTGTTGGTCGCTCTGGGCAACAGCTAGCCAACCGTAACGACACGGTTGCCTCCGGCACGCTTAGCCTGGTACATGGCCTGGTCTGCCCGCGAGAGCAATGTTTCAGTATCTTCCTGCTGGTCGAATTCGACCACGCCGATACTGAGTTTGACTTCTACGTCGACATCAACGCTCTGCCCGTCCTGTATCAACACTTTACCGGCCTGGCCGATACGCTTGGCCAACCGACTGGCTTCGCTGAGTTGGGTTTCCGGTAGTAGGGCGATAAATTCATCACCGCCGTAGCGAAATGCCATGTCGGTGCTGCGCAGGGTGAGGCTAAGGTTGGAGGCGGTGGTCGCTATGACCCGATCGCCCTGCTGGTGGCCCAGCTGGTCGTTGACGTCTTTGAAGTGATCAATATCGATACAGACCACACTGAGGCGGTGTTGATAGCGGCGGCATCGGTCTATCTCATCGATGAGTGT
>Ga0209081_1002612_pt1 | contig 10398 bp, 8 predicted proteins | sample GOMGulsemesocosm_4_FD_184636 | JGI IMG/M metagenome (GOLD analysis project Ga0209081, IMG submission 184636) | Methane-oxidizing microbial communities from mesocosms in the Gulf of Mexico - GOM15B Gulf of Mexico (SPAdes) (version 2) | ecosystem: Environmental > Aquatic > Marine > Cold seeps... | reverse complement strand
AGTGGACGTCATTTCCTAACGCATCAAATTTACACCGGGTACTGTTTACACCACAGGGTGGTGATATGGCTGCCAAGTACCTTCCTTACACTGCACTCGATAGCAGTGACCCAGAGCAATTGTGGAATTGGTTAGAAAAAACAACCACTGAAACCGACGCTGAACTAATCTCTATTCCGCACAACGGCAATGTATCAAACGGCCTGATGTTTTCGCGCAATGATTACAAAGGTAAGCCTATTGATGCACCCTATGCCAAATTGCGCGCACGGTGGGAGCCAATTTACGAAGTAACGCAAATAAAAGGCGATTCTGAAACCCATCCAATTCAATCTCCAGATGATGAGTTTGCTGATTACGAGACTTATGCGCATCTTTTGGATGCAGCCGGTGTAGCAGCGGGTGGTGAAATGAAAGAAGTCGTCGCCGAAGGTGATTATGCGCGACGTGCATTAAGAAACGGTTTAACATTTGAAGAGAAACTGGGTGTAAATCCGTTTAAGTTTGGTCTTATCGGTTCAACAGACTCGCACAGCACTTATGCAACTGGAGAGGAAGATAATTTTCAGGGTAAGTTTAGCATTGATTCTACACCTGAGGCTCGTCAATTAGCATTATTACCAGGCACAGAAAATATGTGGGCGGTTTCTGCTGCGGGCTTTGCGGGAGTTTGGGCGAAGGAGAATACTCGCCAGTCTCTTTACGAGGCATTTCAACGCAAAGAAGTTTATGCGACGACAGGCCCTCGTATTACCGTTCGATTTTTTGGTGGATATAAATTTAAGTCTAAAGATTCAAAAGCAAAAAACATAGCAAAAGTAGGCTACAAAAAAGGTGTGCCCATGGGCGGCGACCTAACCGATGCCCCCAAAAACAAAGCACCCTCATTCCTTATTCACGCCGTTAAAGATCCCGTGGAAGGCAACCTTGACCGAATCCAAATTGTAAAAGGCTGGCTCAATGCAGATGGCACGACAGCCGAGAGAGTATACGATGTGGTTTGGTCGGGCAAGCGTAAGAAAAATGCCAAGGGTAAAGTGCCTGCGGTTGGCAATACGGTTAACTTGGAAACCGGTGCTTATACTAATAGTATTGGCACAGCTCAGTTAACTAGCGTTTGGGTTGATCCTGACTTTGACCCTAAGCAACGCGCTTTTTACTACGCGCGAGTATTACAAATTCCAACGCCTCGCTATTCCTTGTTAGACGCGATTGCGTTGCAAATAGATGTTAAGGAAACAGGACACCCGGCAACCATTCAAGAACGCGCCTATAGTTCACCGATTTGGTATACGCCCAAATAAATAAAGAGAAATAAAGAAGGAAGATATAGTGAAGCCATTTTTAAAGAAACAGTCAAAAATCAAACTGGCAGTCATGTTGTTATGCCTGCCGCTAGCATCATTTTCCTCTGAAAAAACGGGATCAACTTCAGGTGGTAAAGACTATTCACCCTATGCTGCTGACAGCTTCCCACAGGATGTTTATTTTGGCGAATTTCATTTACATACATCCTTTTCAATGGATGCCGGTATGGTCGGTAATACACTCACACCCGAAGATGCTTACCGCTTTGCCAGTGGAGAAAGGGTTGTTAGTAGTTCTGGTCAACCGGTAAAACTGGTAAGGCCGCTTGATTTTCTCATGGTGGCGGATCATGGCACAAACCTTGGAATTCCGCCCATGCTCTGGGCAGCAGATCCTGATCTATTAGCAACCGAAACTGGCAAAAAGTGGTACGACCTGGTTCAGGCGGGCAAAGGAAAGGAAGGCGTTTATTTGCCATGGCTGCAAACAACCATGCGAGGAAAAGACATGATCAAAAGCGAAAAGATCATGAAAAACGCCTGGACTCAGGAAATGGATGCCGCAGAGAAATACAATAACCCCGGTGTGTTTACCGCCATCATTGGCTATGAATGGACATCAATGCCTAATGGTGGGGACAACCTACACCGCGTAGTGGTGTTTAAAGATGGTAAGGATACGGTTGGCCAAACACTGCCCTTTACCGCTTTCGATTCTGTAGACCCTGAAGACCTATGGGAATTTATGGCAGATTACGAAAAGAAGACGGGCGGCAGTGTACTCGCCATCCCGCATAACGGTAATATGTCTAATGCTCAAATGTTTAAAACGGAACGTATGGATGGCTCACCGATAAATCAACAGTATGCAATTGATCGTATGCGTTGGGAGCCGCTTTACGAGGTCACTCAAATTAAAGGGGATGGCGAAGCGCACCCCTGGCTTTCTATCACTGATGAATTTGCAGATTATGGGACTTGGGATATTAATCCTTTTAAGGGCGATAACCGTAAGGAAAGGAATTTGAGTGCTGAGTATGCGCGAACTGCACTACAAGTTGGGCTGCAATTAGAACAAAAAATTGGCGCAAATCCCTTTAAGTTTGGCATGATTGGAAGTACTGATGCACATACAGGTCTAGTTGCAGTTGGAGAGAATAATTATATGGGAAAATTCCCTTCGTCTGAACCAAGTGCTGAACGTTTTGAAGAAGTTCTTATTCCATCCCCTATTGATAAAAAATACGACTTGATGACCTGGCAAGAGGTCGGTTCAGGTTTAACCGCCGTTTGGGCCCAAGAGAATACCCGCGATTCGCTTTTTGAAGCCATGCAGCGTAAAGAAGTTTACGCGACAACAGGTACTCGTATGCAAGTCCGTTTTTTCGCGGGTTGGGATTATAAAAAAGGCGATGCATCAAGACCTGATTTTGCAAAGCATGCTTATAACATGGGTGTGCCAATGGGAAGCGACATTACCAATGGCCCTAAAGGTAAAGCCCCTACCTTTTTAATTCAGGCGGCTAAAGATCCTGATGGTGCCAACCTTGACAGGGTTCAAGTCATTAAAGGTTGGGTAGATAAAAAGGGGGAGCGTCATGAGAAAATTTATGATGTTGCCGTGTCAGATGGCCGTAAGATTGGAAAAGATGGGCGTGCTCGTAAGGCAGTAGGTTCATCTATTAATGCCAAAGAATCGACTTATACCAATAGCATTGGTGAGCCACAATTAGTGACCTACTGGTCTGACCCTGATTTTAATGCTCAAGACAGAGCGGTCTATTATGTTCGTGTATTGGAAATTCCTACACCAACATGGCAGGCTTATGATTCGAATTTTTATGACGTTAAGATGCCGAAGGAAGTACCGATGGCGCATCAAGAGCGTGCTTACACTTCATCTATTTGGTACACACCAAGTAAATAATTTTTAGAAAAAGGAGAAAAGCTCATGAAAAAACTATTGTTAACATCGGCAGCACTACTGGCCCTAAATATTGGCACTGTTAATGCCGAAGAAACAAAAAGCTATTCTCCTTACGCGGGGAGCGAGCAGCCTCGCAATGTTTATTTTGGCGATACGCATTTACACACCACATACTCACCGGATGCGGGACTGACGGGTACTGTTAAATTAACACCGTCTGGTGCCTATAAATTTGCGCGTGGTGATGAAGTTGAGGCGGATAATGGCATGATGGCCAAATTGAACCGTCCGCTTGATTTTCTAGTGGTGACTGATCACGCTGGTTACCTGGGTTTGATCCCTAAAATACGTAGTTCTGACCCAGAGTTGCTGAAAAATAAATGGGGCAAAAAATGGCATGATCAGTATAAGTCTGGACCAGACGGTGCCTATGCAACAGCTCTGGAGGTCATCAATACCCTGGCTATAGGCGATCAAAAAATTAAAAGTGATAAAATTATGCGCTCAGCTTGGGAGGTTATTACTAAAGCGGCGGATACCTATAATGATCCTGGCAAATTCACGGCCTTCCATGGTTATGAGTGGACATCAATGCCGAATGGGGGGAATAACCTGCATCGCGTAGTTATTTTTAAAGATGATGCCAAGAAAACAAACCAGATCCTACCATTCTCCGCCTTTGATAGCGAAGACCCCGAAGATCTATGGAAATTTTTAGAGGGATATCAGAAAAAAACAGGCGGCACTGTATTGGCTATTGCACATAACGGAAACGTTTCTAACGGCCTGATGTTCTCTGATAAAGATTTTAGTGGCAAAGCTCTAACGCCATCGTATGCTAAAACGCGCGCACGCTGGGAACCAATTTATGAGATAACTCAAATGAAAGGCGATGGCGAGGCACATCCTGATCTATCACCTGACGATGAGTTTGCTGATTATGAGACCTGGGATAAAGGTAATTTGCTTGGCAACGCGCCAAAAGAAAAATCAATGCTCAAACATGAATATGGCCGTTCTGCATTAAAGCTTGGCCTTAAAATGGAAGATCAGTTAGGTATCAATCCATTTAAGGTAGGTTTTATTGGATCGACCGATGCCCACACGGGCTTGGCTAGCGCTGAAGAAGATAATCAGTGGGGCAAGATTACTTTAAAAGAACCAAGTGCACATCGTGCGGAAGCCGTTCTGATTGAATCTCCAACACCGGAATTATCGACATGGGGCTACGATCAAGCCGCCTCGGGTTATGCTGCCATCTGGGCAAAAGAAAATACGCGTGAAGCCTTGTTTGAAGCCATGCAACGCCGTGAAACTTACGCAACAACCGGGCCGCGCATGACCGTGCGCTTTTTCGGTGGATGGCAGTATGCCCGTGATGATGTACACCGTCCTAATTTTGCAGATATTGGATATGCTAAAGGTGTGCCGATGGGTGGAGATTTGAGCAACGCACCGAAAGGTAAAGCGCCAAGCTTTATTGTGCAGGCAGCAAAAGATCCTGATGGTGCCAATCTTGACCGTGTTCAGGTTGTAAAAGGCTGGTTGGATGCTGATGGTAAAACGCAAGAAAAAGTCTATGACGTTGCTCTTGCTGACGGGCGTAAGCCGGGGGCAAAGGCAGCCTCCATTGGTTCAACAGTCGATGTGGAGAACGCCACATACACAAACACAATCGGTGATCCGGAGCTTGCAACTGTGTGGACAGACCCTGATTTTGATGACTCTGAGCGCGCGTTTTACTACTTGCGCGTGATTGAAATACCAACACCACGCTGGACGGCTTTTGATAAGAAGTTCTTTAACGTGGAAATGCCAAAAAAATCTGCAATGGTAATGCAAGAACGCGCGTATACCTCACCTATTTGGTATACGCCGGAAAACTAATCTTACAATACTGGCTCTAAAGGAATCGAAGTGCCGTTTTGTAAGTGAACGAATGAAAGTAATTGGAGAACGAATGAAAGCACTTTTGAAAGAACCACTGGTCTACTTCCTATTGATCGGTGGTGTTATTTTTTCACTCTCGTCCTTTGTCGAAGAGAGTTATGAAGGCGCGCAGGAAATTGTCGTTGATCGTGCGTCGCTGCTTCGGCATATCCAGCTAAAAACCAAGGCGATAGACCAGGCGCGGCTAGAGCGCTCCTTCGACGCGATGTCGGATGCCAAGCGTCAACAATGGATAGATGCCTATGTACGAGAAGAAGCTCTATACCGTGAAGGGAGTGCCTTAGGCTTAGGGGAAGATGATCCTCTTATCAGGGGCAGAGTAATTCAAAAACTTGAGTTTATTACGCAGCAATACAGCGAGACTGTGCTTAAGGTCTCTGACATTCAACTTGAAGCTTATTTCGATACCCACAAAGAAGATTACTATATTAAGCCATTCATTACCTTTACCCATGTATTTTTTGATCGTGAGTCGCACGGGGATGACATCGCTCACGCGCTGGCAGTGGAGAAACTAAAGTCCTTCAATGAAAACAACATACCTTTTTCTGAGGGTATTCAGCATGGCGACCGTTTTCCTTTTCATGTGAACTATGTTGAGCGCACCCCTGATTTCATTACATCTCACTTTGGCAGCACCATATCGGAAGCAGTTTTTGATTTTTCAATTACAGAAGAAACATGGCGCGGCCCATATGTCTCTGCTTATGGCAGCCATGTGATTTTGGTCAGTCGACTTGAGCCGGGGCGTGCCCCAGAGTTGACCGAAGTGCTTTCACAGGTTTACCAGGACGCGCAACGTGAACAAGTCAGTCAGGGATTGAAGATGGCCTACCAGGCTATTATCGATACCTATACGGTTAAACACAGTGATGACTTGAAAACCACAGTACAAGACTCTAAATTGACCATGGCGGATGTTCAATGAAACATTTCGTAGCCTGCCTGTTTATTATTTTTTTGGCCTGTGTGCCTGCCACCGCGGATGAATACAGTTCGGCCTACCTTGAATTCCAACAAACAGGTGATAGTGATTTTAATGTACTTTGGAAAGTACCTTCAAACATAACGGGAAACCGTGAAAAACTGCGCGTCCAGTTTCCTAGTGACACGACAGTTTCCAATACACGCAGTGTTGTGATTGGCGGCGTATTTACAGAACGCTCAAGTATCAACCGGCTAGGGGGGCTGGCGGGCGCAAGCATTGAAGTTACGGGTTTAGGTGAAGTAGCCAGTGATGTACTAGTGCGCATTGAACGCCTTGATGGTAGCTCAGAAACGGCCAGGCTACAATCGTCGTCAAGCTCATTTGTGGTGGCGGGTACGCCGCAATTTCTGGACGTTGTGAAGACCTACCTCACTTTCGGTATTGAGCATATTCTTACGGGTTTTGATCATTTGTTATTTGTGGCCTGCTTGATCTTCATAGCTGGGATACAGTGGCGGTCGCTATTGCTCACCATCACCGGTTTTACAGCCGCGCACTCGGTCACCTTAACGCTGGCGGCATTAGAGTGGGTGCGACTGCCAATGCCCGCCATCGAAGCAACGATTGCCTTATCAATCGCATTTCTCGCAAGAGAGATTATATTGGAGCGACGAGACACTCTAACTTGGCGCTATCCAGCAGTGGTTTCTGCTACCTTTGGCCTACTGCACGGCTTTGGCTTTGCGTCCGCACTCAGTGAGATAGGACTGCCAAAAGGAGAGCTGGTAGCAGCATTGCTAACATTTAATATCGGCGTAGAAATCGGCCAGATTGTTTTTGTTGGTTGCTTAATTCTACTTGCTACCTTAGCTGGCCAATGCCTTAAGTATTTTGGAATAGCGTCGGATAAACCGCCTCGTTTCATGGAAAAGCCAGTAGCTTTAGGGGTGGGCTGTATCGCAATGTTTTGGACCCTTGAGCGTATTTCAGGCGCGTTGATTTGAGAGGTTATTTTTGCTCTTACTTATTCTCGCACTCGCAGGCCAAACCGAAACCGGCCAAGAATCATAAGCAGCCGCGCCACATCAAATAACCAATACAAACGACAGATCAAGGAAACCGACGACCATGACAAAGAGACTGTTTTTAGCCAGCCTACTGTGGCTAGCGACCACACTCCCAACAATAGCTTATGCGGATGACTGGGATTTCGAACTAGAGCCCTACGCCATGCTTACCTCAATCGAAGGTGATGCGAGCATAGGTCGCGTGGATGGCGCGGAAGTCGATGTGGATACGGACGAAATACTGGAAGTGCTGCATATGGGTGCCATGTTTCACTTCGAAGCTCATCACGATAGCGGCTGGGGTCTAGCGCTCGATTATGGCTTTATGGACCTACGCGATGATATTTCTGGGCCTCGCGGCGGTATAACGGACTTAAAAGTTCGCCAAGCCGTACTGATGGCAGAAGTCATGAAGCGACAAACCATAGGCGAATCTACGCTGGACTACATCGTGGGTGTACGCTGGTGGGATAACGACATTGAAGTAGATGTTGACGTGGCAGCGTTACCGGGGAGCATTAAAGGTGAAATAAAGGAAGATTGGGTAGATGCTTACGTTGGCGCTCGTTGGCAAGTACCGATCAACCAGCAATGGACATTTGTGCTGCGCGGTGACGTTGGCGGTTTTGGTTTAGAAGCTGATTTTACCTCGTTGGTGCTGGTCGGTGCCAAATATAGTATCAATAAAACGATGCAAGTTGACTTGATGTACAAAGGTTTATGGGTAGATTACGAAGACGGGAGCCAGGGAGAGAGGGGCTACTTTAGTTACGACACTTTAACCCACGGGCCGGTCGTTGGGTTTATTTACAAATTTTGATTCGTCAAAATGATGATGGTATGGAGTGATGAGTCTTGTTGAGACTCTGCTCACTAGAAACATTCGGCTCACAATCGACAGTTCAAGCTTGTCCGGGCCCACCATACAAAAATAGAAAGACCTATCCGCGAGGGTTGGCCTTTTTGTTGTTCGCCATTTATAGTCGGGCAATCTGCCCCGGTGACCAACATGAGCCGTCGTGAAAAAGCCAAACAAACATTCAACAAGAAACTGAAGAGAGCTAAGGCAAAGCTGCAGCCAGAAAAGCGCAAAGCCTAAATACGTTTCCAAAGCGGATCGTGCAAAACTGGCTGAAGAACAAAAACCGCTATCCCACCTGCCCCATAAACCTGACAACCAGACACTCTTTCGTGTAAATCAATGAAGGCGTTTTTACGTCATCGCCTCTGCGCTACGACAAGCTGACAAGCAAACGTGTCATGGCAATAAAGAGCAAGATCAAAAGCACAACAGCCCCGAGCATAAAACTCCGCAATCGCCACGGCACATAGTTCGAACTTGTGTGCACCCAAGCGTGGACATATCGGCTGGCAACGTACACCACCGCCAAACCTAAAACGATCAGATCAACCGCATTGAGCAAACAAAAAACAATGGCCAACACATAAAACAGGATCGGCGTTTCAAACTGATTTCGGATATTGTTTGAGACCTTTAAGACAGCGTCTGGCCAAGCATCATAATGTAACGCCGCCTTGTGCCTATCGACTCCTCCCTCTGCACTCGCTTTCGACTTTTCCACACCCAAGCGGATAAAGAGTAGCAAGGTCAATAAAATCTGCATCAAAACTGGAACCAAAATTACCGTCGTACTCATAGCTAAAACCTCAAAAGATAGAAACCACAACCTTCGCAATACAATCAGTTAACGTCACTCGAAAACGTCAAGAACTGCACCGCTGATCGTTGCGCAAAAAGTCGTTCAAAAGACAAACCATAAACACCGTAAACGCCACACCAAAACCCACGACTCCGATATTGATCCCCAACACTGTTTTTTCACTGCCATCCAAATATTTCATCGAGCCGCCGTATAGATCTTGCAGCGAAAAAGCGATTAAGAATGATCCCGTCACGATCAACCCCAACGCGGCCGCGGCTTGAGTTTCACGCCTTATCCAGACCAGCCATAAACACACCAGTGCCAATGTGGAATTCGTTATCAACTGCCACACCTCATGAATCAGTGCGTGCGGTGTCCAATCGCTATTAAATACGTGGCTATCGTTAATTTCTAAGATAGGGACCCCCAAGCCAAAGGCTAATACACCCAAACTTAAAAATAGACTTTGACCCAATTGAACGTGGCTCGATCGATGCCTCATGACCCGACTCCTTGAATTCGACTTCAAATACAGTAATATTGACACTGTCAATTTAAACCTCAATATGGACACTGTCAATATGGCATCAACAAAAAGTGCGTACCACCATGGAAATTTGCGTACCGAACTCATCAATACCGCACTGTCGATTGTCGATAATGACGGGGTCGAGGGCGTTTCAATACGCAAGGTGGCCCGCGAGCTCGGTGTTGCCCATTCAGCCCCGGTAAATCACTTTAGAGATAAGAAGGCGCTCTTAACGGCACTTGCCACCAAGGTTTTCAGCGACATCGCACAAACTCTTAGACAACAACTGCTGGATTCAGAGGGAAGCATCGCTCAGAAGGTACACATCATCTCAAATACCCTAGTCAGTTTTGGGCTTGAGCAGCCTCACCGCTATCGGTTGCTATGGAGAGGAGATTGTCTCGACAACGACAATGCCGAGTTGATCGAGGCTATGGATTCGATTTATGACCAACTCATTGCCGCCTTATCCGAAAACCACGATCAGGCAATACAAAGCGTCGAATCACAGGCAATCGCACTCTGGTCGCTACTGCATGGGTACGTCACCATGAGACTCGACGGGATTTTGGTCGCCAAACAAGATGAGAGCTCGGGATTGGATCGCCAGTCGGCAATAGTGGATGTGTTTTTGAATGGGATTATGGCGGGTTAGCTGTTTGGCTGCCGAACACTTAGCATACGAGCCTATTTGCCTCTCAAACATATCAAAAAATGAGATACAAACGTTCTTGGGGTGAATATCTTCACCTCTAACCTGATTGTCTCTCAAATATATCAAAAAGTGAGATACAAACGTTCTTGAGGTGAATACCTTCACCTCTAACCTACTTGTCTCTCAAATATACTTAATAATGATAAACAAACTATTTAGATCCTTGAAAATACTCTATTATGATGACCAAAGCCTTTAGACCTCCATGATTTATAGAAAATGAGAAACAAAGGAAGGGTTATGAATCTTAATATGGAAAATGCTGTTAATTATCACTACGAGCAATTCCCCCCCGAAGAGCTCGATTATGG
>Ga0209081_1002611_pt1 | contig 10407 bp, 6 predicted proteins | sample GOMGulsemesocosm_4_FD_184636 | JGI IMG/M metagenome (GOLD analysis project Ga0209081, IMG submission 184636) | Methane-oxidizing microbial communities from mesocosms in the Gulf of Mexico - GOM15B Gulf of Mexico (SPAdes) (version 2) | ecosystem: Environmental > Aquatic > Marine > Cold seeps... | reverse complement strand
CGCAGCGGTTAGGTTGGTAACAGCGGCTGTTTCAGTAATTTCAAAGCAAATTTGTGTTGGTGGTATTGTTGTGTTGGCGAATGATTCTTTTACAAAAAGAAGGAAACTTTGATCGGATAAGCTGGCTGCCGATAGGTTAATGTTAAAGATATCGTTAGGCTTAATATGCTGTTGGTAACTGTGGAGCGTTCGTAGTGTGTTTTCAATAACCCAACGGTCTATTTGTGCTGACAAATTATAACGCTCGGCAGCTGCTAAAAAGGCACCCGGTGGGATGATTTTGCCATTTTCATTGAGTCTGATGAGTATTTCTAAGTGGGAACCTTCGATTGATGTTGTTTGTAAGCTAGTAATGGCTTGGGCGTATAGCTCAAAATGGTCTTCTTTCAGAGCTGCGTGTATCTTAGGAACCCAACGCATATGACCTTGCGTTAGGGCCATTTCTGTATCGTCAAAGCTAAAAACATGTACTCGATTTCGACCTTGGTCTTTAGCGGCAAAGCAGGCTGAGTCAGCATGCTGTAAAGCTAATGTTGTTGAGATGCTTGGATTGATTTCTGCAACACCAATAGATGCACCTAACCTAAAGGTTTTATCCTCCCAATGAAAAGTATAATCTGAAACAGTTTCTTTGATGTTATTGGCAATATCCACCGCACGTTCGGGCTGACAATTTAACATTAAAATACCAAACTCATCTCCTCCTAGGCGAGCGAAAACATCAGACCGGCGAATGACTCCTGATAACTCCTTACTTAGCTGACGTAATAGTTCATCACCTGCGATATGCCCGCACGTATCGTTAACAATTTTAAATTGGTCTAAGTCAATATAGCAAAGACTATGAGTGTAGTCATCAGCCTGAGTGTTTGCTTCAAGAGCAGCCTCAAAAGCGTGACGATTAAAGATCCCTGTTAGAGGGTCATGTTGTGCACGGTGTTCAATTTCTTGGGTTATTTTTCTTGATTCACTAACATCTCGGATGACTAGTACGCTGCCAATAACCTCATTATGATCTGCATGCAGTGGAGATACAGAGCACTCGATATAAAAGGTTTGCTTCGATTGGTTGGTTAACTGTAGTTTAGTGAGATTAAAAGCGAGGTCTGATTGTAAGCATAGTTGAATAGGGCTGTAATCGGTTAATACAGAGCCTTCTTCACTTAATGTGCAAATATCGTTAAGCGATACTCCCATTGCTTCTTCTTGAGTTACACTCAATAACTGCTCGGCTTTATGATTTAAAGTAGTAATTAAGCCCTTGGCATCAGTGGTGATAACCGCTTCATTAATGGACTCCAGAGTCGTTTGTGCCAGTTCTTTTTCTTTTTCGAGTTCGTTTTCTGTTCGTTTTAAGTCGGTGATATCAATAAGTGTTCCAATGATTTTCAAGGCGTTTTGTTGTTCGTCTCGCTCAGTAACTTTGCCTTCAGCTCTAACCCAAATCCACTCTCCATACTGAGTATGAAAGCGGTAGGTTATGTCGACAGTTTGTTTCTGGCTTTTTGCTTGCTCTGCGAGCTGAGCTATGACGCTGTCAATATCGTCAGGATGTATACAGTGTCGACAGTAATCAAAGGAGTTGTCCCATTGATGGTTGAACCCGATAGGCGCCAATTTTTCAATAAGGTGTTTACTAAAAAACACATAGTCAGTTTGAGGGTGAAACTCCCAAACAGAATGGAGAGAGTTTTTATAAGCCACTAACTCGCGCTCATAATCTAAGCGATGTTGGTGTTCGGCTTCGTAGCTATCGTGAATATCTTGCCTGATACCAATAGCTTTTAGGGCGTGGCCATTGCTAGATTTTTCGGTAACGTGAGCACGTAATTGATACCAGCGGTATTGCCCTGCCTGAAGTTTTGAACGCCACTTAGTGTCATTGATTTCAGCGTTGTTATTGTACCTTGTATCATCTAAGAATTGCTTGAAAGCTGAATGGTCATCTGGATGAATGTTTTGGATAGCATCAGGTAACTTGTGTTGCTGTGTTGTTAGACTTATCTCACCCTCTTTCAATGTATATGAGCTGAGCTTGTATGTTTGTTCCTTAAAGTCGAACTCGATTAAACTACTGCCGGTACTGAACATGGCGAGGTTTATGGTTTGTTGCCGTTCTTTAAGTATGTTTTCTTGTTCTTTTAGTCTATCGATATTAATGAGCACGCCGGTTATATGTGCAACTCGACCATTCTTGTTACGCTCGGAAACATGCCCCCGGATTAACGCCCAATGATAGTCTCCATCTTTAAGGAGCACTCGGTGTTCAAAACTCATGTACTCTGTTTCATTGCGTAGTATCGACGCGATGGAATCATTAGTATGCTTTAGATCATCTGGGTGAATGAGCTGTATCCAGCTATCGCTAGTCAGCAGGTCATTTGTAGAGCCGAGGCCAATCTGTTCTTTCCAGCTCTCAGAGATGTCGACATGGTCGTCGCTTAAGCTCCAATCCCAGATGGTGTCGAGAGTTCCTTTGAAGGCATTGTTTATTCTAATGCTTTTTTGTTCAAGAGTTTCAAGTAGGTATTTCTCGGGAGAAATGATATTACCAATACAAATAAGAGAGGTGATTACCCCATAAGGTTGGCGTGTGTGAATGCGGCTTTGGGCGCTAAGCCATACCCAGACCCCCGATGTGTTCTGGAGACGGAATTTGATATCTATTACGTCTGAGTCGTTATGGATGAGCTGAGTATTTTTTTGAATAACTTGTTTAGCATCGTCTGGATGCATACGAGTCAGCCAGTAATTACCTGTTTGCTCACTCTTTAGATTTATGACGTTAGATAAGTCATCGCTTAAGCCAAAAAGAGTAATGATATCGGTGGCTATTTCCCAAGTAAATACGAAGCCATTGGATGCAGCTAAGGCTGCCCGATAGATGTTTAGCTCTTGCTGCGTTTCATTTGTGCGACATGTGTCATTTGATAAATCCATCCATTAACTATAGACCACCAAGTGGGTTTTAATAGGGTGGATTTAAAATAAACCGATAAATGGTTGCACCGTAACGTACTCACCCGCTTCAATTGAGCTTCTTTCGTGTGGAAGAATAATAAACGCATTGGCTTCACTCATGGATCGTAAAATTCCAGAGCCTTGTTGCCCTGTTGTGCTAACTAACCAAGAACCATCGGCTTGTTGAGATAATATGCCGCGCTGATATTCGGATCGGCCGCTTAACTTACGAATAGGGTGGCTACATTTCACGTCGATAGTTGGGTTAACAAGAGGCTGGTTAAGGCCCATAAGCTTTTGTAAACAGGGTAGAGCAAACTGATAAAAGGTAACCATAACGGCAACGGGGTTCCCGGGAAGCCCAAAAAAGATAGCGTCATCAATATTTCCAAATGCGATAGGACGACCCGGTTTTATAGCGACCTTCCAGAAATTTATATTGCCTGTTTCCTTTAGAACTTGTTTGGTGTAATCGGCTTCACCAACGGATACGCCACCTGAGGTGAAAATAATATCAGCACTTTTAGCGGCTAGTTGGAATACGTCCTTTAGTTTTTTAGGGTCATCGGGAATGATGCCCATATCAAGTACCTTGCAGCCAAGTTTTGTTAATGCAGCCATTAGGCTGTATCGGTTGCTATCGTAAATGCAACCTTCACGTGTTGCTTCACCAATATTAAGAATCTCGTCGCCCGTTGAAAAAACGGCGACTGACAGGCTTGTTTTAACACGGACCTCGGATTGTCCAAGTGAGGCGATTAAACCAATTTGTGGAGGGGTTAGTTTTATACCGGCGGATAAGACAGTCTGCCCTTGTTGAATATCCTCTCCTGCTTGGCGAACATTTTGTCCGGCACTGTGTCGTGCATCGAAACGAATACTATCCCCATCACGTTCTACATGCTCTTGCATGATAACGGTGTCAGCTAGAGCAGGCATTTGTGCGCCAGTCATAATTTGAATGGCTTCACCTTTTTTTAGTATTCCTTCGTAGGGGTGACCCGCAACAACTTGCGCAATAACCTTTAAGTTTGATGTCTTGTTTTCTTCGGCTAAGTCTGTCTGCATAATGGCATAACCATCAACAGCAGAGTTACGGTGAGAGGGCACGTTAATAGGGGAGCTAATAGACTCGGCAAGTATACGATCCACAGCATCAATAAGTTGGATTTGCTCGCAACCGGTTGTTTCACTTATGGCACCGAGCATGTTGGCTAATGCCTGTTGTACGCTGAGTGTGCCCTGTTCGTTTTCATCTGAACAGCAACTGCTAGTTGTTATTGGTTTCATATTATGACTTGTTTTTAGCGGTATTTAATAGGGTCACCTTATCGCTAGGTGATGTTTTGCTGAGTAATTGAATCTGCCCATCTTCAATTTGCAAATGTCGATCAGCAATTTTATTGACGGTATGTGCTTCGTGGCTGCTGATGATGATGCTAACACCTTCAGATTTTAGCCGTTGCAATAATACGCTGGTTTGTAATTTTGCATCACTATCCATACTGGCAGTGGGTTCATCAAGGAGCAATAAACGGGGAGATAAAATACGCGCGCGAGTCAGTGCAACGCGTTGCTTTTCACCACCAGATAATTGTTTTGCTGGTCGGTGTGCGAGGTGAGTAAGGTCTGCCCAATCAAGCGCCTGACTGACTTTTTTGTGGGCGCTGGCTTTGTTTTCTCCAGCTCTGTATAAACCGTAGGCAATATTGTCGGCAACACTCGCGTCGAACAAATAAGGTTGCTGGTGAAGATATATGATGTCACGTTGAATATAGGGTTTTGCTTGAGACCAGCTCATTTGCAAGCCTTGGTAATGAATGCATGCATGATTAGGCTTGAGCAAGCCACTCATGATTTTAAATAAAGTAGTTTTCCCAGAGCCATTGCGACCGGTTAGCAAGGTGCATTGTCTTGAGTCTATCGTAAGTTTATCGATATTTAACACCGACTTTTTTGCTAATGAAATACGAATATCGCGGTACTCGATTAAACAGCTCATGCTTGTAGTTCCCCTCTACCTTGGAAGATAGATACGCCTGCATTAAGAGCTAAGGATAATACGAGTAAAACTATACCTAAGGCGATACCTTGGGCAAATTCTCCCTTGCTAGTCTCTAAAGCAATTGCGGTAGGAATATTTCGGGTGGCGTTTAAAATATTGCCGCCAACCATCATCGAGCAGCCTATTTCAGCAATAATTCGCCCAAAACCCGCAACGACAGCGGCTATAAGCCCAAACCGAAGTTCATACATAAGGGTGAAAAAAGCACGCCAAGGTTTTGCCCCTAAGGTGATGGCGGTTTCCCATGCGCGTCGATCAGCGGCTTGAAAAGATGAGTGAGCCATCGCGACCAAAAGAGGAAAGCAAAGTAATATTTGTCCAATAATCATGGCCTTGCTGGTAAATAATAGCCCTAGGTTGCCGAGTGGGCCACTTCTGGATAACAAGAGATAAAGTGTTAAACCAATAATGACGGCAGGCACCGACATAAAAGTATTGAACAGTGAAATAAGTGTGCGCCGCAATGGGAACTGGAAAAAGGCTAAGAAAAAAGATACGACCAGCGCTACCGGTGTCGCAATAAGAATAGCCGTCAAAGAGACGCCAAATGACAGAGATATGATCTGCCAAATATCACTATTGCCGCTGATCAATAATTGAAAAGCTGCCACGCTGGCTTGGTTTATTTCATTCACTCGTAATAACGTCTTTAATAGCAGTTGGGTAGAAGAGTTGCTGGCCATTTTTCTTGAACTGGTCAATTTGTTGCTGGCCAGTTGGCGAGGTGAGCCAAGCAATTAAACGCATTGCCTTTAGGTATTGAATGTCTTTGTGCAAAGCTGGGTTAACAGCAATAATACCGTAAGGGTTTTTTAATAAGATGCCGCCTTCATTCAGGATTTTTAAGGACAATTTATCTTTATAGGCTAGCCATGTTCCTCGGTCGGTTAGGGTGTAAGCGCTTAGTTCATTCGCCATTAGTAAGGCTTTTCCCATGCCTTGACCGATGGACTTGTGCCAATGGCCCATTGAGTTGATACCCACATGTTGCCAGAGTGCATGTTCTTTTTTGTGGGTGCCAGAATGGTCACCACGAGAGATAAAAGTTGATTGTGTGCGAGCGATTTTTGTTAGGGCTTTTAGTGTACTGTTTTTTCCACTAATAGCGGCGGGATCATTTGCTGGGCCGACCAATACGAAGTCATTTTCCATCACATCACGACGATTAACACCAAAGCCTTCGGCAACAAAAATATTTTCTGCTTGCCTAGCATGAACGATAACTACGTCGGCATCACCATTTCGAGCTATTTGTAACGCTTTCCCTGTCCCTACGGCAATAACATCGACTAAAACTCCTGTTTGTTGGGTAAATTTAGGAAGTAGTTTTGCCAGTAAACCTGAGTTTTCGGTGCTTGTGGTGGTGGCTAGTCGTAAGGGCTCGTTGGCATAAGCTGTGACACTAATGAATAGGCAAAGTAGGCCGAGAAATAAGGCAGATGTTTTCAAAGCAAGATAGGTTTAATAACTAATTTTAATAATGGTAGCCTTGCCTTGCACTGTGAGCAAGCGAAAAGCGTTTTTTTATATGGCAAACCTGTGAGTTGTTTGCTTGGGGAGTAATGAAATGTTTACGAATTAACACCTCTTTTTGTTATAAAATATGCGTATGGGAATTTATCAACGACATTATATTAGAGTGGATTACCGGCAGGTGATTAGCTTGAAAACATCAGTAGGGCTGACGCTTTCGGCGCAAACCAATAATATTTCAGTTGCAGGTATAGGGGTTGTTTGTGATCAAGCAACGGCATGTAGTATTGTGCCGGATGGTCACCACTTTAACCTAAGTGAAGCCGCTAATTTAGTGGCTGAGTTTTGTTTGGATGATTGTAATGACCCAATAGGCGCTGCTTGTAAGGTGCGTAATGTACGCCGTTTAGCAGAAGATTCTTACGGTTTTAATCTGGAGTTTGTTAAGTTAAAGGCTTCCGATAAGCAGCGTTTAGATGACTTTGTAAACCAGCAATCGTTTTAGCCGTGCCCGCTGATGACGCACAACAGGCCATTTGGAATATAGTTAAAAAAATACCGGCAGGCCGTGTGGTAAGTTATGGGCGTGTGGCATATTTTGCCGGTTATCCTCGGTATGCTCGAATGGTTGGTCGTGCTTTGCGTGTAGCACCAGATCACTTAAACCTGCCTTGGCATCGCGTGGTTAACGCTAAAGGGCAAATGTCCTTTCCTGAAGGGAGTGAACGAGCGGTATTGCAAAAATATAAACTACAAATCGAAGGTGTGGTGTTTCTATCGGGCAGAATTGATTTGGAGCATTATGCTTGGATGGGGCCGCTGGATAGTGAGCTTTGGCGAATGTGAGTGACCTCTTTCAGGAAGAGGCTTTTCATCGGTAAAAAAATAAAAACTCTCCTATACTTCTTAAACAGAGGTTCAATTTAAGAGGATTAGGGATGGTCGTTGAGTTAAAAGAAAAGCAACATATTTTCAGTCAACTAAAGAAAATTGTTAATAGCCGTTTTGATAAAAAAGAAGCGCCCTGCATTAATAAATTTATTGATGAATACTACCGAGATGTTGCGCATGAGGATTTGCGTGATAGAGAGTTAGATGACCTTTATGGTGCAGCGGTAGCTCATTGGAATTTGGCGCAGTATCGCTCGAAGAACGAAACGCAAATCAATGTTTATAACCCTAATTTCGAAACGCATGGTTGGCAATCTGCTTATAGCGTGATTGAAATTGTTACCGTTGATCGCCCCTTCCTTGTTAACTCATTAACAATGAACTTAAATGAGACTGGCTTAACCTGTCACCTCGTTGTGCACCCTGTGATAGATGTTTATAGGGATGATCAGGGGCGGCTGAGAAAAGTTAAAGGAAAAACGGGTTTAATTGCTGAAGCGATGATTCGTTTAGAAGTTGATCTACAGACGGTTGAGAGTGGTGGTTTGGAAAAACTACGCGAACAAGTGATGAAAGTGATTTCTCATAATACTGCTGTGACCGAAGACTGGCCACACTGTAATGAAAAACTAGAAAATGCCGCGGCTGCGCTGAAGACTCATCCATCAAAGGAAAAAGGACTTAACCTTGCTGAAACGCTGGCCTTTATAGAGTGGCTTGGGGACGATAACTTTCTTTTTCTTGGATGCCGAGAATATGAGTTTGTTAGAGGAAAGGGTGGTGAGCCCGGTGGCTTCAAAATAATTAAAGGCTCTGGCCTCGGGATCTTGAGGGACGAATTGGCCACTATTCCTGATATTGATGTGATCCCGATGACACATGATGTCTGTGGTTTTATGAGTGAACCTTGTCCCTTGATTGTCACCAAAGCAACGACAAAATCTATTATTCATCGCGCAGCTTATATGGATTATATCGGGGTGAAAAAGTTTGATGATAAGGGGAAGGTGGTTGGAGAATGTCGCTTTTTAGGCTTATACACTTCGTCGGCGTACCATCAACAAGTTAGTGAGTTGCCGTTGATACGCAAAAAAGTACAAAAGGTTTTTGATAATTCGGCGTTTAAAAGGAATAGTCATAACGGCAAGTCTTTAATGAACGTGCTCAATGGTTTACCTAGGGATGAGCTTTTTCATTCGAGTGATGAGGAGTTATTAACTTTAGCGTTAGGTGTTTTGCAGTTAAGGGAGCGCCAGCGTATTCGCTTGTTTGCACGCTGTGATACATACGGTCAATTTGTTTCAGTCTTAGTCTATGTGCCAAGGGATCGTTATAACACGGGTGTTAGAAAAAAAATGGAAGGAGTGCTTTGTAAAAAGCTCTCGACGGATGAAATTGAGTTTAACGTTGAGTTTAGTGAGTCGATGTTTGCTCGAATCCATTTTACGGTACATACCACGAGTGACTGGTCGGGTGAATTTAGTGCCAGTGATATGGAAAGTGAAATTATAGAGATTTTGAGAGATTGGAAAGACGACTTGCTCGGGGCGCTGGTGCTCCAGTTGGGTGAAGGTGTGGGAACAGAGGTTTATAACCGATATGGTGATGGGTTTACAGCCGCGTATCAAGAAAGTTACCCCGTTAGGTTTGCTGTGTCGGATATTGAAAAAACAGAAGTTCTTAACAACAGTTCAACAAAAAACATTCAAATGTCACTGTATCAACCGTTGGAATCGCATGGGAAAGGTTTGCAGTTTAAATTAATTCATAAGGGCCAACCTGCACCGCTATCCCAGACATTACCTGTTTTAGAAAACATGGGTGTTACCGTGTTTGATGAGCGTCCTTTTGAGATGTTTGATAGCTGCTCAGAGAAGAGTTACTGGGTACATGATTTTGGTTTGCAGTATAAAGATGATTTACCTAGCGTTGACCAAATTAAACAAAAATTCCAAACCGTCTTTGAACGTGTGTGGATTGGCCACGTTGAAAACGACGGCTTTAACCAACTGGTGATCAAGGCGAACCTTGATTGGAAAAAAATCACCTTATTGCGTGCTTATTATCTCTATTTACGCCAAACAGGGATTACGTTTAGTCAATCTTATATTGAAACAACCTTAGTAAATAATGCGGGTATTGCAGCTCACTTAGTCCGTTTATTTGAATTAAAATTTGACCCTAAACTTACCGCTAAGTCGAAAAAAGTTGAACAGCAAGAAGCGGTGTTGAGTGCTGAAATAGATAAAGTTGTTTCGCTGGATGAGGATAGAATTTTAAGGCGTTATTTAAATCTAATTCAGTCCACTGTGCGCACAAGTTATTACCAAAATGGTGTTGATGAAAAGGGGGTGCCGTATATTTCATTCAAGTTGGAACCCGAATTAATTGCTGAGCTTCCTTCTCCTCGACCCAAATTTGAAATATTTGTTTACTCTCCACGGGTTGAGGGCGTTCACCTACGAGGTGGCTCAGTTGCACGTGGCGGTCTGCGGTGGTCTGACCGTAAAGAAGATTACAGGACAGAGATTTTGGGTTTGATGAAGGCTCAAATGTCTAAAAATGCAGTGATTGTTCCTACTGGAGCTAAAGGCGGGTTTATTGTTAAACGTTCGCTTGAAGGCTTCTCACGTGATGAGATGATGCGCGAAGTGGTTGAGTGCTACAGTATCTTTATTAATGCCTTACTGGATATAACGGATAACTTAAAATCTGAGAAAGTCATCCCTCCGCAAAAAGTAGTTCGTTACGATGGAGACGACCCATATTTAGTGGTTGCTGCGGATAAAGGAACCGCAACATTTTCTGACATTGCCAATGGCATTGCTTTGAAGCAAAATTTTTGGTTGGGAGATGCCTTTGCTTCAGGTGGTTCAGTGGGCTATGACCATAAAAAAATGGGGATTACTGCAAAAGGTGCATGGGAGTCGGTTAAGCGTCACTTTAGAGAAATGGGCGTTGATACGCAAACCACAGAATTTGATGTGATGGGTATTGGTGATATGGGCGGTGATGTT
>Ga0209081_1002610_pt1 | contig 10408 bp, 7 predicted proteins | sample GOMGulsemesocosm_4_FD_184636 | JGI IMG/M metagenome (GOLD analysis project Ga0209081, IMG submission 184636) | Methane-oxidizing microbial communities from mesocosms in the Gulf of Mexico - GOM15B Gulf of Mexico (SPAdes) (version 2) | ecosystem: Environmental > Aquatic > Marine > Cold seeps... | reverse complement strand
GAGCCGACTTGCTATCAACTTGCTTGGATACCGTAAAGCTCGTTGCTCTATCAACGATGGTGACGAGCGCACCGCTGTGACCCTTGCCGATCACCAGATCAATCTCCCAGTCACCGACACGCTCTTTCAGCTCGACAATGTCTGGACGCTCATCAATGCTGACACGGTTCTTGATATGACCGCGACCCGCCTGACTCTTTGCTCGCGACTGATAGGCTTTGCCTCGGCGGCGTAGCTCGCAGTAAAGGTCGCCGCCAGCGGCCTTGTCAGCCCAGACATGGCGGTAGATGGTTTCATGGCTAAGAAGCTCACATTTTTCTACCAGTAGCCAGCCGGAAATTTGCTCAGGGCTCAACTTATCGCGTAATTTTAACTCAACTAAGGTAATCATTGTCGGCGTCATCTTGGTGGCTTTGACGGCTTTACCTCGGCGTTCCTGAGCCTTACGTTGAGCCTGACTAAAGCGATAGCCATTACCGCCAGTGTTGCGCTTTAGCTCTCGACTAATCGTTGCCTGGCTCACACCAACAGCATCAGCCATCTCCTGCTGGGTCATTTCTGTTTTATTTAAAGCATAAATCTGGCATCGTAGCTCATAGGTCAGCTGCTTGTAGTTACTCATCGTTGCATCTCTTGCCGGAGAAAAAATGATCAGCCTACAGGTAGCTGGCCGCTTCTCCTATCCATTCAAGTTATGCACTTCGGTTGTGAATCCAAGGGTGATTAAGAACGAGGAGAACATCAGTTATTAAATTTTCAGTGTAAGATCTCATTGAATTCTCGTTACTGATTTCCCTGTGTGTTTGTCACCTACAAAAATTCCTGGCAACCGACTACATGTCGAGCTGGTATCTTTGGGGCAGGGTAAGATGCTGGTATCGCTTCTTCATAGTGGCTTGAATTGGTTTGGGTGAGATTTCCCATTCTATCGGCAGTTGCACCCGTCTTTATCTCAAGCGTTACAGCTATTATCTGAATTCTGTAACCTCACAATTTATCTTCCCTGCTAGCCTTTAACTTCACATAATCTGTCGGTGTAGTCCCCGTCCACTCTTTAAAGGCTCTGGAGAATGAACGGGGTTCGGCATAACCCAGTTGGTGGGCAACCTCCGAGACGCTGAGCTTCTGGGCAATAAGCTTCTCCACCGACAGATCGTGTCTGATCTCATCTTTGATCATTGAATAGGCACTGCCTTCTGCTTTCAATTTTCGTCTGAGCGTCTGCGAGCTCATATTAAAAGACTCTGCCAGTTGTCCGAAGTCGGGGCATTTTAGTAGGTTGCTGTCCTGGTGCAGCAACTGTGCGCGGATGCGCCCTCGATAGCTCTGTTCTTGACCGGGGATCGTCATTAAATCTGCGGGGGAGTTTTTGAGAAAACCTGATAGTTCACGTTGTGTTCTGACAGGAGGCAGTGCCAGAAATTTTGTGCTGAAACTTATTTTTAACTGCGGGCGATTAAAGTGATGTCGACACGGGAACAGGTGTTTGAGCTCTTGGTGGTGCTCTGGTTTCGGGTAGCTAAAACAAGCTTGAGTCAGGGGGATTTTTTTGTCGATAAGCCAGCTGGAAAAGCGATGCCAGATCACCATCCAGAATTCTTGATAGTAATGATCTGGGTCAAAATCTGGGCGACTGAATTCAATCTCCAAATTTGCGATTTTGCCCTGCCGTACAAGTTTCATACGAATGTCATCGGTGAACAGGTTGTAAAAGGTAATGCCCTGCTCCAACACGGCCTCTAGGCAATCATAATGCATCACATGGCGTGTCATAAATGCAAAGGCGCCCGGTTTACAGGGTTGCTGCGTGCAACCCATAAACTCATCGCCCAATTCTGACCAGACCGCCTGCACCAGCCTCGTCATCTGATCGGCGTGGGTCCTGGCTCCGGGGCTGTTCAGTTGGGCGTGGCTTAGCCCAAGGTGTTGCATGAGCCTTGGCATTAAAACACCTTGACGCTCAGCACAGGACAACGCTGCCCGCACGTAATGATTGTCCACTGTTGCCATGGTTTCCTCTCAAAGAATGCGTTTAATGCAGTAAAATTGAGTGTCATATTTTGTGATATATATTGTACTTTTGTGGCATTTATTGATACCTGTTTCTTTGTCATACTGGAGTCTGAACTATATTAGAGTAGGTCTACGGCCCTGTAGCGGTGGCCACTTAACGACCACTGAGACCGCGCCATCGCACAGCTGACAACACCCTGGTAAGTGCTCAGCCCTAGGAAACAGCCCTGCGACCTATTGGCTAAACCCTCCCCACAGAGAAATTATTTATGTCAAAGGATCAAGATTCCATCGTCATAGTTGCCGCCACTCGTACCCCAATGGGTGGATTGATGGGGGCTTTAAGCGATGTTCGCTCACCCGAACTGGGCGCCACCGCGATCAAGGCAGCCGTCGCAGCCGCCGGCCTGCAAGCCGAAGATGTCGATCAGGTCATCATGGGCTGCGTATTGTCAGGCGCTCTGGGTCAGGCCCCTGCTCGCCAAGCGGCGTTAGGTGCGGGCCTGCCTGTCTCTACGGGCTGCGTCACCATCAACAAAATGTGTGGCTCAGGCATGAAGGCTGTTATGGATGCCCACGATCAAATTGTGGCTGGCAGCAGTGATGTGATGGTTGCTGGTGGTATGGAGAATATGAGTCAGTCGCCCTACCTATTGCCCAAAGCGCGCGGCGGCATGCGCATGGGGCACGGCGAAGTGTTGGACTCGATGTTTTTTGATGGCTTGGAAGATGCCTACGAAGGCGGCTTGATGGGCACCTTTGCGCAAGCCACCGCCGATCGTTACGACGTTACCCGTGAGGCCATGGACACCTTTGCCATCGAATCACTTAAGCGGGCCAATCGCGCCATAGACTCTGGCTGGTTCAAAGACGAGATAGCCGCCGTAACCATTAAAGGCCGCAAAGGGGAAACCCAAGTGGCCGTCGATGAGCAACCCGGCAAAGCCAACCCACAAAAGATTCCGACACTGCGCCCAGCTTTTAAAACAGACGGCACCATCACCGCCGCCAACGCCAGCTCCATTTCCGATGGTGGCGCAGCCTTGGTATTGATGCGCGCCAGCGACGCACAGACTCGCGGTTTAACACCCTTGGCACGCATTGCCGGGCACACAACCCACGCCCAAAAACCCGCCGACTTCAGCACGGCCCCCATCGATGCGATACAAAAGCTGTTGAGCAAAGTGGAATGGAGCAAAGACGAGGTTGACCTGTTTGAGATAAATGAAGCCTTTGCCGTGGTCACCATGTTAGCCACTCAAGAACTGGGGCTGGATTCAGCCAAGGTCAATGTAAACGGAGGCGCCTGTGCCCTAGGCCACCCCATTGGCGGCTCAGGTGCCCGTATCCTGGTGACCTTAATCCACGCCCTCAAACGCTTGAATAAACAACGTGGTGTTGCATCACTTTGCATCGGTGGCGGTGAAGCCACCGCGATTGCCGTTGAATTAATGTGAGCGATTCAGTCATCCACCCTGCACAGTTCATCTACCGTGCCACTGTAATAAAGAGAGACTCCTAATGGATCTGACGCTAACCGAAGATCAGAGCATGATTCAAGAGATGGCGCGACGCTTTGCCCAATCTGAACTGGCACCTGTTGCAGAAAGAATGGATCAAGAAGGTGATAGGCAACAATTTTTGAGCCACCTTAAGCAACTCGCTGAGCTGGGTTTTATGGGCATGAATATTAATGAACAATACGGCGGCACCGAAGTGGGCACGGTGGCTTTCAGTCTGGCGATTACCGAAGTTGCCAAGGCTTGCGCTTCGACGGCTGTGACCATGTCGGTCACCAACATGGTCGCAGAAGTCATACAGGTGGTCGCCTCTGAAGAGCAAAAAGAACGTTACCTGCCAAAGCTGTGCAGTGGCCAATACCCTGCCGGTGGTTTTTGTCTGACCGAAACCAGCGCCGGTTCTGACCCTTCGAATATGAAAACCACGGCCACTCTGGACGGCGAGCACTGGGTGCTGAACGGCGCCAAGCAATTTATTACCAGCGCTGAGTACGCCGGTGTCTTCGTGGTCTGGGCTGTTACCGACAAGAGCCAGCCTCGGGGCAAGGGCATTTCTTGTTTCTTGGTTGAGAACAACACACCGGGCTTGTCGGTTTCCAAGCCTGAGATAAAGATGGGGCAACACGCCTCGTCCACCAATGAGGTCGTGTTTGAAAACTGCCGAATTCCCAAAGATGCTTTGATGGGCAAGTTGAATCAGGGCTTTAAAATTGCAGTGGGTGAACTGGCCGGTGGCCGTATTGGCGTTGGCTCATTAGCGCTGGGTATCGGTCAGGCGGCAATGGACTATGCCCGCAACTACATCACCGAGCGTCAACAGTTTGGTCAGGTAATCGCCGACTTTCAGGGGCTGCAGTGGATGATGGCCGACGCATTTACCGAGCTTGAGGCCGCCCGCCTACTGCTCATGTCGGCAGCAGACAAAAAAGCCAAGGGCGAGCCCTTTTCCAAAGCAGCGTCCATGGCCAAGTTGTTTGCCTCGGAAAAAGCCAATAAGGCGTGTTACACCGCCCTGCAATTAATGGGCGGCAATGGTTATATCAAGGACTATCCGCTGGAGCGTTACGCCCGGGATGTACGCATCACCTCAATTTATGAGGGCACCAGTGAAATCCAACGAGTCATCATCGCCCGCGAGCTGTTGCGTGAAATTGCCTGATTAATCAGCAAAGAAACTACGAGTCGGAAAGTCAACGCAGCGCTTACCGAATTCTGTGCATGTCATAAACAATAGGAAAGAACATGGAATTGAAAAATAAAGTCGTTGTTGTCACAGGCGGTGCGTCTGGCCTGGGGTTGGTTACCTGTCAGAAATTGGCTGCGCAGGGCGCAAAAATCGCCGCCTTCGATCTCAATGAAACAGCCGGTCAGGCGCTGGTTGAAGAACTGGACGGACAGGCCATTTTTATCAAGGTGGATGTTACCGACGCGGCTTCGGTGCAAGCGGCAATCAATCAGGTAATTGATCGCTTTGGCAGTCTTCATGTCTGTATTAATTGCGCCGGCATTGCACCGGGTGGTAAAACAGTGGGTCGTCAAGGCGCACTGGCTTTGGAGAAGTTCGCTCAGGTCGTTAACATCAACCTGATCGGCTCCTTTAACGTGCTGCGCCTGGCGGCCGAACAGATGGCAAACAACGAGCCAGGCGCAGATGGTGAACGTGGCGTTATTATCAATACCGCCTCAGTTGCCGCCTTTGATGGGCAGGTAGGCCAGGCTGCCTACAGCGCCAGTAAAGCCGGCATTGCCGGCATGACATTGCCCATCGCGCGGGATCTGGCCCCATTGGGCATTCGTGTGATGGCCATTGCCCCGGGTATTTTTGATACACCAATGATGAAAGGTATGAGCGATGCCGTGCGCGACCCACTGCTGCAGATGGTACAGAACCCCAAACGTTTTGGTGACCCAGCAGAGTTTGCCTCGCTGGCGGCGCATATCATCAGCAACAATTACCTAAACGGTGAAGTGATTCGACTCGACGCCGCGATTCGAATGGAAGCAAAATAAAAATGCACTGAGGTTGATCAGTAGAAACCTAACGCCATTCAATGGCGTTGGGGTTTTATTGTAGTAAGTCATATGAATACCCTCCAGATCCTCACCTCCAACCCCGTCAGCACGTGATCAGCTGATTAATCAGGCAGTTATACTCGGCGTAGCTGATCGCTCATGCAAATGGTTCAGCGCCACCCGATCACCCAGAGTGACGGCACGCTGATCGATATATTCCAACAATGATTTATAGGGTTTCACAGACGCCAGCTTCTGCAGGCGCTGATGTCTTCTGCGCTGCAAAACTTTGCAGATTAAAATCCTCATAGTCTGGCTGCGCCATTTCTTGCTCCCACCTAGCCCAACTGTATGGCCATAAGATGGGGTCGCCGTCTTTATCCAGATACCAACTTTGGCAGCCCCCTACCCAAACGGTGTTTTTCATACCGGCGCGCATGTAGTCCGCGAATTGACTGACCGCTGATGGTTTCACATCAATCTCATCGAAGTCACCCGCACGCCATTGTTCCAACACTTTTAAGATGTAACCACACTGCACTTCGCTCATGGCAATCACCGAATAGTTACCGATGGGGGTATTGGGCCCTAACATCAAAAAGTTATTCGGAAAACCAGGCGTGCACATGGAGCGATAGTTTTGAACTTTATCCTGCCAGGCTGTGTTGATGTGCAGATCGTTCTTGCCCACCATATTCATCGGGCGCATATAGGCGGTTGGGTCAAAACCGGTAGAAAGCACCAGAGCGTCTAATTCATGTTCTTTGCCGTCTGCGGTTTTAATGCCTTTTTCAGTTATCTCGACAATGCCGTCAGTCACCAGGTCGACATTGTCTCGCTGCATTGCTGGGTAAAAGGTTGTGTTGATAATGATGCGTTTACAGCCAACCTTGTAATCGGGGGTTAATTTTTTTCTCAAAACAGGGTCTTTAATACTAAGAGCCAGGTTTCGTTTACAAATAAAGTTAAACAATGCGTTTTGTAACTTGGCTCCGGTCACAGCTTTGGTCAGCAGTTGGCTGAGACCCCACTCATAGGCAAGACGCAGGCGACGCAATTTGTTTGGGTTCTTGCGTAAATTTTCTCGTTGCTTTTCGGATATCTCTTTATTGCCTAGGGGAATAATCCATTGTGGTGTTCGCTGAAATACCGACAGCTTTTGTGCTTGCTTAGCCACCTCAGGAATGACCTGTGCAGCCGTAGAACCCGTGCCGATGATGCCTACTCGCTTGCCCTCAAGCGGCACGCTGTGATCCCACTGAGCTGTGTGAAACATGGCGCCTTGAAAACGTTCAATGCCTTTTATGTCCGGCTTGGTTGGGTGATGCAGTATACCGGTACAGTTGATGACAAAGTCGGCTGTAAGAGTTTGCTGCTTACTGGTTTCAATCGTCCACTGCCCCCGTGCGTAGGTGCAGCTGGTAACGGCCTCATTAAAACGAATGCTATTGGTCACCCCGTACTTGCGGCCAACCCGCTCAAAGTAGGCCTGTATTTCATTGCCGTGAGCAAAGCGGTGTTTCCAACCCGGGTTGGATTCAAACGAATAGGTGTACATGTGGGCGGGAATATCGCAGGCAACCCCAGGGTAGGTGTTCTCACGCCAGGTACCGCCCAAGCGATCTGTTTTTTCCAACAGGGTCACGTCTGTTATGCCCGCCTCCCTTAACTTGATGGTTAAGAGTAAACCCGTCATGCCGGCGCCTATGATGACAACCGAAGGATTGCGTAGTCGTTCACCGTCGTTGCTCTTGATCACAGCTTTGCTCCCATTGATTAATTGTCCCTATTTTGCTCAAGCGATCATGACATGGTAAGGTCAAATAACGACACGGAGCAGTCTATTAACGACAAGTCCACTGGTGGCTTTTTCAGCGTGCCCTGGCCGTTAACACAGCCAGTGCCCACCAACTCGATAACGCTAGACACGATACACAGACCCGAGGTTCAAGCGCTGCAGCATGACTGAATTAGAAATCCCCATCATTTACAGCCGTATTATCAGCTCCATGGCGGCGCGCACACCGGCCGCCGTGCGCGAGGTCTTGCGGGACACAGGCCTTGATCAAAACCTGGGGAAGAGCCTGGGCGGTTATATGAGCATCGCGCAGTATGCGCAACTGCTGCGCAACGCCAGCTTTGTGTCGGGTGATGCTTTGATAGCCTTAAAAGCGGGCACTCATATCCCCCTGAGTGTGCATGGTCCCCTGTCGATCGCCGCGACATCCAGTCCAACACTGGGCATTGCGCTTAAGACCCTGGCCCACTACACCAAATTGCGCTCTCCTTTTTGTGGTATTAGATTAAAACAAGATGCCGGAAACATGTTAATGCTGTTCAACATGCAGTCGGTATTGGGGGATCAATCCGAGGCAGCGCTTGATTTTATCCTCGCCAACATCGGCCACAATCTTCCCAACTTTGGTTGTCGATTACCGGTTGTCGTTAAACTGGAACTGTCGCGCCCTAAGCCAGACAATGCTAGAGAATATAAACAACTGCTGGGTTGTGACGTAACCTTTGATCAATCGAGGGATGCCTTTGTCTTCGACGCCGAAGACATGGATATAGAACTGCTGGGGGCAAACGAAAAGGCGTTCGCCAAGTCTGTCGATCAACTGAGAAGAATTTCATCCTCGCTTAACTTATCCGATACCACGGAGGATTCGGTGCTGAATATTTTTATAAAAAATACCGGCCACCTCTGCACCCTTGAAGACGTCGCGCAGATCATGTTGACCACCCCTCGCACACTACAACGTCGGCTAAGGGCAGAAGCCCTATCCTTTCAGTCGCTGCGCGACAACTGGTTGAGCCAACAGGCAAGAAACCACCTGGAGCAGGACGGGCTCTCGGTCGAAGTAACGGCAACCCTGTTGGGTTATAGCGACACGGCTAATTTTCGCAGATCTTTCAAGCGCTGGTTTGGCTATCCACCTGGACGTTATTCAAAGAAATGATCGCTTTAAAAGTGCCAGGTGTGAACGAAAAACAGTTACTTTATAACGAGGCGGAGATTAAAAATTTTTGCCTATAAATTAGTTAGATCAATATCCAAAAACAATCAATAATGTTCTCCTGAATTGAACACTTAATATATTAATTTGACCGACATAAATTAAACGTTACCTTTCGTTCTGTTCTGTTCTGTACGGAGCATCAATTTCTGGGAGTTCGACCTGTGTCAAAAGGTGATAACTTAAAGGGTTGCGCTGTTCACTGAGCTGATCGGGTATGCTAATTCCCAGCGATGAATGCAGAGACTGGCTGTGGTTCTAGAAAAGCAAAGGTATTATATGGCTAAAAACGGAATACTCCCCCCTACTTCTTATGTCGGTTCAAAAATCCGGGATTATAGATCAAGTTGCCAGCTTCGCCATGGCGATTATACTGATATAAAGTAGGGAGGAACGGCAGGCTTGGAAACCGTAATACAGAGGGGTTTCTATTATGTTTCGTTATATCACGACGGTTACGTTATTGGCTGCAGTACTAAACGCACTGCCCTTATGGGTTTCGTCTTCACTGGCTGAACAAGAAAGTGAAACCATCTACACCTGGCGCGGCGAAGATGGAAAGTTGCATCTGAGCGACTTGAAACCACCGGGAGCTGGCGCACAACCACTGCAGGTTAATAAGCCCCAGATAATCGGTACAGTACAACCGAAAGGTTCCTGCGACCCCTCGCTTAGGAGAAAGAGCAGCGCCAAAACCTGGGTTAACCGCAGCGCGCCACGTCAGCGGCGCCTCAATTATGTCTGCCGCACGCATCGTTCAAGTTATTAGGGATCGAAGAAAAGGCTGTGTTGAACATTATTGTTAGCTCCGATTTTAAACTGACAAGTGTATCAGGCGGGATAAGCTTCTATGGTCGCCGCGCAGTTCTTCTGCTTATCAAATGACTTAAATGTTAATACCCGTGTCTGAGCCCAGGCATGTCGACTTTGATATGACTTTCTGAAATCTAAAAGTCATATTGCTACCGTAGTTTCACGACCAGATTCAGGTGCTCAGTCGGCATTGTTTGAGCCTGTTGATGCTGGCAGCTTCGTTCACGGATGTTGCACCCTCTTGCCTCTCTTGTCGTTAAAATAAGCGGTTGGCCTAAAGGCTACTGCCGTTATTCCAATCCGATCAAGTTATGTCGTTAAGACAAAATAATAATCAACTAGGTATCTTATTGATTGAGTGGCTAGATAGTCAGTAGAACCTACACTCATTCGGGGATGATTTGATTACTAAAATTTACAGTGAATACACACTCTTATGCGAACTAGGATAATAGCACTTAGCATGTTGTTGGCTCCGTCAGCCTGGGCGGCGGATACCGACCTGTTCTCCCTTTCGCTAGAGGAACTCACTAATCTTCAAGTGACGGCGCAAAAGCGAACGGAAAAGTTGCAAGATGTGCCTTTGTCCATTGCCTTGATGACTAAGGATAATATTCAAGACGCTAACCTTTTAAGGGTGGAAGATATCGCTCACCTTGATGCTAGCGCAGTTTTTGATAAAAGAATTAGCTTTAATAAATCCAGCCTAAAAATTCGCGGGATTGGGACTTTGGTATTTGGTGCGGGTGTTGAGCCCAGCGTAGCGACTTTTGTTGACGGGGTGGTGATGTCCCGGGGGGGGGCGGGTTTAGATGATCTACCCGATCTAGAACGCGTAGAATTACTTCGAGGCCCGCAGAGTGTCTTATTTGGTAAAAATGCCTCGGCGGGAGCTGTTCATATTATTACTAGGCCGCCCAATCGCGAGAAAACCGAGCACTCGTTGGGAGTAAGGCTAACCGATGACGATGAGTATCGACTTACCTTTGATAGTAGCGGTCCATTAAGTTCAGAGCTCGCCTACCGCTTCAG
>Ga0209081_1002607_pt1 | contig 10411 bp, 7 predicted proteins | sample GOMGulsemesocosm_4_FD_184636 | JGI IMG/M metagenome (GOLD analysis project Ga0209081, IMG submission 184636) | Methane-oxidizing microbial communities from mesocosms in the Gulf of Mexico - GOM15B Gulf of Mexico (SPAdes) (version 2) | ecosystem: Environmental > Aquatic > Marine > Cold seeps... | reverse complement strand
TGTTGACGTTGACTCAACACAAAAAACTATCTATTCCTCGTTTTCTCAACGCCCAAAACACCTTGATCCTGCTAAGGCGTATAGCTCTAATGAATACGCTATTATTGCGCAAACTTATGAACCTCTATTTCAGTACCATTATTTAAAAAAACCGTATCAACTCGAACCCTTATTAGCGAGTGATATGCCATTGTTACAATATTTTGATAAAAATGGTGCTCCGCTGGCAGAGTCTACTGAAGATGAAAATATTGCCTTTACCGAATACACCTTATCTATCAAGCAAGGGGTGCAATTTCAACCTCACCCGTGCTTTAACCCGCAGTTACTCAAGACATTGCCTGACAACTGGAATGTGAAGTCGTTATATGACTTACCTCTAAAGACTCGATTATTAACGAGTAGTGATTTTATTTATCAAATAAAACGTCTTTCAGACCCTGCAACGCAATCACCTATCGCGGGTTTAATGGCTAATTACATTGTGGGCTTTAGTCAATTTTCAAAACAACAAACGACGATTAAAAAACAAAATCCTGAATTAACAAAGCAACAACGTCTACGTAACGCAGATATGTTGGGCTTAAAGAAAATAAATCAGCACCAGTTTAGTATTCGAATTAAAGGTAAGTACCCGCAGTTTATTAACTGGCTGGCAATGCCATTTTTTGCACCGATGCCTTGGGAAGCCGATGCATTTTACAATAAATCATTTTTAGTTAAGAAAAACATTACCCTTGATTGGTTTCCGGTAGGAACAGGGCCTTACTACCTAGAAGAAAATGACCCAAATAGGCGTATGGTGTTGTTAAAAAACCCAAACTTTCACCCTGAATTTTACCCCAGTGAAGCAGATTCAGCGGCAACCAAGCAGGGCTTACTTGCGGATGCTGGTAAGAAATTGCCATTAACCGATAAAGTGGTCTTTTCACTAGAAAAAGAAACAATTCCTTATTGGAATAAATTCCTCCAAGGTTATTATGATGTGTCGGGTATTAGTTCAGACAGTTTCGACCAAGCGGTTAGCTTCTCGTCTATTGGTGAAGTGGGCTTAACTGAGAATATGTTGCAGCGGGGTATCGGTTTACAAACGGCAGTAACCACGTCAAGTTATTACCTTGGTTTTAATATGTTGGATAAGGTCGTTGGTGGCTATAGCGATCAGGCAAAGAAACTTCGCCATGCGATTTCTATTGTGGTGGACTACGAAGAGTATATTTCAATCTTTCAAAATGGTCGCGGGGTGCCTTCACAAGGCATTATTCCACCGGGTATTTTTGGTCATCTATCAGCTGAATCTGGGGTGAACCCTGTAGTGTATAACTGGAACACTGTTCCTGTTCGTCGTTCAGTTGAAGAGGCAAAACGCTTATTGACTGAGGCTGGTTACCCTAATGGGATCGATGAAAAAACAGCTAAACCCTTGGTGCTTTACTTTGACAGCATGGACAGTGGGCCCGATAGCAAGGCACGTTTAAACTGGTTACGTAAGCAGTTCAGTAAAATTAATATTCAATTGGTTATTCGTGGAACAGACTACAACCGTTTCCAAGAAAAAATGCGAAACGGTAATGCGCAGATGTTTATGTGGGGCTGGAATGCCGATTACCCAGACCCAGAGAACTTCTTGTTTTTGCTGTATGGTAAAAATGCCAAGGCGTTACATGGTGGTGAAAATGCGGCAAACTATCAGAATGCTAAGTTCGATGCCTTATTTGAGCAAATGAGTAGCATGGAAAATACGCCACAGCGGCAAGCGATTATCAATAAAATGGTCGATATAGCGCGAGAGGATGCACCTTGGCTATGGGGTTTTCATCCTAAAGCATTTAGCTTGTACCACGCTTGGTATAAAAATGTTTATCCAAACTTAATGGCAAATAATAAAACCAAATACATAAAGGTTGATGCTGCGTTACGTGAACAGTACCAAGTAAAATGGAATAAACCGGTTTACTGGCCATTATTAGTTATTTTTATTGTGCTTATTATTATGCTCATTCCAGCGTATATAATTTACCGACGAGTTGAGCGGGCTAAAGCATTATGATCAACTATATTATTCGTCGTTTATTGTATGTATTACCCGTATTGCTAGGGGTTAATGTTTTGACCTTCGTGTTGTTTTTTGTCGTTAATACGCCGGATGATATGGCGCGTATGCAATTGGGCGATAAGCATGTTACCCAAGCAGCGGTTGATAATTGGAAGCAGCAGCGTGGTTACGATTTACCCTTATTGTGGAATGAACAGGAGCAAGGGGTTCAGCAGTTTAAGAAAACAATTTTCTTTGAAAAATCGGTAGGACTATTCATTTTTGATTTTGGACAATCTGATAATGGCCGCGATATTGCAGCGGATATTTCACAACGCATGTGGCCTAGCTTAGCCATTGCAATTCCATCACTTATATTGGGTGTGTTGGCTAATATTACCTTTGCTTTATTGTTGATTTTTTATCGGGGCAGTTACTTAGAATCTTCCGGTTTGTTTATCTGTATTGCATTAATGTCTGTTTCTGGCTTGTTTTACATTATTGCGGGGCAATACTTTGTCGGTAAATTGCTCGCGCTAACGCCAATTTCTGGTTATGTACCGGGTATGGATGCGTTTAGATTTATTATATTACCCGTACTCATAGGTGTTATTAGTGGCTTAGGGTCGGGCGCTCGTTGGTATAGAACCTTGTTTTTAGAAGAGTCTGCAAAGGATTATGTGCGTACCGCAAAAGCCAAGGGCTTATCAGAGCTTCAGGTGTTATTCCGGCATGTCTTAAAAAATGCGATGATTCCAATTTTAACCGGCATTGTGGTCATTTTGCCGTTATTGTTTATGGGAAGCTTAATTACCGAATCATTTTTTGGAATCCCCGGTTTAGGCAGCTATACGATTGATGCCATTAGCAGCCAAGATTTTGCCATTGTTCGCGCGATGGTTTTCTTGGGTTCATTTCTATACATTATTGGCTTGTTGCTAACGGATATCTCGTACACCTTTGTTGACCCACGGGTTAGGCTAGACTAATGCTCAGTTTACTGTGGACGGATTACCTTATTTTTGGCTTAGTTATCGCTTGTATCGCGCTGGTGTTTAATGCGCGTAGAAAGCGGCATTTACGCCGTCCTTGGCAAAAAGTATTTAATAGCCGAGTAGGAGTCATATCGTTAACCGTGTTACTCATGTTTTTACTGATAGGCTTATTAGATTCCAGCAGAATTAAGTACCAGCCTGTATTTGAAAACGGTAAAACTAGCCAGCCAGTCGAAGTGTTAAGTGTTTTAGATATTTTGCTAAGTCCGTTGAGAACACGGGTAGAAAAAACCTATTCAGAACCGTTTGCACATACCGCCTATGCAAAAGAAATGGTTGCGGATGCGCAAGGTAATAAGCAATGGGTTTACCCACGGTTAAAATTTGCTGGCTCACATCTGGTACAGCCGGAACTTGAAAAAAGTGCTGATATTATTAGTAAGGCGTTAACTGGGCTTTTATATGGTGCCTTGCTTTGGTTGGCATTGCTTTCAGTTGTTTTATTTAGCAGTAAAAATTGTTCTTATCGAGCTAGTTCAAAGGGTAAAAAAACGGTTTTATTGAGCTTATTGGTCATATTTTTTGTATTTGGAATACTGGCGGAATTAGCTCCTTATTACCATATTTTAGGGACTGATAAAGTTGGTGAAGATGTGCTGTATCAAGCCATAAAAAGTATACGAACAGGCTTAGTTATTGGCGTTATTACCACCATAGTGATGCTTCCCATTGCTATTAGCTTAGGGTTGCTTGCAGGCTTTTTTAGAGGCTGGGTGGATGACCTTATTCAATACCTATACACCACACTAAGTTCTATTCCCGGAGTATTATTGATAGCCGCCGCAATATTAATGGCGCAAGTTTATATGGTAAATAACCCCGAACTATTTACTACCGTAGAAGATCGTGCGGATATGCGCTTACTCTTGTTATGCTTGATTTTAGGTATAACGAGCTGGACGGGTCTCTGCCGTTTACTACGTGCCGAAACACTTAAAATACGTGAAATGGATTACGTGCTAGCGGCGCAAGCCGTGGGTGTTAGCCGTTTGAAAATATTAAAGCAGCATGTGTTACCGAATGTTATGCACTTGGTGATGATTACCGTGGTGCTTGATTTTAGCGGCCTAGTGCTGGCTGAAGCGGTGCTATCGTATATTAATATTGGGGTTGATCCCTCATCGTATAGCTGGGGCAATATGATCAATAGCTCACGCCTTGAAATGGCGCGTGAACCCATCGTTTGGTGGTCCTTAGTGGCAGCCTTTATTTTTATGTTTAGCTTGGTGTTAGCAGCAAATTTATTTGCTGATGTGGTGCGTGATGCCTTTGACCCAAGAGAAATAAGTTAACCAAGTGTTCCAGTTAATGGCGCTTTCTTTAATCATAATTTAGTAGATTTAATCATGAATAAATATGTTTTCCATACCGATCATTTGTCTGAGCAACAGCAAGCTTTTATCCAAACACAGTTCGCACAAACGGCAAAACAGTTAGATGGTTTTTATACCCTAGAATCAGCTAATAAAGCTGATTTAGCCGTTATTCGTCAGCAACTTGATTGTGATGTAAACCAATTACCAGCAAACTTTAAAGGTAACCAAGTACGCTTATTAGTAACCGATATGGATTCCACATTAATTTCTATTGAGTGTATTGATGAAATAGCCGATATGCTGGGAATTAAGCAGAAAGTCTCAGCAATTACCGAAGCGGCTATGCGCGGCGAACTTGATTTTGCAGAATCCCTAACCCAGCGTGTTGCCTTACTAAAAGGCTTACCCGAAAGTGACCTGCAACGTGTTTATGATGAACGCCTAAAGCTAAACCCAGGAGCAGAACAACTTATTGCGTACTTGAAACAATCCTCAATCAAGCTGGCATTAGTTTCAGGCGGTTTCACCTTCTTTACCAATAAACTAAAAGAGCGATTAGGGCTTGATTACACCTTAGCCAATACCTTAGAAGTAAAAGATGGATGCTTAACAGGTAAGGTAGAAGGCGATATCATCGGTGCACAGGCTAAGGCCGATTTATTACAAAAACTATCAGCTGAATTATCGTTACAAGCGGAACAAGTTATCGCAATGGGTGATGGAGCGAATGATTTATTGATGATGGATATTGCAGGCTTAAGTGTGGCTTACCATGCGAAACCAACGGTACAGGCGCAAACTCATACCCAATTAAACCAAATGGGTTTAGATGCGGTTATTGCATTAATTAAAGCTTAAATCGTGGAAACACCATTACTGTCAGTTCAGGGTTTAAAAACCCATTTTAAGCAGGCATCGGGCGTGCTTAAAGCAGTGGATGGTATCAGTTTTGATATTGCCGAGGGCGAAACCTTTGCCTTAGTGGGGGAGTCGGGTTGTGGTAAGTCGGTATCGGCTTTATCGGTTCTTCGACTATTGTCTAATAACGCTGAAATTAGCGCGGGTAAAGTGCTGTTTCGTGGCGATGATATATTCCAATTAGAAGAAAAGCAGATGCGCTCGCTTCGTGGTGACCGTATCTCAATGATTTTCCAAGACCCCATGACTTCGCTAAACCCCGTCATGAGTATTGGCGAGCAAATAGCCGAAGCCGTTTTATCAGCTAAAAATAGAACGCGGGCTGAGCTTCAAGAAAAAGTGGTCGGCTTAATCAAACAAGTGGGCATTCCTGAGCCTGATGAACGCTACCATAGCTACCCTCATCAGCTATCGGGTGGTATGCGCCAGCGTGTGATGATAGCAATGGCGCTCGCTAACGAGCCAGACTTACTCATTGCCGATGAACCCACTACCGCATTAGATGTGACCATTCAGGCGCAAATTTTACAATTACTAAAAGACCTTCAGCAGCAAACGGGTATGGCGTTGTGGATTATCACGCATGATCTAGGCATCGTGGCAGATATGGCGGATAAAGTGGCCGTTATGTACGCTGGGCAACTTATTGAGCTTGCTTCAAAAGATGATTTTTTCAAGCAAGCGGCCCACCCCTATAGCCGGGCGTTATTTAATGCCTTGCCGAAAATGGACCAACGAGAGCAAGCCTTAATCAGTTTGCCGGGCATGGTCCCCGTACTCAGTGACGATTTTATAGGTTGTCGTTTTGCTGAGCGCTGCGCGGATAAGCAAGATATCTGCACACAAACAAGCCGTATTAATTGGCAACAACTGGCAAATGGGCATAAAGCGCGCTGTTTACGTTTGAATGAACTGTCACCATTACCACAGGCGCAGCCCCCGTTAGTTCCAGCTCGTTCTCAAGAGTTAGAGCCTAAAGACTCCTTGATTGTGAACAATGTGAAAATTTATTTCCCCATTAAAAAAGGCTTATTAAAACGTACGGTTGGGCATATAAAAGCAGTTGATGACGTGAGTTTTGAACTCAAACCGGGAACAACCACCGCCTTAGTGGGGGAGTCGGGTTGTGGGAAAACGACCTTGGGTAAAGGCTTGCTCAAGTTACTTCCGTTAACTGCGGGTGAAGTTATCTATCAAGGGCAAAACCTAGCCGAATTATCAGAAAAAGAATTTCGTCCATACCGCGAACAATTACAAATTATCTTCCAAGACCCGTTCTCAGCGATGAACCCAAGAATGTTAGTAGGGGCAATGCTAGAAGAAGGTGTTCGGGCATTAAAGCCTAAAATGAGCAGCATAGAATTGGAGTTGCTAACCGATGGTTTATTAGAAAAAGTGGGTTTAGATCCAACGGTAAAGCTGCGCTATCCACACGAGTTCTCAGGAGGGCAGCGCCAACGTCTTTGTATTGCACGAGCATTGGCAGTGAACCCTTCAGTTATCGTTTGTGATGAACCTACCAGTGCGTTAGATGTATCGGTACAAGCACAGGTACTTAATTTATTACAAGAACTTCAACGAGAGCAGGGCTTAGCCTATTTATTTATCAGTCACGACCTCTCTGTGGTTTCGTATCTAGCCGATACAGTTGCCGTTATGTACCTAGGGCGAATTGTTGAATATGGGAGCGTGCAAGAGGTGCTTAATACGCCAGCGCATCCTTACACACAGGCGCTTATTAATGCCATTCCACAATACGATAGCAATCAGCAGCGTAAAGTAATAAAACTGCCTGATGATATGCCCTCAGCAGCGAACCCACCGAGTGGCTGTCATTTTCATGGGCGCTGCCCCGATGTTATGCCTGAATGTTCGACACTAAAACCTGATGATATAAACCTTAGTAATACACACCGAGTTAGTTGTTTGAAGTATGCATCGAGCGCTGTCGGTTAAGGGGAGTTAATCCTCTAATTGCTGCAAGCCGTCTAAATACCATTTAGGCTGTAAACTATTTTTTTGCTTGATGAAGGTCCAAACTTCGCGGACTTGTTGAGAGCGTTCATTCTCATCTTCGCGTAACAGTGTATTGAATAATACGGTGGCTTCAAGTTCAGCTCCTACTTCACGAATCTCTAATAACTGAACATCCATATTTAAAATGCTGGTTTTATTTTCGCCGTCTTCAGCTTGAATTTGAGACTGTATTTCAGCAAACACTTTATCTGTGGTTAAACCGCGAATCTCGCTTAAGTCTTTATCGTCCCAAGCACTTTGCAAGACTTCATAAGCCATTTTTGCACCGTCTATAAACGCCTCTTTATCAAAATCTTCGGGTATAGAAATATCGTTATTATTTTGAAGTGGGCTTGAATGAGAAGGCCGTTCCATATCAAAATCAGCATCAGTTTGCTGGCCATTACGTAGATAATTATTTTCAATATCTAATGGGTTGTTAGAGTCGTTTGCTCCATGATTGTTTTGGTTATACGCCGCTTTTGGCTGCTGGCTTTGTTTGGCTGCAAAAAACTTAAGCAGTAAAAAAGCTATTCCACCAAAAAGAAGCAAATCCATAAAGTTAAAGTTTTCAAAAGCCCCACCAAAAAAGAGCGAGCCTAATAAACCACCTAGGGCTAAGCCCCCTAACATTCCCATCATGCCGCCTCGTTTAGACATAGATTGTCGAGCCGTTTGGTTTTGGTCGTAAGCCTTTTCTTGGCTAGCTGTTTTAGGAGCAGGTTTACTTGATTTTGTACTATAAGACTTACTATACGAAGACTTGCTACCAAAAGACTTCATGCCGCCAAAACGCTTCGCTTCGGCATCGGAAATACCGCCAAGAGTGAATGCAATAGAAAATAACAGAGTAAATAATAGCTTAGGAAGTTTTTTCATTGATGTGTTTTTTATAGATAGGAATGGAATATAAATTTATATGGCACTTTAGAAAATTTGTTAAATAGAAAGCGGTGCCTCATACTGAAAATAGCGGTAAGGTAACTACGCAATCTTACATTACTATAAGTGACGGATCGCTATAAAATGCAACGGGGTTTTGTATTAAGTTCGCATAATTTACGTTGTATGACCGTAATAAAAATTAACCCATGGAATTAAAGCGAATTAATTTAACCTTATCCTTAGTGGCTAGAAAAAAATATCTTTTTATAATAGGCAACAGCAGTGCCTTTTGTATTATCAGTGTCGGTCATAATGGCTGTGGCATCAATATAGCGAAATGATTCGCCAAATTGAGTTTGCAACGCCTGCCGAATATTTCTTTTTTCTGAAACCCACTGCCCCAGCTTTTCATCACCCGATTGTACAACCACCATACGTGCGTTATGGGTATAAGCGTTAGGCCAATGACTTTCTTTGGATTGATGACTCGACCAAACAAAATTAAGGGCTTTCGTTCTCCAGAAGAAGACTCCCCCATCAATAATGACATAGATTCTTGCGGGGTAGTCATCACCCGATTTTTGTCGTTCATTTGTGTTTAACAAGGTATTGTCAATTCGCCAGCTCCAATTGAGCCAAGGTGTCCTTTCAAGGTCGATACGAACTTCTTTAAACATTCCAGAAGCTGCCGCGTGGCTGGATGCTTTTAAAACCTTCTCTCCAGCCATATCAATTAGGCTGTATTGCGTGTTGCCGACAAAACTTTTTTCTTCCCAGCCGGTTAATCCCTCTTTCTTAAACTGGCTAATAGAAACGACTTCTGCATGAGCCGAAGAAAAAACTAAAAGAGATAAGAGAAAGAAAGTATAGGATTTGTTCATCATTAAACGTTATCCCTAGACAGGCTTTACTAAGGCCATCTATTAATATAATAGATGGCTAATTTGTTTCAATTACACAGAGTATTCATTGTTAAAATCATAATAACCGTTTAAGGGCCACATTGAGCCGCTAATATAGGGTTGCTATTACCTTGGATTTTTTTGATACGACGAGCGCGTTTGCACTCCCAGTTCGTAATGGGGTGGAGTTTATCCCATTCAAGCATTAGTTTTCGTTGCGACTTGCTTAAACGGTATCGAGGGTATCTTTGGTCCATGTAGAGATATGTTCTAGCGATACGACCTCGTGCTTGAAGAGGTGGTTCGGCTTTTTTACCAGCAATTTTCATTTGGCAAGCACCAAAATCAGATTTCTCCGAAGGTAACAAAGTGAAGCTATTATTACTTCTCATGGCTTTAACAGCGCCGATAGCAGGGTAAAGATTATATAAGTCTGCTTGCATTTGTCTGTACTCTCGACTGACTTTATTTGCGCAACGCTGACCTTTGTATGGCTCACCTTTTTTATTTACGCATAGAGCCGCGCCGCTTCGCCATTCAGTAAAGGTGCGCCCGAAGTTTTGAGCAGGAACAATGTGCTCCCATTCGACATGTTTAGTACGTTCTTTATATTTGTTTGACTCGAAGCCAGATGGAAGAGTGATTTTATTTTTGTTGTTAAATTTTGCGGCACAATAAATTGTTTCATAATGGCCTAAGTAGACTTCGGACATCATCAACCTCTTAGCGTGACTCAATGATTCTACTGGTTTCGCTAAACTCCACGTTGTTACAAAAGTTAAGATTAGAACTGTAATTATTTTAGTATTCATTTTCATATTAATATGTTCATAAGAAAAGCCCCATCTATCCGTTAAACAGGAAGGGCGAAGGTGAGGGTTATAATCCCCTGGTTTTAAGATGATTGATTTTTTAGTTGCTCAGTACCATCCGCATTATCTTTGTCAGCTACTTTTCCTAAATACGTAGGTTGATAAAGACTAACGTTAGTGTATGCGCAACGGTTCCTAAATTCTACTATTTGACTAAACTTAGGTGCTCTTAGTTTTGTATTGTAGAAGGCAGTTTATGCAGCCCCATCAAACAGAGGTTCCATATCCTTTATTAGATAATAAAGGGTTTTGTTGTTCTTGCAATTTCATAGTAACACTGAGTTTATTGTGCTCTGCTTGATGTTACTGCGAGCGTTACTAAAACCTAGTATTTGATGGGTTGTATTAGGATTCTACCGTCATAAAAAACCCGCAAAACTATTGAAATAAAAGGCTTGATGGGTCTTTCTAA
>Ga0209081_1002606_pt1 | contig 10415 bp, 11 predicted proteins | sample GOMGulsemesocosm_4_FD_184636 | JGI IMG/M metagenome (GOLD analysis project Ga0209081, IMG submission 184636) | Methane-oxidizing microbial communities from mesocosms in the Gulf of Mexico - GOM15B Gulf of Mexico (SPAdes) (version 2) | ecosystem: Environmental > Aquatic > Marine > Cold seeps... | reverse complement strand
CCTGAAGTCATCTGTACTGTCACCACGGATGATTCAGTAATCGCTTCAGTTAAGTCACGCTCTACCAATTGAACACCTTGAATTAACTCACGCAAACCCTCAACCATAGTAAGGGTTGAACGTTGCATATCACCAATTTCACCGCCGGCTGTATTCTCAACCCTAACCGTCAAATCGCCTACTGATATTTTCTTTAAGACTTCTGCTGTTTGTAATAAGGGAGGAATGGTTACCCGTCTCATATTAATAATGAGCCAAAGCAAACTACCCAAACTAACAGTAAGAAGAATAGTTACCACCAATTTCACAAATGCTGCCGCATCACGTAAGCCTGCACCGAATTGGTCAGAATTTTTACGCACTGCCGTCATCATTTTCTCTAAATCCATCTTTTCTTGAACTGAAAAGTGCACACCTGTTGATTTATTGACATAAGTGATCACCGTTGCAAGGTCTTCAATATCTTGATGAGCCAAATCCAATAAATAACCCTGCCCTAACAACCGAAAGAGTGTTTGCTCAATAGCAAAAACAGCTTCGTCGAGTTTTGGTGGCTGCTCAGCAGCCAGTTCTCCATGCTGGAGGAAAAGCTGCCTAGATGCGTTTGGCTTTATTAACTCATCACTCATATTGGTCGTCGATACAATATGCATACGTTCGAGGTGAGCAAAATACGTTACCTTACCCATCAATCGCACGCCAAAAAGAACCAACAAAAAGGTGATGCAGCCTACGATTATTGCGATGGTAAATTGTTTTTTAAGCGTTATATTTTTCATTTTCTTGCTATATGGTCTGTTTGCCTTATAAGGGAAGTATAGGAGAGATTTATTGAAAAACTCCTAAATGATGAAATTAATCATTTTAGCAATCAAGCACATGCCGCTGCTCGATCATATTTCACTTAACTATCAATCATTCTTCGTATGATTAAATGATGATTCATCATTTATACTTAAATAAGAAACCAAGCAAGCGTTTGGTCTATTTTAATAGGGCAAATAGGTCAGGTAAAGACATCTATCTAAAATGACTGATTATTACCTTTATGTAATCGAGTAGCCCTCTATAAAAGGCCAATGCTAGAAACGCACCACTACAGTCTGCAAGCCAGTCCAAAAAGCTGGCATCACGACCTATGACGAAGGACTGGTGCCATTCATCACTCGCGCCGTACAAAGCACAAAATATAAAAGCACCGCACACAGCTAAGCTAAACGGCTCAACAACGTATTTAAGTGTATTAAGCGCCAGCACGGCTAAGGTGCCGTAGGCGATGAAATGAAACAACTTATCCTGATGCGGAAAAAACATCGGTGTTGGCAAGGAACTTTGGTCTGACAAGTAAAAAATAAACCCGCAGTAAAACAATAGCAGGCCTAAGTGCAGGTATTTCACCCTTCGCTAAATACCGTGTCCGCCTCAAAAACAGGCCCATCAACACAAACTCGCTTCATTGCCTCACCCTCAGGGCTTGTTACTTTAACGACGCAACCAGCACAGCCACCCACAGCACAGGCCATATATTCTTCTAGAGACACTTGGCAAGGTAAATCAAATTCCTTTGCTAAAGCGGCAACCGCTTTAAGCATAGGCGTAGGACCACAAGAATAAATAGCAACCTGTTGACGTTCAGATTCACTCAAGGCATTTAACCAATCTCGCGCCAAATCGGTAATATAACCTTGGTAGACGCCATCATAATTTTGCAAACTGGCTAAGCGACTAGGAACACCCCAAGTTTCTAGCAAAGGTAAGCAGTCACTATTTCCTTCTGCTAACCCATCAACCGTTAACGATGAGGCGCTTCGTTCAAAAGGAAAAGGAACTTCTGAGCCCATAAACACCACTGGGCTAATAGCTGAGTGAGACTCTTTTATTTCTTCTGATAGACTAATCATCGGTGGAATACCAACACCACCACCTAATAATAAAGCCCTAGGCTTATCTGCCAATAACTCAAAGGGCCTACCAATAGGCCCCATAACATTAACCACGTCACCTAATAAGCGTTGGCTCAATAAACGCGTTCCTTCACCCACAGCTTTATACAAAAACTCCACCCAGCCTTCACTCGCTGAAACACGCATAATGGATAAGGGGCGACGCATACGGCGCTGAGGATCACATTGAATATGTGCAAACTGCCCTGCCTTTGCTGTTGCTGCACACTTAGGCGCATTCAACCTTAAAACATATTGGTCTGCTTCAAAAGCCTGCTGGCTTAGTATTTCAGCATCTTCTACAAAGATGGTGTTTCGTGTATTTGTTTGCATTATTTCTCGAAAACTAAACGGCCATTAACCAAGGTATGGCTTATTGCGCCTTTCATTTGACACCCAAAAAAGGGACTATTATGACCACGACTTAACCAGCTATCGTTATTAACTAGCCAACTTGCATTGGGGTCTACAATACAAATATCGGCATTTGCTTGAATCGCCAAACCCCCACTATCTAATGCTAATACTTTTGCAGGAGAAGTCGATAAACGGTCAATCATTTGGTTTAACGTTAACACCCCCTCATCAACTAACTTAAGCATCAGAGGTAACACGGTTTCTAAACTGGAAATACCTGATTCTGTGGCAACAAATGGTGCTTGCTTTGCCTCTACATTATGTGGACGATGACCTGAACTCACGCTAAAAACACCTTTTACCACACCTGCAATCAACGCATCTCTATCCTCTGCTGTACGTAACGGTGGTGAAGTATGGTAATTAGCATCAAAGGTACCCACATCTAACTCACTTAAATGTAGTTGATGCGCATGGACATCCGCACTAATTTTATCATTGGTGAATTTTGCGCGAGCAATCATCCTTACCGCTCGGGCAGACGATACGCCCGTTAAATGCACACGCGCACCCGTTTCTTCCGCTAGCTCAATAATTTGAGCAATCGCTATCGTTTCTGCCGATACAGGAATACCCGGCAAACCTAAGCGAGAACTAATAGCTCCATCATGAACAACACCATCATCTTTTATAGAAAGGTCTTCAGGCTTCAAAATGACCAAAATATCTTGTGAACTCGCATATTGCAGCGCTCGCCTAAGTACTTGATTGCCAATATTGCTATTCGGCGCCTGACTTAACGCAATACAACCTGCCTTTTTAAGCGCATACATTTCACTTAAGGTTTTACCTTCTAGGGCAACGGTTAGCGCACCTAACGGCAAGACCTTAGCAAACCCAGCTAGCTCGGCTTTATCCAAAATTAATTGTACAACTGAGGGTGTATCTAAGATGGGTTTGGTATTAGGCAAGCAACACAGTGTTGTATAACCTGCTGATACGGCCGCCCTTGTTTCACTTTTAATGCTGGCTTTTTGTTCGTAGCCCGGTTCTCTAAGACTCGCGTTAAGGTCGATAAAGCCTGGAACAACCAATTGCCCCGTTGCATCAATGGTTTTATCAGCAATAAAATCCGTCTGTGATGTCGTTATTTGCTGAATTTTTCCCTCTGCAATACAAACGCTATAGATGCCATCAATATTGTTGGCCGGGTCAATAACCCGCCCATTCTCTATCTTAATATTCATGGTTTTTTACCTGCGGTATTATGCCCCATACACAGTGCCATAACCGCCATTCGAACAGCAATACCGTTCGTTACCTGCTGCAAAATGACTGAATGAGGGCCATCCGCCACGGCTGCATCCATTTCTATACCACGATTAATCGGGCCAGGGTGCATAACAGTAACATCCGGCTTGGCGTAAGCCAGCTTCTTTTCAGTTAATCCAAAGTACTCAAAATATTCATGCTCAGAGGGTAATAAAGCACCTCTCATTCGCTCACGCTGTAAACGCAACATAATAATGACATCTACATCGTCTAAACCACTGCGCAAATCACCATAAACATGCGCGCCTAAGGCATCCATATTACTCGGCAATAACGTTTTAGGCGCAATCACTCGAACTTCCTTAGCGCCTAAGATATTGAGTGCTTGAATTTGTGAACGAGCCACCCTTGAGTGCAAAATATCACCAATAATTGCAACCTTCAAGTCACTAAATTCTTTCTTTTCTCGGCGAATGGTAAACATATCCAGCATCGCTTGCGTTGGATGCGCGTGTCGACCATCACCCGCGTTAATAACGCTAACATGAGGTGCAACATGACGAGCAATAAAGTGTGCTGCGCCACTATCGGCATGTCGAATGACAAACATATCTGCTTGCATCGCTTCTAAATTACGAATGGTATCAAGAATGCTTTCGCCCTTAGAAGCCGCCGAGGTGGCAATGTTTAAATTAATAACATCGGCACTTAAACGTTTGGCGGCTAAGTCGAAAGTGGTACGGGTACGCGTGCTGTTTTCAAAAAAAAGATTAACAATCGTTTTACCACGTAGCAAGGGGACTTTTTTAACTGCTTGATCAGAAACGCTGGAAAAAGATTCGGCAACATCCATAATCTCGGTCAACACTTCTTTCGACAAACCATCGGTGGTGAGAAAGTGGCGAAGCTTACCTTGATCGTTAAGTTGTAAACTGGAACTATCAGGTGCTTTGAAGGATGTACTAGCCATTTGTTCGCTAGAGCTCATATCTATCAATTCCGGTTAGTTTCTAGCGCTAACGGCGCTGGTCCTGTCAATTTTACCTGTTTTTGTGCTGATAAATCCAGTTTCAAGCCAATAACATCGGCCTGCAGAGGCAGTTCTCGCTGCCCTCGATCAACCAATACCGCTAAGGTAATGCTATTAGCACGACCATAATCAAAAATTTCATTCAGCGCAGCTCGAATAGTCCGCCCCGTGTATAAAACATCATCTACCAAAATAATATCTTCCGACTCAACCTCACTAGGGATTTGACTGGGTTTAACTTGTGGGTTTAAGCCAATACGCGTGTAATCATCGCGGTAAAAGGAAATATCAATTTCACCCAAGGGTTTAGTCAGCGCCATACGCTGATGTAGTTTCTCAGCAATCCACAGCCCGCCGGTATGTATACCAATCATTAATGGCTCTGTTATTCCCTTATCACTCATTTTAGCCAATAACTGCTGCGCCATTGAGTCGATAATGCCATCGATATCAGCTGCGTTTAACTCTGCATCCATTTTTTACGATTCCTGTTGTTGATGATTTAACCAGCTTTGTAAAATAAGTTGGGCAGCTAGCTGATCTTGCACTTCCCATAGCTTCGTTGCACTAAGTTGTAACTCATCAAAAAGGAGCTGCTTGGCTTCAAAGGTTGTTAAGGTTTCATCAAATAATTCAACCTCACACTGATAACGCCCTTCTAATTGACGAGAAAAGCGAAGCATTCTAGGCGTTACTTCATTATCACTGCCGTCTTCTTTTCTTGAAATGCCGACAATCATTTTCTTCGGCTGCCAGGTTTCTATCAGCTTGCTAATTTCATCCCAACCGGTTTTTTGATTAACCGCTTTCACGGTAGTTAAGCCATTGGCGATATGAGTTTCAGTATCACCTACTGCAACACCTATTTTTTTAACACCATAATCAAAACCTAAGCATATCGCCATTAACAGCGACCAGATTCTGTACTCATCAGACTCAGGTCAACACCAATGCGGTGCCCTGCTAGTTCCCAGCGTAAAGGAACAGATTCATCAAAAATAATGTCATCATCTGCAACCCCGTGTAACCATGAGTTTTGCTGTATTTCTTGCTCTAATTGGCCCGCACCCCAGCCCGCATAACCTAGCGCTACAATCCATTTTTCAGGCCCTTTATCCAACGCAATGGCTTCTAAAATATCTTTTGATGTCGTTAGTGCTAGCTGATCATTAATCAACATGCTTGAATCCCAACTACCGACGGGACTATGTAAGACAAAACCACGCTCAGGTTGCACAGGCCCACCATGAAATAATGGGGTATTCGCAACCTCCGGCGTTGTTGGCGTCACCTGCAATTGCTTAAATATATCGCCCATGGTCATATTGTGAGGCTTATTAATCACGAGGCCTAGCGCACCTTCTTTATCATGCTGGCATAAGTAAGTAACGGACTTAGAAAAGTCATCACCTTCCATACCCGGCATCGCAATCAGAAAATTATTACTTAAATAGTTTGTTGTATTCATTTTAATTATAGAAAAGTTGTTATCACCTAGTACCGCGTACGTAATAGGCCTTCATTTTTGAACTGCCAAGTCCGAGTAATCACTAAAATATCAGCCTCATGCTGCAACTCGTTAGGAAATGGCGCAAAGGGTGCAGCCAGTTTAACAATATTGATTGCTGCATCATCAATAATTTTATGCCCTGAACGGCGATTTACGGTAATTTTCTTTAAATTACCGTCTGCATACAGCTCTACACTGAGCACCAAGGTACCTGAAAGTTTTTTACGGCGTATTTCACCTGGGTAATTCAAATTACCCACCCGCTCAACTTTACGCTGCCAACCTGCTTCGTAACTGGCTGCAATGTGCTTATGCGCATTCACTGAGTTGATTCTAACTACCCTTGGGCGCCTTGAGTAACTATCCATCTGCTCAGTAATTTCTGCTTGCAAACGAGCAATTTCTTCACTTTGGCGTAATAAATCCGCTGTATTTATTGATTCACTATCATCCGCTTCTTGGCTATTACTCGACTCAACTAAAACCTCTGATTCCTTTTGCAAAATCATCTGTTGCGATTGCTTTTTAGTTTGTTGATTTCTAGTCGCATGAGACGGGTTGAATTCAGCCGCAGGTTGCCGTGAAGCACGGCGTTTATTAACGGCTTTTTCCTCTGCCTCGCCACTGCCGACTTGGTTTTCTTGTGCCAAGAAGTCAGCCTTTTCCGGCCGCTCTGTATCTGAGGTTTTAACCAAAACGATCTCTAACGATTTAGCTATTGATCGCGGCTTATCTATATCAAAGCTAACTCCTAAAATAAACAGCGCGTGCACAATACCCGCCATAAAAAAGGTTAACCCCAGCTTATCAGCCGAAGAAACAGTTGCAACAGCCACAATTAAGCGAGCTTTTCCTCAATACAGTCCATCAACAAACCGCTGATATTCAAGTCATACAAGTTATCCAGTTCTTGTACACACGTTGGGCTAGTCACATTAATCTCTGTCACATAATCACCAATGACATCTAAACCAACAAATAACAACCCTTTCTCAACCAAGGTAGGGCCAATCTGCTCACAAAGCCAGTACTCCCTATCCGTTAATTCTCGGCCAACACCTGTACCACCTGCGGCAAGGTTCCCTCGTGTTTCACCCTCTGCTGGAATTCGCGCCAAGCCATAAGGAACCGGCTGACCGTTAATTATTAGAATGCGCTTATCACCCTGTTTAATTTCAGGTAAATAACGCTGCGCCATAGTAAGTTTCTTGCCATGGTCCGTCATGGTTTCTAACACCACACCCAAATTATGGTCATGTTGTTTTAAACGAAAAATAGAGGCACCACCCATGCCATCTAATGGCTTAACAATAATGTCACCATGCTCGGATAAAAAGTCTTTAAGTCGCTGTGTTTGTGATGTGACCAAAGTAGGCGAACAACACTGCGGGAACCAAGCTGTAAATAATTTTTCATTTGCATCTCGCAATGATTGCGGCCTGTTCACCACCAAAACACCGTCCGCCTCAGCTCGCTCTAACACATACGTTGAGTAGATATAATCCATATCAAATGGTGGGTCAACACGCATAAGAATGACATCTAGCTCACTCAACGGCCGGTCAATCACTTCATCTAAGTCAAACCAATTACTCGCATCACGTTGAACCTTCAACGGTTTGCATAGCGCCTTTGCTTGACCATCGAGTAAATAAAGGTCTTGCGGCTCCATGTAAAAAAGTTCCCAGCCTCGACTCTTCGCCTCTAACAACATGGCAAATGAGGTATCTTTTTTTATATTAATTGACCCTATTGGGTCCATAACAACGCCTAATCGCATGGGCTGCTCCAAAGTTTAAAATATGTCCATATATTAACATTAGTCTAGGTTAATCCAGCGCAAAATCCACCCAACAAAGGCCCATCACTTTTCTTATCAAAGTAAGTGCCCCCCTTGCTGAATATCAGCATGTTTACCCCCCCCTCCCTAATGACTAACAAACCATTGCCAAATGACGAAGAAATACGGCATACTCAAACACACGTTTGCTTGTAGTTATGTCCAACGAATAGCGATTCAATCGTTAAGCAAACAATAAAAAATTGAGTTATAGAGTGCTATTTTTGTTTTTTTAATCAAAGGCTAGGAGTACCAATGAGTGACACTAAGGTATATAAGGGGAGCTGTTTTTGTGGTGCAGTACAATTAACCGTTAGCGGCGAACCCGCTGGTATGGGTTATTGCCATTGTGAAGACTGTCGCTTATGGTCTGCTGGCCCGGTAAATGCCTTTAGCTTATGGCAACCGCAGTCTGTCAGCATCACCGGAGGCGAGAATAATATTGAGACGTACAACAAAACTGATAACTCCTACCGTAAATGGTGCAAAACTTGCGGTGGACACGTTTTATCGGAGCACCCTGGCTTAGGCCTAACCGATGTTTTTGCGGCAGTAATCCCAGACCTACCATTTGAACCGCAGTTACACGTCTTCTATTCCGAAAAAGTGTTGAGTATAAAAGATGGCCTACCAAAGATGAAAGACATGCCCGCCGAAATGGGTGGTTCTGGGGAAGTAGTCGAGGAATAAGCACATCCGGTTAAGCCCTGTAGGAAAACTAATCACAAACAATACAGCTCGACCTTGAACACAAGAAAGGGCTTACCCCATATCGCCCCAAAGCACCTGCATCGCTGCTATTGAAGCAATAGCAGCTGTTTCATTACGTACAACCCTTGGGCCAAAGCCTAAGGCACTAAAGCTTGCTTGCTGAGCATCAATAACTTCTTGTTCTGAAAATCCACCTTCAGGTCCAATTAGCACCGCTACTTGCTGCTCGGGTTTAGCGAAGCTTTTTAAAGTTTCTTTTTTACCCGGCTCAAAAATAATGCGGCTGGTTGCTAGGTCACTCTTCAGCCATTCAGCTAAATCCATTGCCACGTTTAGCTGTGGCGGTATATTACGCCCGCACTGCTCACAGGCGCGGTAAATAATATTTTGCCAGTGCTGGTGTCTTTGCAAGCGCCTTTCTTCATTTAACTTAACCACACAGTGCTGGGTTAATACTGGCGTAATAACCCCCACGCCTAATTCAGTGGCTTTTTGAATAGCGACGTCCATCCGTTCGCCACGAGAGATACTTAAACCCAGCTCAATGCTTAGTGCCGACTCTAAGTTCACATCACGCCATTCATCAATATGTAACGTCACTTCCTTACGGCTGATTAACTCAGCAGTTGCAGCAAACTCACCGCCTTGTCCGTTAAAAAGAGTCAGTTGGAAGCCCTTTTTTAAGCGCAGCACATTACGTAAATAATGCGCTGCGTCTGATTCAAGACTAATAACCTCGTTTTCTTGTAAGGCTTGATCAACAAATAAACGAGAGATTCGCATCCTTAACCGTGCAGGCTATCAGGTAGCGTAATGGTGTCGATAGGGTCTTCCATTTTAGGCGGCATTTGTAGGTGAAAGCCCTGTGTTTGCAAGTTATTAATCACGGTTAAAACATCTTCTCGTGCTAACGGTCTTTCTGCCGATAGCTCCAAGTCAAACACATGTTCTGGCGTGGGAAATTGCTGCATAACCGCTTCAGGCACATCTTCAAAATCATCTTGTTCCTTTACATACAGGTACAAGCCATCACGCTTTTTAGTTTTGTAAATAGCGCAGGACTGTTCTTTTTTAGCACTCATGCGCCTTCCACGCCCAAATTACGGCAAATAGCCAAACTCGATTCTGCTTGATTCATGCTGTAAAAATGCAAACCAGGGCAACCGTAATCTAATAGAGATTGGCATAACTCACTCACTACATCCGTTCCAAACGCTTTAATAGACTCACGGTCATCAGCAAAACCTTCTAAACGCTTAGCAATCCAACGGGGGATTTCTGCACCACACATCTCAGAGAATCTAGCAAGTTGCGAATAGTTGGTAATAGGCATAATTCCCGGCACGATCGGAACCGTTACCCCCATTTTATCGCAATCTTCTACAAATCTAACGTAAGCTTCAAAGTTAAAAAAGTACTGAGTAATGGCACTATTTGCCCCAGCGTCTACTTTTTGTTTAAAGTTAGTTAAGTCTGTTTGTGCATTTTTTGCCTGCGGATGAATTTCTGGGTAAGCCGCAACTTCTAAATGGAAATGATCACCTGTTTCTTCACGAATAAAAGCCACTAGTTCATTCGCATAACGAAACTCGCCTGCGTTCATCGTACCTGATGGAATATCACCCCGTAGAGCAACAATTCTATCGACACCTTGGCTTTTGTAGTTAGCCAAAATTTCACGAATATTCTCTTTTGTTGAGCCGACGCAAGATAAATGCGGCGCAGCTGAAAAGCCTTGCTGCTGAATATCTA
>Ga0209081_1002603_pt1 | contig 10423 bp, 8 predicted proteins | sample GOMGulsemesocosm_4_FD_184636 | JGI IMG/M metagenome (GOLD analysis project Ga0209081, IMG submission 184636) | Methane-oxidizing microbial communities from mesocosms in the Gulf of Mexico - GOM15B Gulf of Mexico (SPAdes) (version 2) | ecosystem: Environmental > Aquatic > Marine > Cold seeps... | reverse complement strand
CCGATAAATACTATTGCTTTAAATGACGAAACGTCATCAAAAACACTTTAAAAACGGTTACTAAGAACCGTGAGTGTGTGAAAGATATTGTGGCAATAAACTCTCTTGGGACTAACTAAAATTAAACTCGCGTCCGTTTTTCTTTAGCAAGATTAATTCACCGGGAAAAACGCTCTTTAAGGCGACTTGAATCGCAGATTCGTAATCTTTGTCATTGCTCAATGGCAACCATTTATAACCATCGAGCAGTAAATTGTATTGATTAAGCATTTCTCGCTCGACGATCAAATCTTCACTACCGCTACATTGATCTAAATCGCCAGCCAACAGTGAAATGGCGCCGAAGCCTATCGTCCATGTGGAAAAACAGACTTGCTGCGTTGTCATGTGTGCAGGGATTATAAGCTGATTATCTTTTTCTGCGTCTTCGACAATGCCCGTGATTGTTTCCATCACGGTTGACTCAAGAAACGACTGCTCTTCTAATCGCTGTTCGCTGGACTTCCCATAGACACTTGGGCTTTTTGCACATTGCATTGAATTAAACAGTGCGGGATGCAAAATTGCGTAAATCAAATACGAAATATTGAGCAACAACATTCGCTCTCTAGTCGTACCCTCATAGCGCGCCGAACGGCGAAACAAATCACGCATGACCTTGATTGCGTGATTGCCAACCGCCAAAAATAGATCTTCTTTCCCAAGAAAATGCTTGTACACCGTACCTTTTGAATAAGGCACTGCAGCAACCACTTTGTCCATGGTGATGCTTTCAATACCATGCTCATCAATTAGGGCAATGGTCGCGTCAAGAATATCTTGTTCACGCGCTTGAAAGCTGTGCTCTTCAATCAGTCTTGGTGTCATATCGTTAGTGACGATTCGTCATTCGGTGGCGAGATCTTAGACACCGAATGAATTATTGTCAACGTATTTGCTTGAGTTGATGCTCTGGGTCTCGCTCAGGGATGACTTGAAACCGTGGAAATTATTGCCATTCGGAGCGGTGCAGCCCCCCAAAGCGGCATACCGTATCTGCTACGGTCGATACCGGCCACGCACTAGAAGTGCTAGTACCAAAGAAAAATCTATGCCGACACACTAACGGCGTCTATATTCAACTGATGGCGCCTCAGCTCTATAAGTTATCCACTGAAAACGAATGCTGCTGCCTATTTTATGGTGGCATAGCCACCACCGTTGATCTAGCCATCTTCAGCCAGTAGCTTATGAACCCGTACGCTAGGCGTTCGCGTTCTAGGGAGTACCTATGTCTCAGCAGCGCAACCTCTTTCTTCGACACCTTCTAGATCTCCCTCCCGGAAAATTAACCTGGATTGGTCTTCGACCTGAACGGCGCCAACCGCTAATAGAAGTGCCATCAGTCATGGCCCTTCAAGGTTTGGGGCTAGATGGCGACCACCGATGCCATAAAACCCCAGGCTCAGGTAGACAAATCACGGTCATTTCACAAGAGTATATTCAACAGATAGAGCACTTCAGTCGCTGTGATTCGATTAATCCCGGCATCCTGCGTCGCAACCTCGTGGTTGAGGGCATTAATCTAACCGCATTGAGACATCAACAATTTTATATCGGCGAAGCACTGTTCGAAGCGACTGCCATTTGCCATCCCTGCTCACGAATGGAGAAAGCACTGGGACCTGGCGGTGTTGCGGCCATGTTAGGTCACGGCGGGCTTTGTGCAAGAATATTGAAAACCGGAAAGATCAGTGTTGGCTCAGAAGTTATTGTTAAAACTGACTAATTCGCAATAGAACACCGAAGATTTATTAAGTAGATATTGAAAGCGAACAATCACCAGAACACAGCCCTGTCGACTGTTTTTGGCCCGTTAACTCAAGATAAGAGTCGCTCTTATCAGGCTAATTGAGATTGCTGTCCTTCCAGAACTTCGTCCCCTTGACGGTAGCCTGTAATGCCAAGCCGCTTTCCGTAAAGGTGTACACAGTGACGTCGCCGTAGTAGGCCTCACCTTCAACCGATGCGCCTTTATCCGCCGCCTTTGCTGCAGCATCCGCGTTTCCGCCGAAACTCCAACCATTGCCGATAAAATGATTTATCGAATCCTCTGAATGAAAGACCATGACAATCCTGTAATCCTTGACCCCTAAACCAACACCGACACCGCCTTCGGCCATATTCATATAGATATGTTTGCCCGAACGCATATTTTTAACCACTCCGTAGCCTGTACCCGCCGCCATGAAGAACAGGTTAACATTTGCATTGCTAAACACGGCGTACCCAGCCGCAGAATCTATTTGAGCTCGAACATCAGGTTTTTTTGCAAACAACTGTGTTAGCACGTCGTCCTTCATTTTGAGAATGGCATGCTGTTTATCTGCGCGGCTACCACTGCCCATTGAGGCACAAGCGACGAGAGTGAAACCCAATACAAGACTGACCATACGCCGAGCAAATAACATAGTATATTCCCTTTGAAATGAAACTGATCACAGTCTAGCTCAAACCATTTTAATTCACGTATATATCCATCACAGTTTAGACCCATAACTGCAACCTTTTTTGAAATTTTGAGGCCTTGCCGATAGAGTTCGTCACGTTTTCAATAAAGGCTCCGTACTTTTCTGAGTTCCTGAGAAAATCATACTGCGGCCCCTACCTCTTTTGAGCATCAACAACTAGAAAGCAGTTGATCGAAGGCAACATCAAAATAATGCCAGCAATGCAATCTTTAACGAAGTAAGATACGCCGATAATTTAGATCATTAGCGCCCATTCTACCGAAACATCTTCATAGCTATATCTGGTCGCCTTATGTCAGTATTTTTCGCCTCCTGTCACTGACACTATTTTCTAGCAACGTACAATCAGCCCACCTTAGTAACAACGATTTCCTTTCACATTACGGTCACCGCTGCGAGCTGTGAAAACCGATACTGTTGACCGTATCAGTGTCAGCACCCCCTTTTCATTCACTGATATGACTCGAGACTATCTCAAAAACGCTCGCACACCTGCATGTACAAATAATTTTCAAGGAGCCATTTAGAATGAAACTTGTCAAGGTAACCCCATATTGTATAGCCACACCTCCGCCAAACCGAGGTGGCTACCTTTGGTATTTCCTCAAACTAGAAACCGATAATGGACTGGTTGGCTGGGGTGAATGCGCGGTCCTATTTAGCATGTACGGTATGGAAAGTACGTTCAAGAGTCTCGTACAAGATACATTCAACCGCTACCTGCAAGGCAGAGAGGCACTAAACCGCGAAGTATTATCGAAGGTAATGTACGAGGGTCTTACCGCACAAAATCCAGGGTTTTTCTCAGCGGGTATCATCAGCGCATTTGATATGGCACTTTGGGATATTGCGGGTAAACACTTTGAGGCTCCAATATGTGACTTGCTCGGCGGTCGATTCAGAGACCGTATAAGAAGCTATACGTATATCCACAACATCGACAGTAACGGCGACGTGTTAGAGTCAGGAAAGGAATGGGTCAGCAATCCCACTCTAGTCGGGGAAAGTGCGCGAAAATTGGTAGACGAAGGATTCACTGGATTAAAACTCGATCCCATCCCTTATCTACCTTGCGGTTCGACACCCATATACCCAACCGAATTGACCATGGAAGTATATGACAATGCCGAGCGAACCATTGAAGCGATCAGAAATTCGGTCGGAGTTGACGCTGACATTTTGATCGGCACTCACGGCCAAATAACGCCGTCATCAGCCCGACGCCTCGCTAAGCGTTTAGAAAAATATGACCCACTATGGCTAGAGGAACCCTGCCCGCCAGAAAACGCGGAAATGATGGGCCGTATAGCTGAAAGTACAACGATCCCGATCGCCACTGGTGAGCGGCTAGCATTTGTGCATGATTTTCAAAAAATATTTTCAGCCGGCGCATGCCATTTTGCTCAGCCCGATATGGGGTCATGTGGTGGCATAACCGCAGGCAAGCAAATTGCCAGTCTCGCCGAAGCTCACTACATACTCATGGCCCCTCACGTCTGGGGAGGGCCGTTGATTACCGCTGCAGCTCTGCAGCTTGATGCAGCAATACCAAACTTTCTAATACAAGAGAGCATCTATAAGTCTGGCGGATTCTTCGATGAACTGTTAGTGGAGCCTCTAGAATGGGACGCTGGTGATTTATTGCTACCCGACCGACCGGGATTGGGCGTTAATTTAAATGAGGACACTTTAGAAAAATATAAAGCCTGATTGCCCTCACTGGTTACAGTCTTTCCCAACATAGTAAGACAAGATCTGCCAATACAACCTTCCCTTCTTTCACAACTTAGGGCTTAGCAACTAAACTATTATGGGCGTCAGGAATTTAACCTCTGGCGCCTGAACCAGATAATTTGGTTCACAACCTATATTGTTGGATAAGTTAACACCGGCATTATCGATTGCGCGACAGCCTTTCAAAGATCCTCTATATTTACACCGGAGAGTTTAAACAATTTGTAATAATAGAAAATACTAAACCTAAATATTCTCTATAATTTTCAGCCTAAGTACTCACTAGACGCGCACCAATAAATTTCAACATCAGAAAGCTACAAGCTCCCGAAACTGCTTTGGTGTGGCATTAAACCAAGCTCTAAACGCTCGGTAGAAAGCACTAGTATCAGAATAACCCAACTTTTCGGATATCAGCTCCACCTCGAGCCGCTTTGAAATTAGCATATCAATTGACCGATCCTTTAACACTCGCTGCTTTAGCTGACGAAAAGACGTACCTTGATCTGCAAGTGCACGCTGCAATATCCGCCTATGGATACCCAAGGCCAAAGCAACCTCTGTGATTCCAACCAAAGCAGGCAGCTCAGTATCGATCATACTTTTGACCTTACTCAAAAAATTTCGCTCCACTCGGTGCGTTCGCATCAGACCTTCTGCGTAGCTTAATGAAATTTGGTAGAGGCGCTCATCACGACTTGGAATTTCGTCATCGATCTGATCAGCCCGTATTAATATCGACAAATTCCCTTCACGTGTCACCGCTCGACAAGTTAGTGACTGGCCAATAGCTTCTGCATTTAACTCCGGAGGAATGTAAAGCGTATCAACACCGATTGTGTTACTAGAAAGCTCCTCAAGTAATCGTATAGTACCGGTAAGGATAGACAATACTTGGTGGGGATTAATTTCCATCGGACAGGACGCTGGAACATACTCGCATTCTATGAATTGAACACCTTCGGCTTCAAAATTTCGAATACGATAACGCCCGCTCTCACTAATCAAAACCTGAAGGTTTGCGATATGCTCTAGTGCGATTCGCGCGGTAGGACTGTGCATCACAATGGGCAGCAATGCGCCCATCGAGCGAGGATTCTGGAAGTTTCCGACCTTAACCCCCAGTAACGGATCTAGTGACGTATGCGCCGCCCTATGCCATAACGTTCTAGCATCAACGAGGTCCAACTGGCAACCCGTTTTAAGTTTCTTACCGTCAAGGTTAGCCATGCCCCGCGCCAACTCTTCGAGATCCAATCCAGCTTTAGTAAACGCTTGAAACAGTCCATATATCCAGAGGCTATTAATATGAAAATGCTTCATCTATTCCACCTATATTTTGACGATCGACGGTCAAGCCAGACGAAAGAATCTCCCGCTATTTCGAGCTGTCTTAATCTTCGATAGAGCAAACAATATTACCTGAGCTAACTAAAAAATGGCTAGTTATAATTACAGAAAGTTGTCATAAACTGTCAGTATTTATCACAATTCACTAGTGAAAAAAGACAACACAGAGCTCATAGTGAAATCTACGTAAACCACACCGAGAATTTGATCATGACGCTAGTAATAAACCCCACCGAGGCAGCCTGCGGTGCAAGTATAGAAGGCTTGGATCTATCGCAACCTCTAGATCAAACCACCGTCGCCGAGATACGTCGTGCATGGCTTGAGCACAAAGTAATTTTTTTCCCCAAGCAGAATATCAGTGACGATGACTTAGAACGTTTTAGTCTCTATTTTGGTCCCTTTGCCGAAGAACATTATATTGCGCCGCTAGATGGCCGTGCGAATATTACCGAAATCCGCCGAACGGCGGATGAAACAACCCCAATTTTTGCTGACGGCTGGCATACCGACTGGAGCTTCTCTGAAACTCCACCTGCGGCGACCATTCTCTATGGAATTACAATTCCACCCCATGGCGGAGCAACCCACTACGTAAATCAGCAAAAATCTCTCGAAGAAATGCCGGCTCAATTGCGGCAGCGACTACAAGGCAAAATTGCCTTGCACTCGGCCAAAGTCGCCTATGCGCCGGATGGTCTCTATGGAGAGCGAGAAAACGACAGTAAGCGTGGTTTCACAATACGTCACTCTGAGGCTGCCAATAATGTTCATCGCCACCCCATAATTCGAGAACACCCAGAAACAGGAAAGGAAGCGATATACGGCGCTTTCGGCTACATCATCGGTTTTGAAAACATGGATCCCGAGGAAGAACAGAAGTTACTAGAGGACCTGTACAACTGGCAAACCCGTGAAGAGTTTCAATACCATCACCAGTGGGAAGCCGGCATGCTTGTCATGTGGGACAATCGTTCCGTACTTCATAAGGCAACTGGAGGCTATGATGGTTTCGAACGGGTTTTACATCGAACTGTTGTCGCATAATCAATAGAGAAAACTCGAGAATAATATGGCGCCCACTCAATACAGTTACAGCAGTAGCATACCATGTGGGCCTCATACTCAAGGAACTTTACCAGTTGTACCGTGAATATCGCGCATTTTAGTCGATTAATTGTATATTTTTCATAGAGTAAATCTTGTTGAAGTTTGCAATATCGAACTTCGAGAACATAAGTAAATGCTTAGCAGACACGTAGTATCAAAAAAACTACCTAGAATCTTGCCACTCGAAAAATCGATATTCTCGGACAACCACTTTCAATATTTTCGGTGGAAAAATGAGTGACTTTTACATAACCAATGAATATTGGTTTGCAGTTTTTCAATTAGTATTGGCAATGTTTGGCATGGGCGCAACACTATCCATAAATGACTTCAAAAAGGTAATCCAGAACCCTATATCGGTATCGTACGGAACCGTACTACAGCTAATTTTAGTGCCTGTTATAGCTTTTGTACTGATACGATATATTTCAATGCCAGAAGGCGTAGCTGTCGCGATAGCCCTAATCGCAGCAATACCCGGCGGCTCAAGTTCCAACTTTTTCACTCATTTTGCCTTAGGCAAAGTTCCACTATCTATCACCATTACCACGATAACAACTTTAGCCTGTATTGCGACGACGCCACTGATCTTGGATCTATTGATATCAGAGCATATGCCTAGCGGTTTTATTATGCCGACAGAGAAAATATCAAAAGAAATCGCTTTTACCCTACTGCTGCCACTATTTCTCGGAATGGTATTTTTCCGGCTATTCCCACAGTGGGCCCCAGGCATATCTCAGCTTTGTATTCGCGGATCAGTCCTTGGCTTAGTCGTCATTTTTATTGGATCAGCCTCATCTGGACGTATTGATATAGATGCATTCGGCCTAACAAATATTGGAATCATTATTCTATTTTTCTCGATCACTGCGTTGATGGGCCGTATTGTGCCTAGAGCCTTAAAGCTACCGACCGATGATTCAATCGCAATCGAAATGGAAGTGGTCGTACGGAACATTAATCTAGCAATCATGCTGAAAGCCTCGATGTTCCCCGCTGTTGTCGGTCACTCTAACTCTTTAGGTGATATGTTACTTCTTTCGCTACTGCTCTATGGAGGCGTCCAACTAACTGTAGGGTTAATACTCATTCCGATCAGAAGGAAAGAGGTCCTCCTGCGACAAAATACCACGAAGAAAAGTCACTACGCAGAATCCATTCAAGACACGTAGCTCCAACGATCTTGCAACCACACACTAGGCCCAAGACATGGAAAGGATAGATGGATACCGGCTCCATCCATCCTTTCACCCTCTCTTTCATGCACTTAGTCGAAAACACCGACTAAGTGCATGAAAGAGATCATCGGGGATAATCAAAATCCTCAAAACAATTGCGTAGAACATGCTCGCCGTTAGCCGGCCCTAGAAGAAAACTACTCCTTGACACTAAAAGTTCTGAGAGCGCTTAGTTCGCCTGCTTCAATCTATAACGTTTGGTAAGCCTCTTCTGACGAATCTGACTAGTGATCAATGTAACCAGTGGCGAAACATTTTTCTTGGGCAGCTTACCTTTTCCCATTCGATGAAACTGCCTAGCAACCATCGCCAGTGATGCCAGCGATGCCAACGTTTTATCATTCCAATTAACCGGCGGAATGTCGGCGTTCGCTTTCGGATCTTGGTGCCACATTTTTGGCAGTGCAGGATAGAACGCAAGCGCCGTCCCTATGCCAACCACATCAACACCCTCTCCAAGCACACGCTCAGCTACGGCTAAGCGTCGAATACCACCTGTGGTCATCACCGGCATTGTAGCCACTTTAGCAACCACCTTTGCGAACTCCAAAAAGTAGGCTTCACGATCTAGTGTGCGACCATCCGCTGTACGACCCTGCATAGCGGGGCTTTCGTAACTTCCCCCTGAGAGTTCGACCAGATCCACACCTAACTCATTCAATAACCGTACAACTTCAATCGCATCATTGGTGTCAAACCCTCCACGCTGAAAATCAGCAGAGTTGAGTTTTACCGAAACCGCAGTACCTTTGTTTAGAGACTTACGGATGGCTTTAACGGTTTCAGTCAAAAGGCGTGCGCGATTCTCCAAACTTCCGCCCCACTTGTCAGTTCGCTTGTTGATTAACGGTGACAAAAATTGGGATAGTAGATAGCCATGTGCGGCGTGAATCTGAACGCCGGTAAACCCCGCCTTCTCTGCATTCTTTGCGGTTGCGACGAACCGTTGAATTACGTCTTGAATTTCATGTTCCGACATCGGCACTGGGCGGGAGAATAGTTTTGAGTGCTTTCCGAGATCGATCGCTACATCGGATGGAGATAGGGTTTTACCGTCTAAGGCCGCATATACCTGCCTGCCCGGATGGTTTATCTGCATCCACAATTGCGTACCATTTTTTGTTCCCGCCTTAGCCCATTGCCGAAAAGGCTCCAAAGGCGTTGATGATTCAAGTACTACACCACCAGGTCCGGTCATCGCACCTTGATCAATCATTACATTGCCAGTGATCAATAGCCCGGTTCCACCGTCGGCCCAAGCTTCATAAAGGCGGTGCATATCTTGGCCTGGTAGAGCATTGGCATCGGCCATTCCCTCATCCATGGCCGCTTTTGCTAGACGATTAGACAGTAGTTTACCGTTAGGTAACTCCAGCGGGGAGAAGACTAAATTGGACATACGGATACTTCCTCTAGATATCGCTGCACAAAGTACAAGTTTCAAGTGAAAACTATACTTCACTGTGAAACATGGATTTATTGGTTGCGTTGTTGTTTTCGTTTATATGAATCGAATAAAATTGAGAGTATTAATCATGAGACTTCTACTGTAGTTTTAAACGTGTGCTCCCCAAGGACAGCCATAACGGTCCCCTTATCTTCGTCGTTTTCTAACTGAATCGTAGCGGACTGACCAAACTGTTTATCCTGTACCACATTCAATTCGATGTATTTAGCATCCAAGCGTAGCAACTCGGATTGGATGAACTTTTTGGTAACGTCATTACGCAGTTCCGGCTTAAATACTTTTCCGACTGCGGTCAGCGGCATAGACTCGATCAGATGAACTTCCTTCGGAACTGCGGCTCTCTCAGAGATATTCTTCTGACCAAATTCGATAAGTTCGGCAGCGCTTACCTCTACACCGGCCTTGAGCTGAACATAGACCACAGGAATTTCGCCAACGCGCGCGTCAGGCTTTCCCACAGCGGCGACATCAGCAACAGCGTGGTGCAAAAAATACGCCTCTTCAATCACTTTGGGGTCGATGTTGTGGCCGCCTCGAATGATTAGATCCTTACTTCTACCCGTCAGCCACAAATACCCCTCAGCATCTAGGCGGCCAAGATCTCCCGTATTAAACCAATCCTCGTCAACCCATTGGCCTAGGTTCTGTTCGGGTTGTCTGTATCCTTTGAACACATTGGGGCCGCTAATCGCGATCACGCCGGTTTCGTTGACATCACAATCTCGAATGGCCTTACCGGTTTTTTCATCAATTTCGACAATCCTCAGATTGAGGTATGGTAGGCGCATGCCAACAGTTCCAACAGGGCGAGGCCCAAAGCGTGGCGTCAGCGTACTCGCGCAGGTGCCTTCTGTTTGGCCATAGCCTTCTAACAGTACTAATCCCGTTTGGGCTTCAAATTGACGAGCTAGCTCTGTCGCCAAAGGGGCTGCACCACAGATAGCATACTTTAGTGATGAGAGGTCGTAGCCCTCGGTAGGGTAAGCCAATAAACCGGTTAGGATGGTGGG
>Ga0209081_1002599_pt1 | contig 10436 bp, 7 predicted proteins | sample GOMGulsemesocosm_4_FD_184636 | JGI IMG/M metagenome (GOLD analysis project Ga0209081, IMG submission 184636) | Methane-oxidizing microbial communities from mesocosms in the Gulf of Mexico - GOM15B Gulf of Mexico (SPAdes) (version 2) | ecosystem: Environmental > Aquatic > Marine > Cold seeps... | reverse complement strand
ATGTAACTATTCAGCTAGCCTCTATTGCGTCATCCTCGAAGTGTCTGATCGAGGATCTATTCTTTTAAAAACTAGATCTTCGATTAAAAGACCACGAAGATGACGGGTACAGGCTTGAATAGCATGATGCTGCTCATGAGCTGAATAATTACTAAATGATAAATCACTTAATAAAATTCATCATTTATAAAAATATAAAAATATAAAAATATAAGAGAATTTTTGTTTTATGAATTTTCGCAAAGCCCTAGTTTATACCTTCACATCAAAATACTTACTGTTAATCATACAGTTTGGTTCAACCCTTATTCTATCAAGGTTACTAACGCCTGCTGATATTGGTATATATACTATTGCTTATTCACTTGTTGCTATTGGTCATGTGTTTCGTGATTTTGGTGTAGGTAATTATATACAACAAGAAAAAGATTTAACCACTGATAGAATCAGAGCCGCGATGACTATTACTCTGCTTTTTGCTTGGTTAATGGCTTTGGCTTTGTATTTCGGTGCTAACTATGCTGCTTCATTTTATAATGAAGATGGCATAAAAAAAGTATTTCAAGTACTTGCGCTTAATTTTTTATTAATTCCTTTTGGCTCAGTAACAACAAGTTATATTCGTCGGCAAATGCGATTTAAATTTGTAATGAAGCTTGAAGTTGTTTGTTCACTTGTTTCTACTGCAACGGTTATTACCTTAGCGTATGCAGGCTTTAGTTACATGAGTATGGCATGGTCATCGGTGGCAGGTATTATAGTAGAAATAAGTATATTGGTTTACTTTCGGCCCACAGAATTACCTAGATTACCTGGGTTAAAGGATGTTAAACATGTTTTGAAGTTTAGTTATGTTGCCGTTTCAGAAACGTTAATATCACAACTAGGCGGCTATTTACCTGACCTCATTGTAGGTAAGGTGCTAGGGATGCAAGTGCTGGGTTTATTGAGTAGAGCGAAAGGAACAGAAGCATTATTTGACCGAGTTATAACCAGCGCCATTCAGCCTGTTTTGTTACCTTTTTTTTCAAAACAAAATAGAGCAGGCGAAAACATTAAAGAACCTTACTTACATGTTTTAATGTGTGTTACAGGGCTTGCTTGGCCAGCTTTAATATATATGATTTTGATGGCAGAACCACTTATATATGTGTTGTATGGTTCACAATGGACAGGTGCGGCGATATTATTGAAAATAATATGCATTCGGCAAATGCTTGGTCGTTTAATGCATTTTATTAATCCTATTTTGGTAAGTAAGGGGCACGTAAAGGCGCTATTAAAGATGCAAATGTTTTTTGTGCCTTTAGAGTTAGCTATTCTAATATTGGCATTACCTTATGGCCTAATATCAACGCTTTATGTTTTATGTGTTATTCCAATTATCAGGACATTAATAATTATTAGGATCTTAAATAAAATTATTAATGTTACTTTTAATGATTATTTTAATATTATACTCAAGTGTGGCTTACCTACCTTAATGTGTGCAGTGCCTATTTATATAATTCGTAATGGGTGGTATTTAAATGAGGTTTATAGTTTAATTCTTTCAGCGGTTATTACTGGTATTATATTTATGTTGAGTATTTTTTTATTTAAACATCCTCTTTCATCTGAACTTATAAAAATTAAAAATAAAATCACCTATTCAAGTTAGGATCTATTTAAAATGAAAAAAACCATTAAACATTTTTTACGAATATTTTTAGGTTCATGGTCATCGCGCAATACTTATGCAAAAGATAAAGCTTGGTTTAAGGAAAATGAGCAGCTTCAGCATCTTAATCAATTAGATTTTGGAAAAGAAAATGTTAACGACAAAAACGCTCCTATTTTTATATTTTCAGCAGGTTGGCGCTCAGGTTCAACCTTACTACAGCGTTTAATTTTATCTTCTGAAGATATATTAATGTGGGGTGAGCCGTTTGATAAAGTGAATATTGTTGAAAGTATGTCAGCCTCACTTATTCCTTTCTCAGAAAAATGGCCTCAAGAAGATCGTTATTTTAATGAGAAAGATAATACAAATTTATCTAATCAGTGGGTGGCAAGTTTATACCCGAGTAATCAAGCATTAAAACAGTCACATCGTCATTTTTTTGATACCTTATTTGATTACTCAGCGGCCGATGGAACAAAAAAACGCTGGGGTGTGAAAGAAGTAAGGTGGGGGAAGCGCGAGGCACTGTACTTAAAGTGGCTTTATCCTAATGCAAAATTTATTTTTTTAGTTAGAAATCCTTATAATGCATACCAGTCATTTAAAGCCTTTGAAGATTCTTGGTATGCAAAATGGCCAAAAGGAAGAGTTTATAATGCTTATACTTTTACAAAGCATTGGAATAGGTTGGTATCTGATTTTTTTAATGTTTGCCAAGATGTTTCAGGTATCTTTGTAAAATATGAAGATATTATTTCTAAAGAGAAAGGCAGTTTAGATAAAATTAATAATTATTTAAATATAAATATTGATGAGAATATTCTTAATAAAAAAATAGGCTCATCGGTTAAAAAAGAAAACCCGTTATTGTGGGTAGAAAAATTGATTATTCGTTATATAACAAAAAATAACTTTAATAAGCTATATTAATATTACTGAAATTAGGACGTTAGTATGCCATTAATTAGTATTGTTGTTCCCGTTTTTAATCTAGAGAATTATATATCTGAAACCTTGGATTCTATTTTAAAACAAACTTACACTAACTTTGAAGTATTAGTGATAGATGATCATTCTACAGATAATACTGTTGAAATTATTAAAGAATATGGGGTTAAAGATTCTCGTATTAAACTTTTAACGAATACACGTAAAAAAGGAGTTTCAGGGGCAAGAAATACCGGTATTTTTGCTGCTAAAGGAGAATGGATTGCTTTTTTAGACGGTGATGATCTTTGGACTGATGTTGCGCTTGACGTTAGAGTGGACTGTTTAAATATTTACCCAGAAACAAGCTTTATTACTGCGGATATAGCTTGTTTTTCCACTGATGTAAAGCAAGCTGAAGCTTCTTGGGTAGAGACTAATAATGATTGGAATAAATGCTTTGGGAGTGCTTTAAAGCTAGATACACCTAGTTGCATAGAAAAACCAATTAAAACATTTCTTCACTCAGTTACTGTTTGGACTGGGGTTGTGATGATTAAATCAGATTTACTAAAAACTTTGGGGGGCTTTGATGAATCCTTACCTGCCTTTGAGGATATTCAGTTATGGATGAAGGTAGCTTGTCATTCAGATACTTTAGTGTTTGCACCTAAAACGATTGCTTTTTATCGACAGCGTGAGGGGAGTTTAATGCATTCAGCGAAAGCTATTCATCATTATGCGCCACAAGCCTATATGCAATTGTTAAAAGACCCTGCTTTTAGTCAATATAAAAAGCAACTAAAAGATAATATTCGAGATTTTAATTTACAAAATTGTTTTTATTATCGTAAAGCTAAAAATTATAAACAGGCTTTTTTTTGGGGGTTGCGAAGTGTTTATTGGCAGCCTTTTTCATTTGTTGCTTGGAAAAATTTAATAGCCTGTTGTTTGTTTAGGTAGAGAAATAAATGAATATATGTGAAAAAATACAATTACTGATAAAAGAGCAACAGTTACCTTGGTTTATTCAAAAGCGAATTAAAAAAACCAGAAATACATATTATTGGTTTAAAAATCAAATTAACCATTGTTTTAAGCCAAAATCTGATAAAGCATTAATTACCTATGTATGTGGCTTTCATGGTGAAACAGGCGGGGCTATTGCAGCCGCTAGTATTGCCAACTTATTGGCGACACAATATCGAGTTGAGTTTGTAACGCCGTATAGTAGCGATATTAACCCTTTATTAAGTAAAGCTGTGAAACAGGTAAAACATGCGAGTTTTAACTCTAGTGTTTTTATATGTGATGCTGAATGTGAACATGCTTTTTATCAGAAAATAAAAGCACATAATATTCCGTTAATTATTAGCTGCCATTGCTTGCCTGAACAATTACATGGTTTAGAGCCCGCTTTTATTGTTAAATCTTTAACCTATGCTGACAAGGTGCATTTTGTTAGTGCTATTCAGCAAGTTGCTTTTGGGTTAAATAATCAGCAATGTAAGGTTATCCCCAATACTAGTCAAAAAATAAATAAAACACAGGTTACAAATAATACAGGCTGTGTGGGTAATTTAAGTGACAGTAGAAAAAATGCAGCGGCTAGTATTGATATTACATTAGCGTCTAATGCTAACGCGATTCATTTATGGTGTGCAAAAGAAGATATATGGAAAAATGAGCAGGTTGTAGTGCACCAATGGGAAACCGATAAAGAAAAAATTTATAACTCCTTTGATGTTTTGGTTTTTATGAGCCAATTAGAAACTTTTGGCTTGGTGGTTATTGAAGCGATGAGCGCAGGCATTCCTTGCTTGTTATCAGATATCCCAGTATTTCAACAATTTTCTTCATGTCCGGGTGTGATTATTGTGAATGAGAATAAAAAAGAACAGGCCGTTAATGCTTTAAATGAATTACTGTTAAATAAAGAAAATTTGTCTCAAGAAATGATGAACTACTTTAATGAACACTATTCAACTAAGGCCGTTTTTAATCAGTGGGATAGCCTAGTTAAATGTATTCTTAAGCAATAAACAGGAAGTTTCATGTCAAAAAGTTTTTCTATATATTTAGACTTAATGCGTTTTTTAGCCGCCGTTTTTGTTGTTTTATCACACTTTGTACAAATGAATGTTATTCAGGGGCAATATGCTTTTTTTACTCCTGAATTAGGCAGAGATGCGGTGATCTTATTTTTTGTTTTATCTGGGTATGTAATTGCCTATACGACTGATTATAAAAAACCCTCATTAGTCGAATATAGTATTGCAAGAATGACACGCATTTATTCTGTTGCACTGCCATTGCTTTTTTTAAGTGGCATCGCCTTTTTCAGCCTTTTCTCACTAGAATTATATGATGGTTCTAGCTATGTTTATCAAAAAATGTACCTTTACTATCCATTATACACCGCATTTATAGGCGATTTATGGTCGATATCTGAAACTCCTCCATTATTAACCCCTTATTGGTCTTTGGCTTATGAAGTGTGGTATTACATTTTTTTTGCGAGTATATATTTTTTTCGAGGGTATTTAAGGTTTTTTTTAGCTTCAGTTATTTTTATTTTTATAGGATATAAATTATGGTTATTATTACCTATATGGATATTAGGCGTTGTTTTATATCATTACGATAATAAGGTATTGGTAAATTACCGAATGGCTAGGGCTTTTTTTGTTTTAAGTTTTATGCTTTTTATTTTATTTAAGCTGTATGATGCTGATGTTTATTTAATCGCGTATGGAAAACAGCTATGGCCTTTTGATAACCTACCACTAGGAAGTGCTTACGGATATTTAAGTGATTATATTATTTGCCTACTTGTATTAATGAACTTTTACTTTGCAAAGCATGCAAAACTAGGTTTTTTAACTTGTTTTGAAAAACCGATTAGATTTTTTTCATATTACACCTTTACGCTTTATTTAACGCATTGGTTAGTTTTAAAAGTTTTTTCTCTTACTATTAAACCGTATTTTTTAGGGTATGAATTTTTTAGCGTATCTATATTAGTTATTGTATTTACATATGTTATTGGCGAATTAACCGAAAAAAGGCGCTTTTTGTTTAAATTTTTATTCGAGTCTATGTATAAAAATACATTAGGGCGGTGGAAATTAGACGTTAAGAATCCATCAAAAATAAACAACCCTTAAAGGTAAGGGAGGTAAGATGTTTTTAGGTTACATACATTACTTTAGGGCATTAGCTATATTTTTTATAGTTGCAGGACATGCCATTGATGCTTTTTCTTGGCAAGGTAATGTGTCAATGGAACGCTTTTTACGGATATTATTTTCCAATGGGAGTGTTTTATTTGTATTTATTGCGGGTTATTTGTTTCAGCATCTTTTATATAAATTTAATTTTAAAAAATATTTAAAAACTAAATTTAAAAATGTGTGGATGCCTTATTTTTTAGTTTCAATTCCTGCAATAATAATATCTGTTACTATATTGCCTCGTGAGCTTGTTTGGACTGGTTTTTACGATGAGCCTATTTGGCTGCAAGTGCTGTTCTTTTATCTGTCAGGCTTGCACTTATCACCTTTTTGGTTTATTCCAATGATCAGCTTATTCTATTTTATATCACCTATATTAAATTGGCTTGATAAAGGAAAAGTGATTTATTTTATATTGCCTCTATTTATTTTAGTTTCATGTTTGTCTTATCGTGGCTTGCCTCATCAAAGTTTTATTTATTTTTTCTCTGCTTATTTATTAGGTATGGGGTGCAGTAAATATAAAAGTAGTATTAATTTATTAATTAGCCGAAATTCTTTTATATTATTATCTTTAATTTTAATTGTTTCTTTAACGGCTCTTGAGTTTGTGTTTTTTAACTTCAAAGTTTTTGACCTAAATTACTTACAAAAAATAACAATGTGTTTGTTTTTTTTAGGTGTGTTTTTTAAATTTAATTCAAAGCTTAATTCAAAATTTATTGGGATCATTGCAAATACGAGTTTTGGTGTTTTTTTTATTCATTCATATATATTAACGGCTGGAAAAGAACTTTATAAATATTTTTTAGGGGCACCACCCGTAGGTAATATTTTTATGTATTTTCTTTTTATTCCAAGCTTACTTTTGGTTTGTGTTTGGATCACATTAATCATAAAAAAAGTAAGTGGCCAATATAGCCGTTATTTAGTTGGAAGCTAATCATTCAGTGTTTTAATTGGGTTCAGATCAACTTGATTTCGTCATTCCGGTTGTCACTACTCTGTCATTCAGGTTGTTACTACTCTTGTCATTCCGGTTGTTACCCCTAGCTGTCAGAATAGTTGTCACTACTCTGTTATTCCGGTTGTCACCTCTCTGTCATTCCGGTTGTTACTTAGGCCGGAATCTATAACATGAGATCCTCGATAAGACACCTCGAGGATGACGGTTTGCTGCGCTCGAGGATGACGGTTTGTTGAGCTCGATAATGACGGTTTTGCTGTGCTTGACGTCTGATAGGAGGGGCTTTTTTATTTAAGTGTTGTTGGTGTGGCTGAGTGGGTTTTTAAATGTTCATGCGACCATTTTGCATATTCAATAATTTTATCTATATTTTCTTGAGCCGCTTCTTTTGTTGAAGAGTACTTATTTCCACCAGCATAAAGTGATGTACTGTGCACAGATAATACAAAATCTTGTATTTCTTGTTGATTAAGTAAAGAGCCTATAAGCTTCATTCTGTCTAAACTATTTGCTTCAGGTGAAAGCCTAACTGGAGTAGAAGGAAGTATTGTTTGTAATCCTTTTTTTATCAATTGGGCAATAGAGGTGTTTTTATTCACAAGCTTTGTTAATGCATCAGGCCCTTTTAAGAACTGAATACTAGGTACAGGTATACAAAGTAATTGCTGTTTTTTGTCTGACCAAAATGAAGAGTTATCCATTAGCGCAAAGTTAGGCCCCCCTTGTTCATTAAAGTTATAGCCAGCAGAAGGGCTTAAGTCTATTTGAATATTTTTTGACTGAAGGTAATTAAGTGTGCGCTGCGAGCAACCATACCTGCCAGCCCTATGTAATTTAGGGGAAAAGCCCATTTTTTTAGTGAAAAGCGTAATGATCTCGTCAATTTTTAATTGCTCTAAATAGTGAGGTAAATTACATTGAAATGAATTGAATGTGTTTATTCGCTCAATAAAGGGAGGGCTATTCCAAGGGTGAAGGTGAATACCTATCTCATGGTTATTAGTATCAATACTTTTTAAGAAATGAACGGCTTCATTTGATTGCAAAACATTATAAGTCACTAAATAAGTCACTTGTATATTGTTGTTTACACAACGCTGATGAAATTGTTCTATTTCGTCAATGCCTTGTACGCTTACATTGCTGTTGGTTAAATCACACCAGTCAAACATCTCTTCAAAATCAATTGTAATGTGAAGTCGCTTTTCTTTTTTGTTATTTATTGCTTTGTGGTGATCAAAATGTAGCGTGTTGTTAATAATGGGTGATTGAATTTGTAAAACTAAATCACCAAACAATAAAGCCTTAGTTTTCCATGTTGATATTTGTGCAAATTCATAAGCATGCTTTGTTAGTGTTTTATGTAAACTATCATCATTTATAATGCGAAGTATGCTATTTGCTATTTCATCTACATTATAACCATTAACAAGCAGGCCTGTTTCATTATGGATAATAGCTTCTATTGCTCCACCAGCTTGCCCGCCAACTACTGGCTTTGAACAAGCATTCGCTTCTAAAAATACTAAACCAAACCCTTCAGTATCACCGTCTTTTAAGGTGATATTGGGCATGGTAAATATATCAGCAGATTGATAATATTGAATGAGCTCTTCATCATTTATATTGTTTAAAAAGGTGATACAACTATTTAGCCTTAATTTGTTTGTTAATGCTAATAGGCTTTTTTCTTCAGGCCCTGAACCAATGATAATTAATTTTGCATTAGGTTTTGATTTTATAATTTCATCCATTGCTAAAATTAAATTATGATGCCCTTTGCGTTCGACAAGTCGACCTACAGTTAAAATCACTTTGTCGGTGTTCTTTATATTGTGCTTTAACAACAGGTCGTTATTTCTTAATCCTGTTTTAAATCTGTTTGTATCTACGCCATTAGAGATAATGTCAATTTTATCTGGTGTAATGTTGTAAAGACTAACAATTTGAGACTTACAAAATAAACTAACAGCAATAATTTTATGTGCAGACCTTAAAAACACACCTCTGTATTTATTATAGAAACCATCGGCTACTTGTGATATTTCTTCTCCATGCGTATATAAGATTGTTTTTTTTCTTAAAATATACCGAGAAAATAGAACAATCCAACCACCGTATATAAGCTCTCCTACACAAACAACCTTAACTTTATGCTGAAAGCATATTTTAGTGATAATGGGTATTAATCTTATAATAAGCATAAATTCGGTTAACATGGACTGTATTTTACTTGATTTAGACGCTTTTTTTTGTGCTACACGCAAGCGATTTGTGCGGTACATTTTATAACCACAGCTATCATCATAATTATTTATACCTGTTTTAATTTCACCTTGCGTATTTTCTTTTGAAGAGAGCGCAACCACAATATCTGCATTGTTTTTGCATATTTGGTCATACACTGTTGAAGAACCACCAATAACAGGAGGAAAGTTATCAGATATAAATAATACGGGTTTAATCTTATTTTTATTTGTCATAAGGTATCAGTAACTTAACTTCGTTTATTCATGCTATGAAAGAATTGAATAATATCTTTTATATGTTTATTAAGTGTATAACAACAAGCTTTAAAGTTTTAGTGTTTTAATTATAAACACCTTATAAACCGCATTATTCACCCATCAATAACCGTCTGCTTTAGAGGAAAAATGACGATTTTAGAAATTCAGGTTTTCTACCTATTTGTCGATTTTTATTACTTTGGCTATGTTCTCTATATCTACAGTACTAACGCCATAATTTTCAAAGACAAGTTTCCATTTCAATAATACACTTTTAGCCTTGTCTATAACTATTGCTGCTTGGTGCTGGGTCAAGCCAAACTTTTTAAAGTGCCTAATAGCTTCATGTATACTTGGTAGCATATCGTCATAACCTAGTTTCAATTGATGATATGATCCGTAAGTCATGGACGGTACAACGTCATAAGCAGGTGACAATTGCCAACCGTTTTCCTTGCATGTAAAGCTGAAGTTTCTAAGGTGATCATCAGTATTGTTCAATGCCCGATTAAAAAGCATTTGCCCGAAGAGTTGTTGCTTATCCTCAAGGGGCCTACATGAATATAAAGCGATCAGTTTAACAATGTCGTCATAAGAAGCTATAAATGGATCTGATTGATTGTCTGGGCTTTTAAGTAAAGCGTTTGCAGTTATTTGATGGTATCTGCCATGATGCTGGGTTACATCAAAACGCTCTACTAATAATACATTTTCTTCGTTAACGTGCTCTATTGTTGTTTGAGCTACAGATAACCCCGCCATTTCCATTAATTTCAAACAGGCATGTTCAACAGTGGCATAATCAAATTTATCCCCGTCTTTAGCAAACTTTGCAATATATGCTTTGTCATCATCGTGAACTAATACTTTTGGTCTTGCACCACCAATGCTAGAGCCTCTTGCAAACATGGCGAGCTTGTACTGCTCAATTTCTTTGTCCGTTAATGTGCCAAGGTCAATTTTTTTAGCCGTTGATTGCAGCTCAAGCAAATCATTAATGCTACAACCTAAGCCGAAAGAAATATCCGAACTGTCTTCACTAGAAAAGTGAAGCGCACCAACAGTTGAATACTCCATCACCTTGAGTAAATCTGATGTGGAAGGGTAAGGAATGTTATGTATTCTAGATAATACCTTTT